>Ga0255784_10003737_pt1 | contig 11456 bp, 18 predicted proteins | sample 101ome_14_FD_179982 | JGI IMG/M metagenome (GOLD analysis project Ga0255784, IMG submission 179982) | Coastal salt marsh microbial communities from the Groves Creek Marsh, Skidaway Island, Georgia - 101403AT metaG (version 2) | ecosystem: Environmental > Aquatic > Marine > Intertidal zone >...
ACGCGTAGTACTTACTACTTCACCACATGTAGTGGCATCGCGATGTACTTCTAACCGGAATCTCTGGTGCTTTACAGCAACAAAACTTCCAGTTATCTCGACACTTCTCATCCCGACCTCTACGGTGGGATTTGGTGCGCATAAGATGCGTTTACCTTGCGTAAGAACGGCGTATTCGATTCTGGCAATTCATGCCAGCAATCGTTCGCGTGTATTCTGTTCGCAAAGCGTGTTTCGTGTGTTTAGAGACCTCGTAGAGGTCGGGTACGTCATAGGTACTTTCCTCAGTATACGGGTCACAATTTCTTCCTATCTCTATCTAGTCAGGGGTTTCCCCCTATTCAGCCACGGTGTATTGACTCACTGCGGTCACCACCGCCACCGGCTTGTAGGCTCTCGGTCTTTACGACCTTAGCGTCCTTATCACCAGTAGCGACCTTGATGGCCTTAGTGAGGTCTTCACACTCGAAGTCCGGTAGACCGTCAATCTTGTAGATTGACCTACCGTCTCGGGTCATGAACACCCTGATGGTTGCTCCCATCAGTTGTAGCCTCCTGTTGTTGAACTTTGGTTTCTTTGAACTGACGGAGTAGACGAGTCTCCAAGATGGATTTCAACCATCCTGCACTCTTCTTCTCCGTTTCCGAAGTCTGCCTTAGCAGACACAGCGTCAGAAGTCCTCGCAATGCGATGTCCGGCCTTCTTAACCACTTTCTTCGTAGTAGCAATATTGTAGTTCTCGTAGAGTTTCTCCAACTCGTTTACCATACGCTCTTGGTCATTCCCGTAGCCGGGATTGTACATGTGAACGTCGTAAACTCCGCTACCGTCATCTCTGACTTTCAGACCGATGTCTGCGTGATGACCCGGTCTGCGAATTACTACTTCGCAGACGGGTGCATTGTAGACACCAGCAGGTTTAGCGTTGTAAACCACAGTTGCTCCTTCCCACGTCTCGGATACCTGTTCGGCAATCACGTCCGTGTGTTCTTCCATTAAGTTCGTTTTTGCAGTCATTTTGTGTGACATATTTTTAATTTCACCTCGTTCTAATCGACCAAAAAAAAAAGACACCCGTACCCACAGTTGTTTAACCGTGAGCACGGGTGCCTATTTTTGAATCTCTCTAGTAGGGCGTATAGAGTGAACCCCTATACCCCTTTTCATAACTACTCATTACTCCAACGTTCGCCCCTTTTCAATCGGGCTATGTCGTCTGAAATTCGGTCCTCTTGACTTACCTCGGCATTATAGTTCGACGAGTGCTTTGCTCTTCTGTCGTTCTTTGCCTTCTTTCGGTTGTCTCTTTTGATTTCCGATGGTGACATGGTATATCCATCAGGTGCAGCGTTATGATGTGCTGCATACCTTTGCCACTTTGGTTCGCTGTCTATGAGATACCTGCCATCCTTTCCTTCGAACCACTGCATCAGTGACGGTTTGTCACCGAAGGCAGCGTTCCCGATGTAGCATCTCTCCTTACCGCTTACGGTAAAGGTAGCAAACTCCATGTCGAACTTCACTGGCCCGTCAACCGATATCTTGTATAAGACATCAGGTACGGGCGACTTGAGTTTCTTGGTAGTTTCCGACCACCCCGGCACCTTATCCCAATTGGCTCCTAAGCCATTCAGGATTTTCTTAATCTGCTTTGCGTCGCAGTATCCCTGTTTATAGAGAATTAGTAGAATATCCGGTATGTGCCAGCCCATGTGGATAACGCGTCCGCGCTGTCTCCACTTGCTTTGGGTGGTTAATGTTTGGATAATGAAGTCAGTTCTAGTTTCTTCGTTTCTGAAGTCGTCCCACTCTGTCCAACCGGCTACGGTAGTGACCGAGTTTTGCTCAGTCAACACTTCGCCGAGGTTCGCATGTAGGTACTTGTAGATAGTTTTGTCCTCCTTATTATAGAAGGCGCCAACCATAACTTGCTCTCCAGTACGGCCATGCCCCTTCTTGTTCGTTTTCTTAGGGTGTGGCGTTTTACTGCTGTTCACCGCCAATGGGGGGTGAACTACTTTCTTCATTCCATTTTTCTTATCATTATTTTTACTCATAATAATACTCTCTAGTCGGCCTATAATTTATGGCCGGTGTAAACATTGACGGTGAGCCCACCTATCAGTTTTGTGGGCTTTCCTTTCAATGCGTTGTTTGCATAGTTTTGGAAAGACTGAGCCATGCTCGCTTCTTTCACTTGTCTCAATGATTTACTCATCTAGTAGGGGAAAACCCGAGTCAGAGACTCAGGTTTTCGACCATATTGGAAATCTCTTCCTCAGTTCTAGAGAAATCGTTTCCTACTTTACTCCTTAGGAGTTCGGCAATCGCTCTGTTGCTCATGCCTGCACTTCTTAGATTAGCGTAGTTTCTAGACACCCAATCGACTTCGTCTTGGGTCCATGGGACTCCAAGGTCTCTCTCTTGAGTGTTCTTTTCCACAACGCCTCTCTCGTAAGAGTTGTTTCGCAGCCAACGCATACAGTGATTGACAATACGTCCGTCACCTCTGTCGCTAGTCCTCCTCAACCAGTGAGCAGGGTTACTAGACTCTCTAGAAAGAGTGTATGCTGCTTCCTCAGGACTATCACTTCTTTCGACGTGAGCCCTAAAGGTAACTTCTCCATTAGGTAGTGCGTCAAGTCTCTCCTTGCTGGTGAACTTGACGTAAGGTCTTGATTTCTTCCCTTTCTTCGGCTTTGCCGATTTCTGCTTTCGAACCACGTAGTTGATGTATCTTTCTACATAGTTAACAACGCTTCCCGATGGCCTTCGGCTAACCTTCGTTAGCCACATTTCCTTGTCACTTGAAAGTTCATGCAGTATGGCTGCCGCTGCTGGGCGGTCGCCGTTTGCTGCTGCCATTGCTTCTTCAAATGTCTTTATCCCATCAGGCAAAGTAGCCAATCTCGCTTCGTTAACGGTCTTGAACTTGTTCTCCTCGCCTTTGGTAGGATGCGCTTTCTTCTTTGGTTCGGACTTCCTTCTGATAATTTTAGACTTCTTTTCCGGTTCTATGAACTCGGACAAGGTAGTCTGCCCCTCTACAAGGATGCTTGCCCCTTCTACTACCACGAAGTAGTCGTTGGGGTTCAAGCCTCTCTCTCTCAGTTCGATTATCATGTCAGTCATTCTTTTTGAATCAATTTTGATTTTACTCATTTTTATTCCTCCTCGCTTTCGCGAACTATTAGAGCGGAGTGAATCCTCCGCTCATTTTTTGTATCCCACAAAGTGGGTCCGGTCGCCTCTTGGCGACTTACTGACAATTGTGCAGATTCGCTTCAATTTCTACCTATGGTAAAACGCTTGTCAAGCAAGTGGTATCCCTTGTTGTTTTGCCTGAAGTCAGAGGTTTTCTGGTCTTGCTTAGACCAGTTTGTAATTCTCTTAATCTGTCTCTTTTCTTTCTTTGTCAGTGTTGGCGGTTCTTCATGGGTATGTGGGCCCGCCGGGTCCCAACTAAATGGTTTCTTTACCATATCTCTCTAATAGAGTGGTTGGCTCATGGCCTTGCCAACCTAAATGCTATTCTACATGACCCGCCGGTCATCTGCCTACTTAGCAACCTCAAAAATAAGAAAGAACCCTTCACAGACTCATACGCAGGTGCGTATCGAGTCGTTTGTGGGTTGTGAGTCCACGACTCTCGCTATGGCCAACCCTACTAACCTACCTTCGTCCTCGTCTGCGAAGGTTCGCGGTGTTCTCTCTCTAGTAGTACCACCTCTCGGGCAGGTGTCACTATCGCCATATCGCATGGCACGGTCACTTGGACCAAATAGACGGACTTTATGTCAGACAAGGGAAGCACAATCAAAACTTGTCTTAAGTTCTAGGTATGTGTCCCTAGACCCGAGCGTCTATCTAATAAAAAAAATAAGCACCATGAAAACTAATCCATGATGCTTAATTCTAGTAAACCAATCGAATAAATCCGATTGACTCACCTCAATCCAAGTTGCTGGCCGATTACAAAAGTATCGAACCGGTCAGCGACCCGAAAAGCGTTACCCGGAGGTCCCGGATAAACTGTCATCCCAAAAGGGAATCCTTTCTATCTAGTAAGCCAATCGAATAAATCCGATTGACCCACCTCAATCAACGCCGGTGAAGGCATCGAAAGCGTTATCCGAAGATTCCGGATAAACTGTCATCCCAAAAGGGATTCTTTTCTATCTAATGTGAGAGGGAGGTTGGTATAGTGGCCTATCACTTACCTAAGTCTCTTGTTTCCATGGTGATGAAATACGTTAGTTCCTTTCCTCCCCCTCATATACTATACGTCAGAATACATACCGGTATAGTGCATTAGTATCTATAATACCGGTATATACTGTATATCTAGTAGGACAAGGCTATTCTAGCCCTGCCTGTATTTCTAAGAACTTATTCGCGCACTTCTTGGTGCAGGTGTTCAGTAGAACCCTGCTCCTTGCTTGCTTGCGTGGGGTGAACTTCGTAGAGCACATGTAGCACTCTAGGTCCCCATCAGGTAACGTCTTGTATAGGTGAGCCTTCGCAACGAAAGCATCGTCTGGATACATCCCATTCACCTTCTTCACATTGTCCAGTTGACCCATCACCTGATGGAAGTAAGCCTTACTTCTGCTCAGATTTTGCCAACTAACCCTGTGGTTACTGACTTTTTTCCTATTCGATTTCCTGCTGAACTTCTTCGCCGGTATCGTGGACAGATGTTTTGCAAAATCTATACCATCAAATACCGAACCTACTGGTAGGCCTTCTACATACCTCACAGCGACTTCTTTCAGTCCCTTGTGGTCGTATGTAGTCCCGTTACCGGCAGGCATGTTCACTCACCCCAATTATTACGCCTATAATGTTTATTCTCATCTAGTGGGTACTAGACCCGTAATCGCCACTCGGCTCTCTTTGTCCTGTCGGCGATGAACCTCCCTTCCTTGTCGGAAGCGAGGATACCGGAAATAGCAGCCGTATGTGGTATCCAGCGAACCCCATTGTGATTATCAATCACATAGTCCGCTATTTGTCTACCTGTCATCGGCCCCTGTAGAGTTATTGCCTCTGCTGCTATGTTCCTTATTCTATTTTTGACGGTTCCTTTTCGTTCACTCATCTAGTAGGAGAATCACTTCTCCTTGTTTGCGTGGTATCTTGCGAGTGCTTTCGCATTTATCTTCTCACGCTTTCTCCATACAGACCGGCGTTCTATCGCACGAACCTTCTCGTAGTTCTTCTTGCGATACTCTCGCTGTTTCCTGTTCCTATGCTCTTTGCGCTCCTCGAGAATTGTTTTCATACATTCGTCGCAGAACTTTTTCTGCGGAACGTAAAGGAATACCATATCGCAGGTCTCCACTAGTCCAGCGTTTTCGCACACGGTCTTCTTCTTCAAGGCGATATCCACCATGAGTTGTTTCTCATCCCACATGCTCACACTTCCCAGTTATTACGGATTTAATTTTTATCCTCATCTAGTAGGGCGTTAAGCCCGTGACATCCAGTAGAAGGTAATCGCTGTCCACGTTTCCTTTCCTTCTTCGTCAACATCCCAAGCGATTATGAACTTCGCTCGGCTTTGAATTATCTGAAATGTCATTGTTTCGAAATCTAGGGTTTCCCTAATCGGGTCTCGTACATCGTTAAGATAAACATACTCTTGTGGTATTGTCATCTTGATTACCGAAGGGTCACCATATTGTTTCTTCATCTGTTTGTAGGTCATTCCCATCCTTTCGACAAATCGCTTTCGAGCATGATTTGACAAAGTCAAATCTATCTGCTTCCCAGCCACTTCCCTCAATCTGTTTTCTAAGGGAGTGAGTCTACTGGTAGGAATATACCTATTTTGGTTTCTCCTAACCATAACAATCTCTCTAGTAGGCGCTCATTCTAGAGCGTCCTTGTGTTCCACACAGAGCCAGAATATTTCTCCTTTATGTTCTCCTTTTCTAGGGACGACTCTGTAAGCCTCTTTGCTGCATCCTTCTTGGTCACATACCAAGATGTCTTTCATCAGACTACTCATCTAGTTAATGTATTTATCACTCTTCTTATTCGGCAAGACAGGGAGGCTTGAGCCCCCCTGTCTCCCTTAGGATTATTCTTCCTCGTTTGTCGGAAGTAGTGACGCTAATGCAGCAAAAGCCCACGATGGGCCATCTTCTGCTGTCATACTTTCCATAGTCACCGGTATCGGTGGCTCTAAGGCTTCTTGCACGGATAGTATAGTGTTGTATCTGTTACGGTGATTAGCAACGCATATCTCGTAACCTTCGACTATAATATCAGCAAAGTTGCCGTCAGTAGGAAGTTGGTCTTTGTAGTGTTTTTCCACAAGGTCCAACAAGCGGTCTCTAGACTTATCTCCAGATTTTTTTGCTCGCTTTTCCTTGTCGACCCAATACACCACGTCATTACATTCCTTTTTGATTGATTCTTGAATCTCTTCATCCATCTAGTTGCGCCCGAAGACGACTTTGGTTTCTCATTCAGGTGGAGTAAATCCTTCGGGCCAACGGGTATTTTCATCCCATTTGGCCCCTGTCAGGTCAGCCCCTGTTATGTCGGCTCCAGTGAAGTCAGTCCCTCTCAAGTCAGCATACCCAAAGGTAGCCTCTCTCAGGGTAGCCCCTGTGAAGTCAGCCCCTTTCAGGTTAGCCTCGTCAAAGTACACACCAGCCGCTAAGCCCACCGTACCGAAAGCGGCACCGGTGACACCTCGCAGGCTAGCCCGTTCTAGGTTGGCTCCAGTGAAGTCAACCAGTTGTAGGTAACTTTTACTAAAGTTGGTTCCCCTCAGGTCAGCCCCATCTAACTCGACTTTATACAAGTAAGTGGGAGATAAAATCCCCCTCAGGTCAGCCCCTCTTAAGATGGTGATTCCGCTCAACTTTCTGTAGCCATCTAAGGACGGCCTAGCATTATCATTCGTGGGAAACGCCCACACATCTTTTAGGTGTAGAATCCATTTAGTAACTTCTTCTTTACTCCATTCCTTCCAATTTTTTTTAACAGAATCAGTATTTATTATTTTCATGTTATCTAGTAAAAAAAATAAGGCACCACAGCCGGATTGTTGTCCAGCCATGATGCCTTGTTTTAATTCATCTTCCCTCACCTACCACGAGTGTTGTCTTCCAGTAGCGAACCTTCTGACTCAACTCTCCTACGATATACTCACGCTTCCGCTATCCACGGCAGGGACCCAATCGTATGTGGGTTGTCCCATGTGAGTGCTAGTAGATACTGCATCCTCTTTCGATTCGAGACTCGCAACGTCTCTCCTCTAGCCCGTCATCGGGTGTCCAGCCGGGAGCGGTGTAGAGCACCGTCGTAGCCGAACATCTTTGCCCCTCTTGGCGAAAATGCAGTGATAGCAATTTTTCTTTCTATTCTATCTGTTAAGGTGAAGTAGGCAGGAATCGAACCCACCTGACAACACCTTGCGGTATGTCTGCCTTTGGCGGCCATCTTCGATTTGTTGCCTAGGCAACTCGTCGTCGTTGGTTATCGCTTTCCAGCATAGTCCATGGTATACTCACCGATTGAAACCATGCGTCCGTGGTTTCATCGATGTACCATATTTACCCCTAGTAATTCCATCTAATGCAAGATTATTATCATCAAGCAAGTACCTCTGAGATTACCTCGTCTATCACCACCTTCGCCTTGAAGCGGTCAGGGTAGTTAATTGATAAGCGTAGTATGCTATAATATTCAGAGTTCTGTACCACCGTTCAAGACGGGTTGGCATACAATTACTGTGCGTGGTTCAACCCTGCATTTCTGCAACGTTCATGCCCCCTTGCGGGTATTTGCCACTCAAGCACTTACTTAACTAAATCATGCTAGGCACGATAGAGTTTTTTTGTTAAAATATCTAGTATCTATCTGATATTTTGGAATTAATCCCATAGAATATTCTTACCCGCCGGAGCGAATAAGCCCGATTCGGGTCGAGACCCGAAACTCCGCCGAAGCAGATTTCTATGGGGTGTGTGACTACTACTTGTAGCCACACGGCATCTATTAAAATGCCGCTATCTGATGGGGAGATTCCTTTCTCCCCCTCATTGTTAATACGTCAGAAACCATACCGGTATCTGACATTCTCTGTCTGATAGCAGTTTTCGCCTCAATTGGCCGGTCTTACTGCTGAACCTCTTTCATTGACGATTAAGGTCGCCTTCCTATGTATTATTGGTTGGATTATAGTACATGTCAATCAATTCGTATATTACCCATATCGGGCCTAATACGAAGAACATAAACATCGCTATGCTGTTGTAACTATCGTTTGTCTCAATTAAGACACCATTAGACCATTCGCCTAATCCGATTTGTACGAACATAAGCACTAGCGTATTGCCTAAGCATAACCAATTAATGAACAAAATTGCTCTTTTGTCTTGGTAGTTCAGTTGTGTCCATTGTCCTTTCATCCTTTCCAGTGTTTCTCTCATTTCACTCATGTGAATCTAATAAGCCATCTAGGAGGGTGTCCCCCTAGAGGCGTTACATCCGCTTTAAGCGGTCTCGGATACGCTAGGTTTGAAATTAGTCCTACGCGTATCTAGTCTAACAATGTGTAGTTCGAACGCAGAGTGTTTTCACGTACCTCGTTCTTCATTCTACCGTTCAGTAGAAGAACCATTCCCGCTGGACTTACATTCTCAACGGTCTTTATTCTTCCACTGTCGTTCCCCTTCCATCGTTGTCCGATTTTTATTTCAATTTGGTTTAGGTTCATCCCTTCCCCTCATTATTAGTACGTCGGAAAGGATACCGGTATCCTTCAATTATCGACTAGAGGCACTTCTACCCAGTGTCCGCTGATATCCACTTCGATAGGACCTTCTACCTCACCTAGGGACCACCATGATTCTGTTAGGTTAGTACTCTTGAAACGTGCCTTCTTGACCTTTCTGAATTGAGAACGAGTTCTTAGGAAGTGGGAGAGCCTTTGCTTGGTGATACCGTTCTTGTATCTCTCATTATACCAACTCTCTATCTGACTAGTAGATAGTACTGCTACGTTACTCTTCTCATAGGCATAGAAGCATCTCTCTATATTACCTACTATTCTACCATACTTTCTACCTATCTTATTACTTAGGGGGTTTGGTTTCTTAGGGTGCTCGACGTAGTAATGCTTCTTCAGCATCTTTTCCTCGTCGAATTGCTCTTCGCAGTACTTGCATTCGTGTTTGTGTTCGTTCATATTTTGCCTTCCTTTTTCAATTGTCCTACTTGCCTTTCCTCTCGGATTCTTTTGAGAGTCTCCCATAATGCCTCACTTCCGAGTTTCTCTGATTTCAGCCACTCTATTTCAGCCGCTCTTACACGGATGTTTCGAAACAGCATCTTCCTCTTCTCGGTCAGGGCCATCGGTCTTTGGGACCGGTGTTCACTACTTAACGAGTTCTATGGTCACTTAACATAGTTGCAGTGACCACAATGGTCACACTCAAGTAGATGTTAATGTCAGAACCGTGTATGAAGTCCTTCGAGGTAGACATGACAATAGTGATTCACGCGATGAATGAAGAAAGCGCAGACAACAAGTTAGACAAGTTTCTAGAGGTATTTGACTTGAAAAAGTACGAAACCATAGAACTGAAAGACTGCACTGAACTGATTGACCCTGAAGGAGAAGACTACGATTTCGACGACCTAGACGAGGAAGAAGAAGAAAGCGACTTAGACCTCAAGAGAGAGGCCCCTAAAGCGAAGGAAAAGCCCAAGGAAGTAAAGGAAGTCGTCAAGGACGAAGACTGGGAAGACGAATGGGAAGACTTAGATTGGGACGATTTGGACGAGGAAGAGACCCAAAAGGAGCAACCCCTTCCGGAGGGCGAGGAATCACCCGAAGAGGAGGAGGAAAACGAAGATGTTGAGCCGGAAACTACCGATGCTGACGCCGGAGATGATGATTCCGCCGAAGATACCGATGACGCTCCCCCTGCTGAATCAGATGTGGAAGAGCCCCCCGCCGATTCAGGCGAAGAATCCGAAGAGTCAGAGGAGTCAGAAGACGACTCAGACGACGAGGAAGAAGACGAAGACGACGAGGAAGAAGACGAAGACGATTGGTACGATGACTACGACGACGTTTTATGGGCCGAAGAAGGCGAAGAAGACTGAGGAGAGTGCCTGAATGACTTGGGTGGGACTTCCCAAGCACGAGAAACTGTCTATGACAGCGACGAAGAGGGAACTAAAGAAAGCAAATCTAGACATGGAGGAACTCCCACTGATTAAGTGGTCCGACAAGGCACTAGAGATGCTTAGGAACAAGGGAATAGAGATAAACGCCGGCGACGTAGTTAAGATAACTAGGGAGTCAAAGACCGGTGGCTCCGTAGAATACTACCGGAAAGTGATAATCTGAACGAAATCAATTGCTACACTGACGCCTCAGTGGGGTCGAATCGCAGAAGAAACAATTCTTTGGCAGGAATCAGTTTCGTTCTATTGGACGTTAAGGCCGATAGGGTAGTCATGTCGAAGGGGATGACCATACCAATCAAGAAGAGGAACAACGTCTACGCCGAACTAGCGGCTATTTCACTTGCCTTGAAGGAGTGCCTACCACTAGTAGACGAAGACACCACTTTCCGAATATGCTCAGACTGCGAGCCTGCGCTGGAGATAGCCGCCGGCACTAGGCCGGTGAGGACGTCAAAAATGAAGTCAATCACCGAGGAAGTTGACGCCCTACTAGACGAATACCCCTGCGATATACACTTTCAGTGGATAAAATCCCACTCTAACCACCCGATGAACGACTTTGCAGACATGATTGCTTATCATCACGCCCGAGGGTAGGCTTATTTGCAGGGTAAGCATCGTTGTGGACTGATAAGATGGAGCCTGTTCACTTCTACTGGTTCTTCCGACCGGAAGATATTGACGAGGAAGGCAATCTTCTACTCGATATTTCGACAGGCAGAATACGTCACAAATGGTTTCCTACGACAAAGGCTTCCGCTATTAGGTTCCTCAAAAATCACCCTGATGCTGCCGGTCTGAGAGCAGCGCACAGTAACTATCTACTAGCAAGAATCACGATGTTTGCCGAAGACGTATCAGAGAAGTACCCCGATGTAGTACCCGAAGGAGTGGGTAAAGGCACAATAGTTCTGAAAACACCCCTCAAAGCAACTTTACCGAAGAAGTCGTTCGGTTCCGAGGAGGAGGAATATTACAGAATAAGTAACAGCGACCTAATCTACCATTCGAAGAAAGAGTTCTCCGGATTGCAGATGGGGCTTATGTCTGACGAAGAAATCACCAAGTTATCGGTCATGGAAGTTACTGTTGACGATAGCAGAACAGAGGACGGGACCGCGATAGTCAATGGTGTTTCAGACCTTAGAATGGGTAGCACATCGAACGAAGAGGCCTGCACTACATGTAACCTAACATTTCAGACGGAGCACGGCGCTGGCACTTCCGCTATGCAGCA
>Ga0255784_10003749_pt1 | contig 11435 bp, 8 predicted proteins | sample 101ome_14_FD_179982 | JGI IMG/M metagenome (GOLD analysis project Ga0255784, IMG submission 179982) | Coastal salt marsh microbial communities from the Groves Creek Marsh, Skidaway Island, Georgia - 101403AT metaG (version 2) | ecosystem: Environmental > Aquatic > Marine > Intertidal zone > Salt...
AGCCAAATACATGAGACTCGAGTCGATTCCCGTCAGATGGCGATTCTTCTCAGTTATTTTTATGCTGAGCTTTCTGTCTTATCTCATGCGACAGAACATTCATGTGGCGGGCGAACACATGATGCCCGAACTCAATATTTCAGAACTTCAGATGGGCTGGATCTATGCCAGCTTTATTTGGGGGTATGCCGCCTGTCAGCTACCCGGCGGAATACTCGGACGCTTGTTCGGACCCCGCAAGACATTGATGGGCGCCGGCTTTATCTGGATCCTTGCATCTGGACTCACGGGGTTCCTGCCAGGATCGGTGGTCACCTCAGCTACCGGCGTATTGGTCGCGCTTGTTGTCGTACGTTTCTTTCTGGGCGCCGCTCATGCGCCGATGTATCCAGTTCAAGCGGCCGCCATAGAGCGCTGGTTTCCAGTGGGACAGTGGGCGCTGCCGAATGCCGTTTCAAGCACCGGGCTAACACTAGGCGCCGCGTTAGCCCAGCCCCTTGTAGCCATCGTTATGGTCAATTGGGGCTGGCGTGCCTCGTTCTACATGTTCGTTCCGCTGGGCATACTGTTCTTCTGGATCTGGTGGTGGTACGCCCGGGATAACCCGGCGGAACATCCGGCCATGACCGAGCAGGAACTCGACTTGATTTACGCTAATCGCAATAGCCTTACACAGGAAGCCGGATTTGGCGCCTGGAAGTCGCTGCTGAAAAATCGCGAAACCCTGCTACTTGCAGCGGCTTATTTCACCCAAAACTACGTTTTCTATTTGTTCTTCACCTGGTTCTTTCATTACCTGGTGACTGAGTTGGGCTTTAGTATTTTAGAGACTGGGTTCCTCGCAGCGCTTCCGTGGATAACGGGCGCCGTCATGGCGACCCTCGGGGGTCTTACCTGTGATGCCCTCTGTGCTCGCTGGGGGCCCCGACTGGGCTGTCGGGTGCCCGCCATGATCGGGCTGACAGCTTCAGGAATCTTGCTCTATGTCGGGTTGTACTCACCCTCGCCCTATGTCGCTGTCGCCCTACTTTCGCTGTGCTTTGCCGGCACACAGTTCGCCGAGGGCGCTTTCTGGTCGGCGCAAATTTTCGTGGCCGGACCTTACAGCGCGCCAGCCTGTGGCTTGATGAACACAGGGGGTAATTCAGCGGGGATCATTGTTGCGCCCCTGATGCCCTTTTTAGCGATGCACATTGGCTGGGTACCAGCACTCTCAACCGGTAGCGCGCTCGCCTTTATCGGTGCAATTATCTGGCTGTTCATTCGAGTTGATCGACCCTTCACACCGGCACAGCAAGCGGTATCGGCTGCCATCTGAGCACGTCCGCGGCCTATTAATCGACGGTTGGGGGGCAGTTCTGGCTGAGGGTCTTTCGATACCAGGCAACGAAATGTTTCAGGGTTGCCTCGAATTCCGGATGATAGGGGCCGGGCTCAAAAAACCGTGAATTCACCCCCATGCTGTTGCGCATGATGATGTATTCGTCCTCCAGCGTCGTGTGGTGCCATAGCCAAGTCACCTCATCAAGCTGATAGTCGACCCCTTCGACGGCATCACCACGGACAAACCAAACAACCTCAGCGTCAGTTGCTGTCAGGCTCCTCGGCAAGAATCGATACAGCACGCAGTGATCGGGATAATTGAGCATGAAGCTCAATGGACCCATCTGATAATCACCCGCGCCGCCGTCGTAGTCTTTGATCTGCCCCATCAGAGGCGCCACTGGCTGTCCGTCCTGACTGCCCGTGACAAAACCCTCGTAGAGGCCATAACGCATGGTGTGCACGCAGGCGCCGAAGCTGTCCGCGTCGTTATAGGTCTTTGTGTAGCGCTTTGACATACCGACCACGCCCGTGACCTCATCGGATCGCGCCAGCATTGCCTCAACGATAGGCGCCGATTTTTCATAGAGATCTTTGAAGGTGTGTAGCTTCGCATAAGCGCGATGCGACGTAGCACAGTGATAACACTCGAGATAGTTTTCGAGCACCAGCTTCCAGTTTGCATCGATGCGATAGGTGTGCCGATGGGCAACTTTTGCATTTGCCAGGTCGTAAGCACCAAGCGGTTCTCGAAGATTTTCAAGGGGCGCCAGAAAATCTGCCGCGTCGGGGTCGCAGTTAATGAATACCAGACCCATGTACTCAACACACTGTACTGTCTTTAAGCGGTACTGTGTTGAATCAAAATCAGCCATCACGTGGGTTTCGCGCGCGGCCTTCAGGGTACCATCGAGCTCGTAAACCCATCCGTGGTAAGGGCAAACAAAGGTTTTTCGATTACCGGCCCGGTCCTCGCACACGCGTGCGCCTCGGTGCCGGCAAATATTGTGCATGGCACGAATCACCCCGTCTTCACAACGCACGATAATGAGTGCGTCTTCACCGATTTCAAGCAGTTGGTAGTCGCCGACATTGGGGATTTCGCTGGAATGGAGCGCATAGATCCAGCTTTTAAAGATCAGATGCTCGAGCTCGAGTTCGTGCACGAGATGCGAACGATAAAAGTAAGGATCCATCGCGCGCTCGGGCTGGGCACTGTCCGCTGCCAGCTTGGCGCGCAATTCATCGATCGAATCGTCAACGTGGGTCGCTATCACATGCATCGAAAGTCACTCTTCACGGGTTAGCAGATACACGTTTCAATGCGGTGGCGCCGGCGTCTGACGCCGCCGAGCCGGGTTGAACAAGGGTGCGTAAATGACCTTGCAGGGTGCCAACACCTTAGTCCAATGCAACTCGCGCTGATAATAAATTTCCGCAACAAGCGCATCGGTGGACTCACCATGAGGCATCTCAATTTGTGCAAAGGCGAGGTTTGATTTGGCCGTTGGGCACCAAGCGGCTGACGTAACGGTGCCTACCGTTTTGCCATTTTTTAGAATAAACGAATGATGCGCGGGCTTGTTTCCCTCGACATCGAGTAACACAAAGCGATACGTGCAGCCCGTTTCCTTTTGCCGCAACAAAGCCTCCCGGCCGTTAAAGAGCGGCTTGGCAAAATCGACTTGCCAAGCCAAACCCAGCTCGAGGGGGGTTCGGGTTCTGCCGGGGCGAACAGCTTCTTCGGCAGGCACGAAGTCTACTCGCGCCTGCAGGAACCCAGCCTCTATGCGCGCAATGTTGAGGGCATAAGACCCGATAGGCTTGATGAGATAGTCTTTACCCACCTCAAAAAGACGATCCCAAAAAACCTCGGCTTTCTCTGGCGCGATCCAGATTTCATAGCCCAGGTCACCGGTAAATCCGGTTCGACTGACGGCCAACGGCACACCATCGAATTCATAGTGGGCAATACCAAAGGGCTTTAGCTGATTGAGATCGGTACATCCCAGAAGCGTCAGCACAGTGCAGGAGGTTGGGCCCTGAATCGCCAAGGCAGCCACATCGTCGCTCTCATTCTCGATAACAACATCAAAACCCAGCGCGCACCAAGCCAGCCATTCATCGGCGCGCTGATAGGAACACAGTCTGAACTCGTTCTGGCCAAAACGAAAAATCGTACCGTCATCCAGCATCTCACCCGCATCATTGCACCACACCGCATAACCGACTCGGTTAATGCCAATCTTGCTGACATCACGGGTTACCATTCTGTTGAGAAATGCCTCGGCGTCGGGACCGGTAATGCGATACTTGTTGATGGGAGAAAGGTCGAATACTCCCGTGGTACTCCGAATCGCAAAGTATTCAAGTTCGACATCAAAATAGGCGTTGGGCGTGGTGTACCCCATCCAAACGCCCCAGTCGTTTAGCTCGCAGGCCTCAGCGATACAGCGATGAAAAGGCGTTGTTAACAACATCAGGTTACGGTCTGGCGCGCTCATGACAACACTCCTTGTCGCAAAATCTCTTGCGCTGCATTCCGTCCAGCAAGCCCCATCAGTCCTCCCCCGGGGTGCGCGCCCGCGCCGCAAAGAAACAGACCTGGCACCGCCGATTGATACTGGGTAGAGCCAGGAAACGGCCGCATCATAAGCGCCTGATCAATCGACAACTCCCCGTGGTGCCAGTTACCTCCGGTAATTCCGTAGCTCGCTTCAATATCCGCGGGAGTCAGCAATTCCACCTCAGTGACGAGCGACTTCAGCCCCGGTGCATAGGTTTCAAGCTGATTGAGTAATTGCTCCACAACCCGCGAACGAATGGCGTCCCAGCCCTCCTTGGGCGAGTGAGGCAGGTAATGAACCAAGGCGGTCATGACGTGCTGACCGGCCGGTGCCAGACTAGGATCTTCAATACTGGGAATACTGATATCAAATAGCTGCTTATCGCCCACCTCCCCGTACTTAATGGGATTAAGCATAACCTCCATGTCATCCATCGATGGCGCAATAACCAGCCGCTGAGAGAGCTCTGCGGGGGCAACCCCAGAAAACGCCGGCAGCTCTGACAGCACCAAGTGCAGTTTGGCAGTACCACTGCGCGTTCGGTAGTGCTCAACGCGACGCGCCATGCCAGCCTCCATGTGCCGATAACCGAGCAACTTCTTGAAGGTCGTGGTGGGATCTGCGCTGGAAAGAACAACGCGGGAGGTTATCTGCTCACCCGTCGCAAGTGCCACACCCGCGACACGGTCATGGTCTTTCACAATAGCGGCCACCGGACTGCCCAGACGAATGGTCACACCCTGACCTCGCGCCGCCCTGGCGAGACTATCGCCCAGCGCGCCCAAGCCGCCAAGGACCTGCCGCGGACCCTCTTGCCCCTGGCGATCACCGGCCTTGCGATGCAAGTAGTGGAACACGGTATTGGGGGAGCGAGGTCCCATCGTCGAACCGGTAACGGCATCAAGTGCCAGCGCAGCCTTCAGGCCCGCGTGATCGAAATGTTCATTGAGCACGTCATAGATATTGATAAGCGCGAGTCGCATAAGATCACGCATATTGTCGCGACCCAACAGTTTTAAACCAAGACCCAGTCGGATCAGAGTCCAACGATCGCGCCAATTCGAATCGACCAGCTTGGGCGGTCGCTGGCGGTAAAGCTTCTGTACCAGACCCGCAAAAGCATTCATCTGCCGGGTAAAACGCCGGTAAGCATCGCGGTCTTCACCACTGAGTTCCGCGCCGCTGACGCTGTTACCATCGAACACAAGATGCTTGCCGTCGGTTTGGAGCGCCAGGGTTCGCTTGACTTCTCCGAGTGCCAGGCCATGCTCCATCAGTTTCAGATCCTTGATGATGTCGCGGTCAAACTGACCCAGCCATTGCGCGCAGTCAGACACCGTGACACCCGCGGCAAGCTCACGGTTACTGGCGCAGCCCCCCGGGAGTTCACGCCCCTCAAGCACCAACACCTTGTGGCCTGCTTTGGCGAGATAGCAAGCCGCAACAAGTCCGTTGTGGCCCGCGCCAATAACGATGGCATCGTAATCAGTCATCGGCATACCCTCCGGGCACCGTATTGGGGCGCCTCAAGTCCGACAGGATCTCCCTCGCGGCATTAGCTCCGGGTGCCGCCATCACGCCGCCCCCGGGATGAGTGCCCGAGCTGCAGAGATACATGCCCTTTATAGGAGCCCGGTACTGCGCGTAACCCGGGAAGGGGCGATTAAACAGCAGCTGATCGAACGTCAGCTCCCCCTGAAAAATATTTCCCTCGGTCAGGCCGACCTCAGCCTCAATTTCCCGTGGGGTGCGTGTCTCGCAATGGAGAATCAAGTCCCGGAAATTTGGACTGTAGTTAGCGATTTGGTCGATCACTGACTTTTCAAAACCGGCCTTGTCCTCATCGGTCCACTCGCGACCATCAATTTTTGGCGGCGCGTACTGCACAAACACCGACATCATATGTTTGCCGGGGGGCGCCATGGTGGGGTCGGTAAGCGAGGGAATCATCATGTCAAGATAGGGGTCCTTGGACCACGTCCCCGCCTTCCAGTCATCGTAGGCACGCTCCATTCGCTCGAGGGAGTCGCTGAAATGCAGATCCCCCGCCATCAACCGGCTGTTGGGGTCTAGGCCGTTAAAAACTGGCAGCCCGTCCAGCGCGATATTCAATTTTCCCGAGGACCCGCGGATTTTGAAGTTCTTTGCCTTGGTCACCACATCCGCGGGAAGATCTTTAGGATTAGTGATGTCGAGGAAGGTGCGCTTGGGGTCCAAGTTGGATACGACGATATCCGCGTAGAATTCCCGACCGTCCTTTAGCGCTACGCCCTTAGCCTGCCCGCCTTTGACAATGATTTCATCGACGTCGGCATCGCAGATGATCTCACCACCAAAGGACTGCAGGGACTTAGATAGGGAATTTGCAATAGCACCCATACCCCCGCGGGCAAATCCCCAGGATCCGACGTTGCCATCCACATCACCCATGTAGTGATGCAGCAGCACATAGGCGGTGCCAGGAGAGTAAACCCCCAAGGCTGTCCCTATAATGCCGCTGCCAGCGTGCTGGGCTTTAATCACGTCGGTTTCAAAATACTCATTCAGGTAGTCGCCCACGCTCCCGGTCCAGAACTTGATGGTATCGAGAAGCTTCTCCTCGCCCAGCGCCATGAACGAGCGGGCGAATTCAAGCAGGTCCTGAAGATCTCGCGGCTTTAACGAGGTGGGGTCCGGCGGGGTCTTCAACAAAAATGGTCTGATGAGGCGCGTTTGCAGGCTCGTATCCGCTTTGTATCGATCGTAAGCCGTCGCATCGCGGCGGGAGTGGCGCGCTATCTCTCGGTAATGTCGACCGGGATCACTGTAGTTACCGAAGTAATCCCCGTTTCGCATAAAGGTACAGCCGCCGCCGAAGGGAACGACCTGAAGACCGTGCCGGGGCAATTCAAGGTCCCGTGCAATTTCAGGACGCAACAGGCTCGACACGTAGGAGCAATTTGAGTAGTACCAGCCTTCGTAAAGCTCACGACTCACCGTCGCGCCGCCGATGTAGGGGTTTCGCTCCATCACGGCAACGCTGAGGCCTGCCTTTGCCAAATAGGCAGCGTTGGTCAGGCCATTGTGGCCTGCTCCAATTACTATCGCATCGTATCGACTCAAATGTCCCTCCCGGGCATCCAACTAGCGGGCTGAATCTTGCCATGCTCATCCATAGCTTGCCACGCCAAATCGCAAAAAAACGATCCCGCTTAGACTGGTGGACGCCTTCTTGCCCCCTGCCAGGAACAAGGCGCTAGGGTCTCCAGCATAGTTTCGGGGCAACCTAATCCCCATAACACGCGTATCACTGTGATTACGAAGCAACTCATCATTGCCATATTGTGGGGAAACAACACCATGCCGGAAGCCATCGCTACCATTGCCCTGTTTCTAACTATCACCTCTCTCGTTTATACCCACGTGGGAATCACTAACATTACCAACAGCTACAAGCTATGGTTTCAGGAGGGCTATTGGGTCAACTACAACGTAGTAGAGGCCATTTCTTGGGTTGCCAAAGCCGCGGTAATCCTGCCCGGCTCGTATGGCAGAAAGAGATTTGGCAACTGCATGTGATTACGCTAGTCACGTCAGCATTGCTGATCTGGGTATCTGAGCGAAAACTTCTTCCCACCATGGTCGCCTTTAACACCCTCTGGATCGGGCTATCCAGTGTGGTTATTGTCAGAAACCTGCTCTGACAGGTCCTCAACCTCGTATGGGGTCCGATAACGCCCGTGCCTCGCGTCCTCTTTTGATAGTTGGACGCTCTATGCTAACAACGCTCCCGGCCTGTAAAGTGTGGGTGTTTAACGATAACCACAAGGGGTCTTTTATGCGCGGAGCTTTTGTCAGCGGCTTTTTCGTTATCGGCATTTTGCTGTCCTATCATTCCGCGGCAGAACCGCCGTCAGTTGCGGAAGTCCCGGAGATCAGACCGGGCCTATTGATGGGGTATCTGCCGATGGACAACCCACTAAGAAGCGATGAATTTATACCACCACCCCCGGCCGCAGGCTCGGCTGAACAGGCCGCCGACGAGGCCTTTAGCGCAAGGCTTTTAGCCAACCAGGACACAGCGCGGTTCGACCTCGCCAGGGCGGATGCCCGTCTCGGCCCTGACTCAACGGCAACATTTTCGTGTGCTGTGGGAATCAACATAAGTCAGGAAGACACGCCCCACTTGCAGATGCTACTTCGCAGGACTCTTACTGACCTTGGGCTCGCCAGTTACGGAGCTAAAAATGCGTATCAGCGTGAGCGTCCTTTTATGGGTAACCAACAACCAATTTGCACGCCGGAAGAGGAGGAAATGTTAAGAGGCGATGGCTCGTATCCGTCGGGGCACACCGCGATCGGCTGGGGATGGGCGTTGATTCTTTCTGATCTAGTACCCGATCGGGCGGAGCAAATTCTAGCTAGGGGTATTGCGTTCGGTGACAGCCGAAACGTTTGTAATGTTCATTGGAGGAGCGATGTGCAAGCGGGGATTTTGGTCGGGTCGGCCGCTTTCGCTCGGCTCCAGAGCAATGCCGACTTTCTTGAAGCTAGAGCATTAGCTCGCAGCGAAATAACGAAGGCAAAAGCAAATAGCGAAGATCCAAAAGGAGACTGTGAGGCCGAGAAACAGGCTCTACAAAGATAGTGCCGGGTGCGGCTGCCGTTACATTCCAACGAGGCAAGCTGACTGCTGACTACATTGGTAATGCCCAGAAAAAAGACCCGTTGGGGGTGTTATCCCCCCGCCTCATAGACTAACGCCTTGTGGCCCGAGACTTTCTCCAGTCGCATCTCGATAATGTGCCATCCGACATGCGGGTCGAAGGCCACCTTGTCGCTGTAGGTACCAATGAAGATGTCGACAAACTTTCCCGGATCAGCGTGCCAAGCTTGCACATAGCTGACCATCGATGCGCTACCCCCCATTCCCTTCGAATCGGGTAAAGTATCTATGGTCACCAGCTGGGTACCGATAAGGTGCTGGGTAACCGCAAAGGGTTGCAGCGCGTGAATAACCACATCGACCCAGGCATCGGGCCCCACGGCATCAAAAGTAGGACCATCGCCACCGTTACTGGCCGAGATTTTGACCTCAGGCGCAAAAATAGCGCGATAAATGGCACGACCCTGTTCAATATTTTCAGGCAGCTTGGACCCAATCAAGTCTGTTGCCAGACCATATTGCTTTCGCAAATATTCAATCCGCTGGGTAGCCACTGTAATAGCAACTGGATCCCCACTCCCGTCATTCACTCCAGCGTTCACGTCACCCCTCCTACTTATGTTCCGTTAGTCCCTTGTATTACTCTTTAATGCAGACGTCACCCGACCACCACCGGGTCGAGCAATTGTATTCAAGACGCCCCCTTGAGCCGTGCTGCCAGTCCAGAACCCGCAGAATCGATGGTGAGGGTGCCATACCGGTGTTGCTTTGCTCCTGCAGCTCCTCGAGGGGAATTGGGTAACTGGCCCAATCCCGAGGCGCACGCCAGCCTGGAGGTGGAACAAGCTCAGAACGCGTGCCGTTGATCGGATACTGCGCTCGCCAATCATGAATGGCTTGACTGAGCTGTTCCACGATGTCGGGATGCGCAGAAGCCAGATTATTGTACTCGTTTGGGTCGTTAGCGATGTCAAATAAATAATTGGTCACCGTAATCGACAGCTGTTCTTGCTCGACTTCTTGTACCAGCTTCCAGTCCTCATCGAACGCAGTAAATTTAAAACTCCCGTATATGGGGATTTCTGACGCGAACATGAGCGGCTTCTCCAGCGGTGTAGTGACTCCTCGCTCGATAGCGGGCCACATACTTCGCCCATCGAATTTAAAGGTGTTCTTGGTCTCTATGCCGGCGGCGGCCGCCAGCGTAGGAAACACATCCATCACGCTCATGATCTGGTCAAACTGCTGCCCGCTTTCGAGTCTCTTGGGCCAGCGCAACAGGGAAACCACGCGAATGCCACCCTCGAAGGTCTCTCCCTTTCCGCCTCGAAGGGGCGCGTTGTTGGCACCGCCATAGGAATAAGCCGCACCCCCGTTGTCGCTGAAAAACAGCACGATGGTGTTATCCGCTATACCCTCGTCTTCGAGGGTTTGCAGCACCTGACCGATGGCCTGGTCCATGGCATCGACCACCGCGGCATACATCGGCCGAGCACTGGGTTGGAGCATCATGGCCGACATGCGGCGGGTATCGTCGGTTTGACGCGAGCGCGCGGGTGGCAGATCCGTATCAATATCCTTGTACTTATCCTGAAGTTCCTGAGGCGCATCGAGCGGGGTGTGGGGAGCGATAAAAGGCATGTACATAAAAAACGGTCGGTTCTTGTCTCGCTCTCTGATGTACCGAGATACTTCATCAGCCAGTAAATAGGTCTCATAGCCATCGTCATCAATGGAGACCCCATTGAGTTGAAAGTCCTTTCCACCCTGATTGGCAAAGGGCGGATAAAACCCGACCTCGGTATGAAGGTGGCCATAGAAATGGTCAAACCCTCGATTGTTCGGGTGATAAGTCATCTGCGCATGGCCCAAATGCCACTTCCCTACCATCGCTGTTTGATAGCCGGCGCTCTGGAAAGACTGCGGCATAAAATGCTCATCGGGGTGCACACCGGTATTGTCCCAGGGGAGAATCACACCATAAGCCACCCCCAGGCGAATGGGGTCGCGACCGGTCATCAAGGCCGCTCGTGTGGGCGAGCAAATGGGGGTGGTGTAGAAGCGGTTAAGTTGAACCCCCTGTTCGGCGAGCAGATCCAAGGACGGGGTGTCAATGTCACCGCCGTGATAGCCCACATCTGCCCACCCGAGGTCATCCGCCACCATCACCAAAATATTGGGCCGGGCCCCAGTAGTATCGGAGATACCCTGGCCCAATGATTGTTGGGATAAAAGGATCACCGCAATAAAGGCGAGACTGATCGTTTTCTTGTTCATTGGGGCTCCATCAAAGCCTAGCTGCCTGGGTATCCGTCGTCACCTGGGTTGTCGCGCGCCACCGATACCTTAACTGGCGTGCCCTGAAAACAAGTCCGCAATCAATGCCTCAGCCTCTGTTCTTGCTACCCGGCTGTCTTCAGCCTCGGCAATCATGAGCGTAGCCGCCGTGACAGCGCTCACGCAAAGAACATTTTACGCCGTTTGGCCTTTTGCGTCGGGGGAATAGAGGAAAATGGTGGGTCGTGCTGGGTTCGAACCAGCGACCAATTGGTTAAAAGCCAACTGCTCTACCGACTGAGCTAACGACCCGAAAAGAGGTGCGGCAGCGCCGCGAGGGGCGTATGGTACTTATCCTGACCAAAAGTGCAACCTTCTCTATGCTGCGACCTTTTCACCTCGCCCTCCCTGCTGTTGATCTAAGCGCCACCCAAGCTTTTTACTGCGACTTACTCGGATGTAAGCTAGGTCGAACCGACGATACCTGGATAGATTTAGATCTCTTTGGCCATCAGGTTGTCTTTCACTACTGTGGTGGAGAAGGTCTTCCCGATCGCTATAACCCGGTGGACAAACATCAGGTACCGGTGCCCCATTTTGGCATCATCCTGGCTCCGGCGCAG
>Ga0255784_10003760_pt1 | contig 11416 bp, 4 predicted proteins | sample 101ome_14_FD_179982 | JGI IMG/M metagenome (GOLD analysis project Ga0255784, IMG submission 179982) | Coastal salt marsh microbial communities from the Groves Creek Marsh, Skidaway Island, Georgia - 101403AT metaG (version 2) | ecosystem: Environmental > Aquatic > Marine > Intertidal zone > Salt...
TTCTCGTTGGCAAAGTAACTCGCGTTATTCCTCCACTGGTCCGCGTTCCCTCCAAAACCGTGAATTAATATCACGTTCGGTTTCGTCCGGTCGTATTCGTTCTTCCCTTTCACGTATCGTATCGAGTGCCCCTCGAAGAAATGGTACCGCTCCTCCAAGTTTCGAGAGGTGGACAAGAGCGACACCGAACGGTCCCCGTGATAGTTTGGATTATCTTCCAGCGCCAACTTTGTTTTTGTCGATGCCTTTTCATCTATCGAAGAAGAAGAAGAAGAAGACGCTCGAACACCAACGGCAGAGAAAAAAGAACCCCGTCGATGTCTTTGTACGACGTCATCATTTCTTCTTCCTCTTGGTCGCGTCGAGGCGGCGGCGACGGAGGATGCCGGCGCGACGGAGAAGACTGCTCGCATATATTTCGTTTTTCTTTTCGCGATTGGTGTGTGTGACGTTTTCCCCGAAAACAGGCAAAAATCGAGCTTGGACTGAAACCCTAAAATCTATCTGTGTCAAAGTTTTTTCTCTCTCTAGGAAAAAACAATCTTCATCAGACAGAACAAAAAACAACGATGGGCAAAAAAGTGCCGACGAGCTCGAGCCGAATCCGAACGTCGTCCGGTGCGGCCGCGAGGTGCGAAATACCCTTCTTGCTCTTCTTCTTTTTCTCTTTCTTTTCTCTCTCTCTCTTTTTCTCTCTCTTTCACTCTGCACGTTGTAAATCTCTTCTCTCAACTGACTTTTTCTCTCTCTCTTGTGAATAGTTTTGGATTTGGCGGGTACTCGGGCAGCGCGGCGATTGGCACCGGCGACAGTTCTGGTGGCACCCAAAGAGGAGGAGGAGGAGCAGTTGGATTTGGAGGCGTTGGTTTTATCTCCGATGGCGGCGGCGCGGATATGGCGGACCAGTTTTCGTCTTTGTCGTCTTTTGTTTGCGAGGACGACGGCAGCGGCGCACATAGCGACGGCGAGAAGTTGGCGAGAGCCATCGGTTTAGCGGCGAAACCAAACCAACAGTCGAAGAAGAAAGGCTTGGAACAAATGGTGGAGATTTTATCGGAGGAAAGAGAGAACGCGCAGGAGTTTGAAATTATCGCGTCGAACGCGTTGCCGATGTGGACTCGGGTGCACTCGAAGTGTTTGAGGAGCGAAAAGAGCGGCGGGACGACGGCGACGGCGAATACGGACGAGGCGAGGCTGTTGTCGGTGAAGGTGCACTGTTTGATGTGCGAGAGGAGCGGGAAGCGATTGGCCAAGTACATCGGGACGACGTCGGCGATACCGCTGATTCTTTTGGCGAGGTGCGACGTGGATAAAAACGTCGCGAAAGAAGCCGAGAGTGGCTTTCGGAGGATATTCACGACGAAGGAGAGGCGCGCCAAGGCGCTGCGTTTCGTCGCGGTGGATTTTCTCGAGTTGGTGCAAGAGTCGGTGCAAAGAGCGATGGCGGAGTTTGGGGGCGGAAATATGAAAAACAACGGCGGTTTTAGTAGTAGCGGGAAAGAGAGAGACGTCATCGAGCGGGACGCGTGCGCGAGCGTGCGAGCGATTGGTCAGTACGTCGTCGACGTGTTCGGATTTGACGAATTTCGCGAAGGCGAGGTCGCGCTGAGGACGACGACGACGAGTGAAGAAGGAGACGAAAACGAGAAAAATACTAAAGCGACGGTCAAAACTGCGCTGGAAAGCGCGTTAGAAAGTTTAGAACACTTGCGCAAGGTAATGACGGTGGAATCTTCGACGAGCTTGCGAGTCGCGAGTTTGGATTGCTTGAGAAAGCTCTTCTTGGACAAGTGCGAAACGGAAAGTGGAGATGATAGTACTACCACTATTAAACAGCCGATTACATTCGCTGCGTTTTGCGACGAACGAACGGCGAAAAACGTGCTCGAAAACATTTTTAGCCGCATAGAAAAAGAAGACGATTCGTACTGTTTAATCAGAGCGTGGGAGTTGGTTGCGGGACTTTCGCACGCGCAATGGGGCGCGAAAAATCTCACCGCGTGGGAAGTGCTTCCAGAATTGAGTCGAACGGTTATCGATGGAAAGATCGTGAGAGGATTTGCAAATGCTTTTGAAGGTGCGGCAGTTGGATGCGCGCCGTGCGTGTTGCCGCTCTTCGCGTCTCTTTCGCTCGCCCAATCAACTGGCGAAGAAGGAGACGCAGAGTGTCTTAGAAATACGATTAGTATCGTTGACGCCGCTCTACAAGGTGCGGGAGATTGTGAACAGTTTCAATCAAAAAACGCGGAGGCAGATGCAATCGCGAAAGCCTCTATGGAGTGCTCTTTGTTTGCGTTGCTTAGATGGTTGCGCGAGGATGAGAAGAAAGAAACACTTCTCAAGACATTGCTCGTCGAGAAATGGACTCCGCGTGCCATCGAAGCTCGAAACGGGATCGATAACATTACGACGAGATGGACAGACGTCTCTGCAAAAACAATAGCATCCCTCGGTTCGAAGCCGACGGCGTTTTCTCAACGCGTAGTCATGGCGGCATTGGAAAGCCTCGGGGACTTTTTTATCGTTTCCTACGACGAGAATCCGTCGCGAGGTGCGGGCATTTGCGAGCAATTCAAAGCAATCGTTCTCGAACTCACGAACAAAGGAGCGCTGGTTCCAAAGGAAGTTCACGAGAAAATGCGCGAGCTCATGAAGAGATTTGCCGGCGCCATAAAAAATCACGAAGAGAAACAAGGCGGCACAGACGATACGTTTCTTGCGCTTGCAATCGAGACGCTTAGTCCAGACTCGTTCGGTGGTGCCGACGAAGTTGCTAGTTTTATTGGTCGCGTGACCATTAATAGAAAACAAAAGCGTGAAACTACGAGTTCGCGTGAAAACGACACCACCGGTGCAGTAGATACGACGTCGATTGAATCGCTCTTTGCAGCCTTAAAATTCGCGAGTGCAGAGACGTGGTCGAAACACTGCGAACACATTTTGAAGACGCAAAAGCTTGAAGTTGCACTTCCTCACATACTCTCGTTGCTCAAAAGATTTGTCGCGGAGAGCAAACAGCAAGATTTAAAGTGCGCCGTGATCGATGATGCTTTTGTGAGAGCGTGCGAGAACATTGTCATTGAGAGTGAAAACGGAGGTTCAACGACGCCATCGAGCCAAGCGTTCGAAGCAGAGATAGACTTTGTGAAAGCCTTTGCTGGTAAGACTGCACTCATCCGCCTCGCTCTGAATGTCGACGCGTATAAGAAAGGGTTGAGTTCATTGTCGCAGTATGTTGAAGAAAAATCATCATCTCAGCCAATACCGCGAAACATTTTGTGCGACTTCTCGTGGCCGCCACCGCCCGAGGTTACTGAAGACGAAGCGATCCTCAACTTTTGGGCAGAGAAAGTTGTCGCGGTTACGTTCACGAATAGGTGTAAAGATGTAATCGCAAGCAACGCAGACGTGTTCGACAGCTTTGTAGGTTTAGAAGAAGCGGATAGTGACGTCGATGATGACGACGAAGACGAAGAAGGTATCGCGCGCGACTTTTCGAGACTTTGCGACCTCGCTCGCGGTGATTCATCATGGTATGCCTTCCTCCGCTCTTCACACATGGAGATGAAAAAAGCAAACGATAATAACGACGAGTCGTTCGCTTCGGTAAAAAAACAGGTTGCAAAATTTATCGCGCAGACAGTCGTGAGAGACGGCGACGTTGCGTCGTTGAATGTTCGAACAAAGTTTGCACACACCGTGTTATGTGGATGTTTTGAAGTCACGAACGATGTTTTTGCAAACACTTTTTTGGAGATGTCGGAGAAAATCAGTGACTCCGCGGAGTTTGCATACGCTATCGCGTCCGCGCTGGGTAGTTGGCACGAACTTGTCGATGCCTACGTAAAGAACAACGCCAGTAGTGGCAACGATTTAGTTTCGTGTGCGCGCGTAGTTATAGCGACGATGACTGCGTTAGCGCCGAAGCACGATGGACTTCTTTCGGCCGTCGCGAAGCGTGAGAATTTGCGCGATGCCATACTCGATGCGCTCGTTGAGAATCAGAACGACGAGCTTGCGTGGGAGCTTGTGTCTTTGCCGTCGACATCTCCGGCTGACTTGACGCTCGCAAAGAAAATTCTCGTTTCGTATGGGTTCATTTGGAATAACGATGAATCTGCGTGTGCGTACCCGCACGATGAATCGACGCTGAAAACCGCTCTTTCATTCGATTCCTGCTCGAAGAAGACGAGAATACTGGCGCACGTAGTGCCGAAACTTTTGCACAGAGGAGAATGGATGGATGTCTTTCTTCGATGCCTCGTCGAGCGAATCGAAAAGTACTACAAAGATCGTTCGGTGAACATAGCAAGTCAACCGTTTCTTCCGGCGCTACGATTATTTGGGTATTTTGTTTCCGATTCGTACATACCAAACGCGACTCAAAGGGCGAGCAAACTTCATGTGAGCGTCCAAAACAGGGATAGAACTGAAACGCGAGCGGAAGAAATCGGAACGTTCGCTCTCGCCGTGTGGCGCGCCGTCGACACGCGCACGCAGAGCGACAAAGCAACGGCAGCTCGACTCAAGGCTCTCGGCGGAGCTTCAAATGAAGAAGACGAATTTCACGACGCATCAACTGACGATGATCTCGCCATTGAGAACGAAATTGATTCCGCGAAGATTCATCTCGCGATACTCTCGAGTGCAAAAATAGCCTCAGAGCTGGACGAGAAGACATGGATGAGTATTTTTGAATCCATGATAGGATGGATCGACTCGTTTGCGCGAAGCAGTCGAATGTACCTCGGGCAAGTATCGCAAGTCGTCGAAGGCGAAGTTAGATTAGAAGTTCACGGCGGTCTGCTCGTCGATCGAAAGTTTCATCTTTTTGAACTGGCGGCGGCGTGCTTAGCTTCCATCGAGAAATTCCCAATCGCAGTCGCAACTCCCGACATTCCAGAAGACGAGGACGCGAAAGATCACATTCTGTATTACAACGCGGAAATGGATGAAATGAATCCTATGGAGGATGTCTGTACGGATGTGGATCTGGATAGCTTAAAAAGTGGCGGCGACGTTGTCGCGTTTGCGAGCAAATCCGGAGAGTTCGGGCAAAATTTGGCAAAGTCACTCGCTCGAGCGAAGTGGCCAAGAATTCGTCGAGTATTACTCGCGATAGCTTTAGAACCTTTGATAAACTTTGGTGCTGCGCTCTTTGAGCACATTCAATTGGAAGAGAGCGAAGACCGCGCAGAAATTATGGAACCAGTTTTGAGAGAAGTTTCGGCGGCGCTAGCGCCCATCTTGGGTGACGGGACAGAAGGTATTTTCGCAAGCTCGACTTGTTGCTCGTTGGCGATGCGTCGTTTTGAATACTTTGCTGGAGAAATGCTTCCCGAAAGTGAAGTTTCGGCGTCGTCCTTGAATGCATTGTACGTGTTATTGGATAACAACATTCGTTTCACTCCGAGAATGGCAGCGTACCTTGCGTTTGTGCTGCTCTCGTCAGACGATGTCGTTCGCGCTGCCTGTTTTGGGATTGATTGTTCATTCAACGATGTGAGCAAAATCGACGCAATAGTTGAAAAACGTTACAGAGAGTCAAGGTTACAAGAAGCCGCTGCGAAAGATAACGATGATGATGTCTACGACGAGAAAGAAGAACCGGAAGAGCAAGAGGTGCTCGCAAAATATGGTCTGCGTGAAAATCTTGCCGCAATACTCAAAGAAGAGGGGCACAAATCACGCATCGATGATGACGAAGGCGATCTTGATGAGAGAGTGAGTGGCGTTGCAAACGTAGATTACGCGTGGTCTCTCGTTTTTCGGGCGTTATCTTCGAGTCGCGTAGAGGTACCCAGACGGGCGAAGTTGCGCTTGATTCAATACATTGCGAAGATAAATTCGAAAAGTTCCATCGTCTCCAACGCGTTTAACCGCGTTTTGAACTCTGCGCCGTTTTATGAGCTCGCATCGCTGATGACTGAGGATGAAAATGACGACCAACACGAGGGTAAAACATCGGAGCTTTCTATGACTGTATGTGATTACGGGAATCACGCCGAAACTATCGCAGCGTTTGCGCCGGCGCAACACCATTTCGGCGCGCTTTCGAATGCACGTACAGCGGAGAATTTTCCACCTCGAGTATTCCTTGCACTCGTCGGATCTTTTATTGAACACTTTCCTTCCATCTCGCGTTCAGCCTATCGTGAGCTCGACGGGAAGAAGGCAAAGAAGGATTTCGTGAACGACCTCGATTTTATCTGCGAAAACATTTTGCGCAAAGCATTTCTTGATCGCGAAATTGCCGACACGGAAAGGTTCCAAAACTTGCGAAGCTCATTTGCCTCCGAAAATGTGTCCGATGCACTTTCTGTGAGATATTCCGAAAAAATGTCCGCAATTGTAGCTCGATACGATATCGACGAGAGTTTTATGGAAATTTCAATTGATATTCCGGAAACGTTCCCGCTCAAACCAGCGGAACCTCGCGAGAGTAAACGCGTCGGCGTGAGCGAACGTCGAAGCCGTTTTTGGCTTCTGAGTTTGAAAACTATGTTGAGTTCTGGAAGTGGCTTGTTAAACGACGCCGAAGAAGAAGATTACGAAATCGAGAACGACTCTTCTGCGACGGCGACATCGACAACGCGCGGTTCCATCTTGATTGCCGTATTGAAATGGTCCAAGTTTGTGGATAAATTCTTTGAAGGCGCTGAACCGTGTCCGATCTGCTACCAAGTTCTCGCGAAAAGTAACGGTCGTAAACCAGAAGCGACGTGCAGACAGTGTTCGAATAGTTATCATGGCGATTGTTTGATGAAGTGGTTCACGACGTCGTCGAAGTCAACTTGCCCCATGTGTCAATGCTCCTGGGGGTCAACCCATTGATGAGAATAACGGAGGAGGAGACAGAGAAAGATATATATATATATATATAGCGATAGCGATAAACTTGTAAAGTGTACAATAAATTTAGTTTATAGTTTAGTAAAGTGTCATATTAAATCGTATGCTATCCTCTCTCTCTCCCGCTTTCTCTTGTTCATTTTCTCAGCCGCAGAATCGTTTCAACTTTAGAAGGTCAAATCGTCCGGGTTTTCGATGACTTCCTTCAAAGTCTTCAAGAACCCAGCCGCAACATCACCGTTGATGTGTCTGTGATCCGCAGTAACGTTCACAGTCATCATCGTCTTCACCCCAATCATACCATCGATCGGGACAACAGTCTTGATACCCGCACCAATCGCGATGATCGCACCTTGTCCCGGCGGCAAGATGGCGTCAAACGCAGAAACGCCAAACATACCCATGTTACTGATGGTAAAGTTACCGCCGGCGTAATCCGCCGGACCCAACTTTCCGGACTTGGCCTTACCGACCAAATCCTTCCATTGTCGTCCAACTTCGTACACGTCCGTGTTGGCAACATTTCGCAATACCGGCGTAATCAAACCACCATCTAAGGCCACCGCGCAGGCGATGTTGACTTCGTCGTTGTACACGATGGATTGAGACTCATCGTGGTAAGTAGCAAACATGATCGGGTGCTTCGCTAACGCGTTACCCATGGCCTTGGACAACAACGCCGTCATCGTCACGCCTTTTGGTTTCAATTTTTGGTAGAGCTGGTCTAATTTATCCGTGCAGATTGGCATGGCAACGCGAGACACCGGAACCGACAAGGACGGGAGCATGTTCTTCGCAACAGCCTTTTGCATGGCCGGCAACGGGGTCGCGGTACCCGCCGGAGCAGGTAACGGCGCCGGTGCGGGCTTTGCGGACGGCGCAGCAGCAGCCGGCGCAGCAGCAGCAGCAGCAGCAGGCTTAGCCGCCGGCGCAATACCAGCCGCCTTCTCGACGTCCTCGCCGGTGATTCTACCGTTCAATCCAGTACCCTTGATGGTTTCGAGCTTAATTTTCGACTTCTTCGCGAGCTTTTTCGCGTACGGCGTGGCAATAATTCTACCCGTGTTCACAACCGGGGCCGGGGCCGGAGCTGCCGGGGCCGGGGCTGGAGCCGCCGCCGCCGGGGCCGGGGCAGCCGGAGCCGGAGCCGGAGCGGCTTCCGCCGGCGCTGGCGCAGCCGCAGCTGGCGCCGCGCCGCCCCCACCAGACGCCGCCGCCGCCTTCGCTTGCGCCTCCGGAATCTCCGCCTCCGTCTCCGCCACGTACGCAATCGGCGCCCCTACCGTCGCCATCTCCCCATCTTCCACGCAAATGTGCGCCAAAAACCCGTCGTAAAACGATTCCACATCCATATCCGCTTTATCTGATTCCACGACCACCACGGCTTCGCCTTTGGAAATCGCATCCCCTTCCTCTTTCACCCACGAAACGATCTTCCCTTCCGTCATCGTCGACGAGAGCGCCGGCATGAAAATCTCCTTCACTTCCGCTCTCGTTTGCACCGCCGTTCGACGCGCGGTCGAACTCGTCTTCTTGCTCTGTTGTTGTTGTTGTTTGACGAGCTGAGTGGACGCTTGTGATCCTTTCAAAAAATTCTTCGCGGATAAAGATGCCATGTTGTATGTATGTATATCACTTCTTTTTTAAGTGCGTGCACGTAACCGACACAAAAACACAGTCGAGGAGGTCAAGCGCGATTGACGAGAGTTTAAGTTCTTTCTTTCCGCGCGACGTTGATAAAAGATGTGTCGATTGTCCCTCTTCTCTTGGAGCTCCAAACTTTTTCTATCCACAAATGCGTTAAGTTTAGGGTTTGTGTAAACCCTAAACAACAAGAAACGCCGCGCGCACAGACCTTTTTTTTTAAGCGCGAAAACGAAAAGAGAAAATCTTCACTTCTGTCACTTCACCGTGAATAAAATACTAAAGTTCCGAGTCGCAGTCGTTCATTAAGGAATAGTATAAGGTACGTTTTGCATTATTTGCGCGCGTTTGTTGGGGACGTTTGTTCGCGCGCGTACTTTTGCGCGCGATTTCCGATCCCCCGTCGTGTTTTTTTTTTCAGGGTCCCTTCTTTAGGGCCTTTGAATGGGTTTCGCGAGGAAGTGACTCTCTCTTGCTCTTGATCAATGCGCTGACGTTTACACACACATTCTTTCTCTTATTCTTCGCGCGCACTTCGAACACACGCAGATAACGCATAACAATGTCAGCAGCAGTTGAAGGTAAACCAGCCGCGGCGAAAGCCGGCGATGCCGAAGCGCAACGCATCCACAGAATCCGCATCACCCTTTCTTCCAGAAACGTGAAGAACTTGGAAAAAGTGTGCTCGGATTTGATCAGAGGCGCCAAGGAGAAGCGATTAAAGGTCAAGGGCCCGGTTCGCATGCCGACGAAGAAGTTGCAAGTGACCGTTCGTAAAGCCCCGTGCGGGGAAGGTACGAACACGTGGGATAGATACACCATGAGAATCCACAAGCGATTGATTGATTTGCACTCGCCGGCGGATTTGGTGAAGCAAATCACCAGCATCTCCATCGAACCGGGAGTTGAGGTCGAGGTGACCATCGTGGACAACTAAATCACGAAACGTTAATAGCTCAAACGATAATAGAAGAGGAATTTCATCATTTTAGTTTCTTATATAATTAGAGAGAGCGAGTTGTCAAATCAGAAAGCAAGAGTGTACTTTGTTTGACTTTTCATATTAAAGAAATCTTCCTCACTTCACTTCCTTTCCACACCAACACACCGCATAAATAACATACATATACGCGCAAATCCACACGTGCAAAGCGCTCGATGACGCTCTCTGCGTGCGCGAGCTGTTATGCGCGACAACATCGAATCGCGACTCGTCGCCGGGAAAACACCACCACATCCGCCTTTACGAAAAAGATACGCATCGTTCGGTCCCGGGGAGACTTTGTGAAAACGCGCTCGACTCGACTCGATGGAGACGTTTTGTGGTCCGGAGGCGGTTCAGGGTTCATAAATGATGCAGACGAGACCATCGTAGAAAATTTTCGAAACGAGTGGAACGCGATAGACGACTCGAGTGCGGTTGCTTTCTTAAACAACAGATGGACAGTTGCTTTAGAGATATTTAAGTACGAACGCGACAGAGTCGGATTGGACGACGAGCGATGGTTTTTAGGATGGCACGAAAAGAAAACGTACGTCGGTAAAACGTATTTAAACGAAGAAGACGAAATGGGTCCATCGAGAGGGGAGATTTACATCTCCAAGTACGCGTTATTAGACGATGATTTTAAGACGTACATGGGCGTATTGAGACACGAGCTCGCGCACGCCATGTGCGGACCCTTGGAAGATCACGGTTGGAAGTGGCAAAAGGCGTGCCAAGCGATCGAGTGCGACGAAGAGTGGGCGTGCGAAGCGAATAAAAAGTTTTACGTTCGACCGAGAACGAGTTTGATGTGGACGAAAAGAGACGGTCAGTTATTTATGGAAGGTGGGACGGATGCGATGTTTCGGGCGTTGCCGAGAGGTTGTTGGGAGCGGACAATTTACGATAGCGATTCGAATAGGACGGTGTACGAGAACGGAGACGGTGTCAAAATTGATCCGTTCACGTTGAAAGAGACGTATGAGATTATTTAACTGTCTTTAGTTTTGTATTTACTATAGGTAGCTAATTTACGCAGACGCAGCTCGCGATGTAATTTTATATAAATAAAGAAATGTATCACTCACTTTTATTGCTGATGACAGCCACGTACCTCGTTTTCGTCGACGCACCACCGAGGAGACCAAAAGATAATATTGCTACCAAATACGAAAGAACAGTCATAAACGCGTTTCTGCTCTCCTTCTTTTTTACTGATACGGTCCCGTCTTTGGACATCTTGTCCAAGTGCTGTTTTGTGATTTTCAAACAGCTCATCAACAACACGACAATGCCGACGATATCTCCGTACACTTTCCGAGTGAGTTCCCAAACTGTCGCCCCTCTCTGACCAAACTTTGTCAATTCTCTCAAAAACTGTTTCTCGCGCGACGTTCGGTGTTTCAAATATGCCTGGGTTAACCGCTCTCCGTCGGAAATGACGTCGCCGTGCGAAGGATAACATCTCGCTCGTTTCATGGACGTCGCATCCTCTCGTTCGCCGTTACTGCTATTCTTCTGATTATTTTTCGAACTGCTCATCTTCTCGTTTGATCTCGCGAACACTTCTAACAACCTCCCTAAACTCGTGGAATACGCGCTCAAGTCCTCAAATTCTGCCGTGCTCCCATTCATCAAACAATCTCCGGCGAACACGGCGTCGCCGCCGTCCTCTTCGTCTTCTAACAGCCGAAAGCACACGTGATCTTCCGCGTGCCCGGGCGTGTGCATCGCAACCAGCGTTGCTCCGACGCACTTGAACACGTCCCCATCTCGTATATCCACGTAATGTCTCCGCCTTTCTTTCCCTCGGTCTTCATTCTCGTTTTCCTCCGTCCTCCTCGCCACCGCCATCTCGCCCTTCTCTTTCCTCACCATTTTAAACGCCTGAAGCCTCTTATCTCCGCACGCCTTTCGCACCACGTCCACCCCAAA
>Ga0255784_10003763_pt1 | contig 11414 bp, 2 predicted proteins | sample 101ome_14_FD_179982 | JGI IMG/M metagenome (GOLD analysis project Ga0255784, IMG submission 179982) | Coastal salt marsh microbial communities from the Groves Creek Marsh, Skidaway Island, Georgia - 101403AT metaG (version 2) | ecosystem: Environmental > Aquatic > Marine > Intertidal zone > Salt...
TTAGTGGATATAACACTTTCTTAGAAATCAACGGTGATTCAGTAGTTTCATCATCTGCACAAGTAGTTTCATCTTTACTTAATCAAGATATAGATTTCGGAACAGGAGGAATTTCAGGTTCTTCACTTGATATTACTGGTAACACTAAAATTGATGGTAACTTAGTATTAGGTGGTAACATCACAATTGGAGATGCATCTACTGATACAATCTCTTTTGGTGGTGATGTATCTTCTGATATTATTCCATCTGCTGATAATACACATGATTTAGGTTCATCAACTGATAGATTTGCTGAAATTCATGCAACTACAATTTATGGTTCAATTTCTGCAACTAATGGTGTAGTATCTGGTTCATCTCAGATTAACGCTGATGAAACTACGGGTTGGGCAGCTGATGTTAAAACACAATTAAATTCAAATACTGTAATCTCAGGTTCATCTCAAGTATTCTCAGATGTTAGTGGTGATATTACTATTGCTTCTGATGGAACTGCAGCAATTTCAAGTGGGGTAATCGTAAATGCTGATGTTAAATCAGATGCAGCAATTGACCACACAAAAATTGATTTCGGTGGTTCAGGAATTACTTCTGGTTCATTAAACTTATCAATTGCTGGTGATTCTGGAACTGATACCGTAACTGTTGGTTCAGATACATTTACATTCGCAGGTACTGCTAATGAAATTGAAACAGCAGTAACTGATAACACAGTAACAATTGGATTACCAAATGATGTAACAATTGGAAACAACTTAACTGTTGTTGGTAACTTAGAAGTACAAGGTACAACTACAACAGTTGATTCAACTACTGTAACAATCGGAGATAACATCTTAGCACTTAATGGAACAGGTGCAGCTTTAGGTGGTATTGAAGTAAATGACTCTAACGGTCCAGCAAGTGGTTCATTACTATGGAATGGTACTACTAACCAATGGATTGCAGGAGCAAGTGGTTCAGAATCAAAAGTTCTTCTTGCAAATGGAGATGATGTAGTTTCTGGTTCAGCTCAGATTAATACATTGATAGTTGGAACTTCTTTTTCATCTTCAGTTGATTCTCGTTTAGATGCGGTTGAAGCTACTGCTGGTGATTTAGAAAACACTTACTTAGAAATCAACGGAGATAATGTTGTTTCATCATCTGCACAGATTTCAGCTTACAACACTTTCTTAGAAATCAACGGAGACTCAGTAGTATCATCATCTGCTCAAGTTTCTGCTTACAACACTTTCTTAGAAATTAATGGAGACTCGGTAGTTTCATCATCTGCACAAATTAGTGGATATAACACTTTCTTAGAAATTAACGGTGATTCAGTAGTTTCATCATCTGCACAAATTAGTGGATATAACACTTTCTTAGAAATTAATGGAGACTCGGTAGTTTCTTCATCTGCTCAAATTACATTAGAAGAGTTAACAAGTGGTTCGAGTGCAACTGACTTTATTAGTGAGGGTTCAACAAACCTTTATTATACAGATGCGAGAGTAAAAACCAAATTAGATGCAGAAGATGTTGTTTCTGGTTCTGCTCAAATTGATGGTGCATTACTTGGTTCGAATAACACAATTTCTGGTGTAACTCTTGGAGGAAACCTTAATAACTTAACAGTTGATAACTCAACACTTACATTAGATACAGGTACAACTTATAATGGTGGTACAGCTAGAACAATTAGTGTTGGTGAAATTAGTAACTCAAATGTTGCAGCAAACGCGGCAATTGACCACACTAAAATTGATTTTGGTGGTTCATCAATAACATCAGGTTCACTTAACTTAACAGTTGCTGGTGATAATGGTTCGAATGATGTTGTAAGAGTTGGAGTTGATACATTTACTGTTCAAGGTTCGGGTTCAATCGAAACTACTATAAGTGATAATACTATTACAGTAGGATTAGTTGATAACGCTTCACTTCAAGGTAATATTACTATTACTGGTAACTTAACTGTTGAAGGAACAACTACAACAATCGATTCAACAACTGTAAACATTGGTGATAGAATCTTAGAATTAAATCATTCTAATGGAACAGGAGATGCTGGTTTATTAGTAACTGATGTTGATGGTACAACTGTAAGTGGTTCATTACTATGGGATGCAAGTGCTGATAATTGGATTGCAGGACCTCTTGGAAGTGAAAAAGAAATCGCAAGAATTAATACTTCTGTAACTTCTAACACAGTTCTTAAAGCAAATGGTAGTGGATTATTAGTTGACTCATTGATTACCGATGATGGAACAGATGTAACGATTAGTGGAACTGCTGAATTGAGAATCAATAACGCAAGTGCTAATTCATTTGTTTACTTTGATTCAAATAAATCACTTGAATCAGTAACTCCTTCAAATGCTGGAGATGTAATTCAATGGAATGGTTCATCATTCGTTGCAAGTAACGAAATTGATGGTGGTACATTCTAATTAGGATTTACTTATAAATTTAAAATCCCCCTTCGAAAGTTGGGGGATTTTTTTATATACTTTTTTATATTCTATACTTATATAAGTGAAAGTATATCAAAAAAAATCAAAATATAGTCTTATCTATATTTATATGTAATAAATTAGGAAGAATTTAAATGGCAGCTATTTTAAAACTAAGAAGAGGAACTTCAATACCATCTTTAGCTGAATCTGAACTATTTTATCATACAAGTTTAGATACTTTGGTGGTTGGTGATGGTTCAAATTCACATATATTACTAAAATCAGGTTCAAATACAGTTAATACAGTTGATATTAGTGGTACTATATCTTCATCATACATTCATATATCAAACGATTTAAATGTTGATGGAAACGCTACCATTGGTGGAAATATTACATTTGGTGGTAGTTTAATTACACTTGGTGATGCTGATACTGATAACATTGTAATTACAGGTGAATTAAGTTCTTCTCTTATTCCTAATGATGATAATTCATTCGATTTAGGTTCTTCCTCTAAACGATATAAAAATTTATATGTTGTATCTGCTTCTATTGAAGATGTTACCTTAGATGGTAGTGGAATACTTTCTTCTTCTACTCAAATTTCAAATTATGGAATATTTGCTGAATTAAATAGTGATTCTTTAATATCATCCTCACAACAGATTTCAGATTACAACAGATTCTTAGAAATCAATGGTGATAATGTATTTAGTTCATCAATTCAAGTAAACGCAGATTCAATTACGAATTTCGATACGAATGTAAAAGATAAAATGAACTCTGATGGAGTTCTATCTGGTTCTTCTCAGTTAACAACTGAATTCGATTTAAGATACTTAAACACCAATGGAGATTCAGTAATATCATCTTCTGCTCAATTAACAACAGAGTTTGATACACGATACTTAAATACAAATGGAGATTCAGTAATATCATCTTCTGCTCAATTAACAACAGAGTTTGATACAAGATATCTAAATACCAACGGAGATAGTGTATTCAGTTCATCAATTCAAGTAAATGCAGATGATATTACAAACTTTGATACAAATGTAAAAGATAAAATGAACTCTGATTCTGTAATATCAGGTTCTACACAAATTACAGATGGAAGTGGAATTTTATCATCTTCAAATGAAAATTTTGCGAATTATTCTCAATCAGTAGATTCAAGATTAGATACATTAGAAGGTACATTTTCTCAATCAGTAGATTCAAGATTAGATGAACTCGAAGGAAACTTCTCATCATCAGTAGATTCACAACTAAATGGATTATATACATACACATCATCTCTTAAAAATTCAATTGATGTAAGTGGACAAAACTTAACAGTATATGGAAACTTAACTGTACAAGGAACACAAACATCACTTAATACAAACGATTTAATTGTTGAGGATAAATTAATTGCTGTCGCAAGTGGTTCAACAACCTCAGCTCAGGCGGATGGTGCTGGATTATTTATTAGTGGAGCAAATAAATCAATTACATGGGATGATACTAATTCTACAATCTTAGTAGATTCTAAAGTAAGTTCATCGGTAGGGTTTAAAGGAAATGGCTCTGAATTAACTAATATTCAAAATACAAATATAGATTTTGGTGGAAGTGGTATTGTTAGTGGTTCATCTCAAGTATCTTTTGATGGAATATCCGATAAACCAACATTATTTTCATCTTCTATCCAAGTAGATGCAGATGATATCACAAACTTTGATACAAATGTAAAAGATAAAATAAACGCCGATGGGGTTTTATCTAGTTCGGCACAACTTACACCTGAGTTTGATTTAAGATATTTAAATGCTGAAGGAGATGGTGTATTCAGTTCATCAATCCAAGTAAATGCAGATGATATTACAAACTTTGATTCAAATGTACTTTCATATATAAATTCACAAAATGTACACAGTTCTTCTTATTTAGGAACCGCAACAACTTCTAATTTACCTGAGGGAACAAATAAATACTATACAGATACACGAGTTTTTAATTATGTTAATGATTTGGGTGTACTATCTGGTTCAGACCAAGTAACTTCATCATTAGATTTAAAATATCTTCAAATCAACGGAGATTCAGTAGTATCTAGTTCAGAACAAATTTTAATTCATTTAAGAGGTACAAATATTGTATCCTCATCTACTCAAGTTTCAGTTGTTACTGATGGAACCGGAATTGTTTCTGGTTCATCTCAAATTACTTTTTCTGAAATTGGTGGATTGCCAGATGGAATCATAAGTTCATCTGTACTTTCATCAACTACACAAGGAGTTGTAACTTTACTAAATAATGGAACAGGTCAATCCGCTGATTTAGGGTTAGAAACATCAGATTCTCCTGAATTTACTGGTATAACATTAACAGGATTACCAAATGTTGATTCAAACGAATACACTTCTTTATTTTTATCATCTTCGAATGAGATTGGTATTAGAAACTTGGCAACCGCTGCTTTCTATCATGTATCTTCTTCAATTGATGATGGTAATCCAAATGTATTAGGTTCGGCAGGTGCGATTAAATCATATGTAGATGGTAAAATTATTGAAGCGGGTTCTGGTGATATTACAGAAGTAACACCAACACCAGGTGGTGGTTTAGCTGGTGGTGGATATGTTGGGGCAGTATCTTTAAGTTTAGATACAGGTTCAACACACTTTACTGATGGTGTTGTTGGGGTATTACCTAATGGATTATTATCATCATCTGCACAAGTAATTTCATCTTTACCAAGTGGCGTAATTAGTGGTTCTTCACAATTACCAAGTGGGTTGGTTTCCGAATCAGCACAAACTTTAATACACTTAAATGGAACAGGAATTATTTCTTCATCAGAACAAATAGATAGTGATTTATTTAATATTGATGGACTTATATCATCATCAGAACAATTAGATGGTACAACTATTGGAGCAACTTCTCCATCGATATTTAGTGGTTCATTTAGTGGTTCATTTGTTGGAGATGGTTCACAACTTAGTGGAGTAACTTCTTATACTGATTCAGATACTCTTGCATACATTAATTCACGAGGAGTAATTAGTGGTTCTTCACAACTAACATCTTCTTATGATAGTAGATATTTAAATACCAATGGAGATGGTGTAGTTAGTGGTTCTTCACAACTAACATCATCATTTGATACAAGATATTTAAACACAAATAGTGATGGTATCCTTTCTTCATCTGTACAAGACTTTGATACATTTAGTGGTTCTGTTGATACACGAATCGATTCTTTAGAAGGAAGTACTCATACTCATTCAAATAAATCAAATCTTGATACAATTAATCAAGACTTAGCAACAGATGATAATGTTGAATTTAATAAAGTTACTTTAGCAACTGCTTCTGTTGATTTAATAGAAATAAATGGAACTGCTGGTCAAAGTGGTTCACTTGTAGTAGGTGGAACATATGTACAACTTAATGCTGAAAGTGGATTTGGTATTGCATTAACTCCAAATGCATCTTCTGCAGATGCTTTAACAATTGATACGGCAGGTAATACTACGATTAGAGGAGCCGTTGCGATAGAAACTATATCAAATGCTGCTTCATCTACTAACGCTTTAGTAGTTGGTGCAGGAAATGTTGTTTCTTACAGAGCTCTTGGAACAAACGCATTTACATCGGATTTATCGGATTATAATACCGGTGATTTAACAGAAGGTACAAACAAGTATTATACGGATTCAAGAGTAAAAACTAAATTGAACGCAGAAACAGTAGTTTCATCTTCTGCACAAGTAGTTTCATCTTTACTTAATCAAGATATAGATTTAGGTACTGGTGGTATTTCGGGTTCTTCTTTAGATATTACTGGAAACGCTAAAATTGATGGTAACTTGGTGTTGGGTGGAAATCTTACAATTGGAGATGCTACCTCTGATACAATTGCATTCTCAGGAGAAGTTTCATCCCATATCATTCCAAGTTCAAATAACCAATATGATTTAGGTTCAAATGCTAAGAGATGGAGAAGTATATATGTTGGTGCAAATACAATTGATTTAGGAGGAACTTTACTACAAAGAGATGGAGTAACAGGTAATATCCAATTTATTGATAGTGGAAGTTTGTCTGCTGTATCCGCTGTTGTAGATTTTGATACTCTTACAAACAAACCAACATTGGTTTCAAGTTCAAATCAATTAACAAGTTCATTAGTAGATTTATCATCTACACAAACTATTAGTGGAACAAAAACATTCAACGATATTGTTGTAAATGGAACTGGTTCATTTGCTTATATTACTTCTGTTTCTGGTACTGCTAAAATTATTGGTGATAACTATATCATCTTAAATAACGATACCCCAACTCAAAGATATGCAGGGATTGCGGTTTATGATTCTGGTTCTGCTGGTGTAACTGCATCTTTAGAATTTGATGGACAAACAAACGATTGGTTCTACGAATATTCAGATGATGGCGGTGTAACAACCGACCATGGTGTTGTATTATTCGGACCTGAGTATTCAGGTAAAGGTTCACCAACATATCTAACAAATAACAGAATACCAAAATCTGAAGGTACTCATCACTTAGAAGATTCTAATATTACCGATAATGGTACAACAATTACACTTGGTTCTGCAGTTGATGTAAGTGGTGTAACAAACTTTAATAACACAACAAACTCAACATCAAAAACAACAGGTGCTGTAATTATTGATGGTGGTGTGGGTATTGCTAAAACTCTTAATGTTGGTGAAGATATTGTTGCTTATGCTTCATCAGATAGAGAATTAAAAGACAATATTCAACCAATTTCTAACCCATTAGATAAAATAAATCAAATTTCTGGTAATAGTTTTACATGGAATGAAGAAAAACAAAATATTTATAAAGGAAAGGATTACGGAGTTATAGCTCAAGAAATCGAAGAAATTCTACCAGAATTAGTACAAACAAGAGAAAATGGGTATAAGGCCGTAAAATATGATAAAATAGTATCATTACTTATAGAAGGAATTAAAGAATTATCCAAAGAGGTTACAGATTTAAAAAATAGATTGGGTTAAAATAAATGGCACAGATAGTAAGACTTAAGAGAAGTACAACCGCTGGAAGTAAACCAACCACTTCTAATTTATCGGCTGGAGAATTAGCAATAAACATTAATGATGGTAGAGTATTTCTTAGAAAATCTGGTTCTGCGGTTGGTGATAATATTAAAGAATTCGTAACACTTGACCATGAAGGAACTTTAACTGGTTCTTTAAATATAAGTGGTTCAATTACTGCATCGTATTTTGTTGGTGATGGTAGTGGATTAACAAATGTAAGTGTAACTATTGGTGAACAGTCATCGGTTAGAAGTTCTTTTAGTGGATTATCTACAGTCTCAGTAGACCATAATTTAGATACCCCTAACCCACTTGTACAAGTTTATGATAATAATGGATATCAAATACTACCAAAAAGTATTCAAATAAGTAATAACAATACAGTTGTTGTTACCTTTGATTCGGCAGAAAGTGGATTTGTTGTAGTGGCAAATGGTGGACACTTAATTAGTGGTTCAATTGCAGCAGAAAGTATATCTGGTCTCGATACAACAATAAAGGAAAAGTTAAATACAGAGGGAGTAATTTCATCATCGGCACAAATTACTTTAAGTGGAGATGTAACGGGAACGGCAGGAGCTACCGTTATTTCTTCAATAGATGGAGGTTCAATTTAAAAAAAATATACTTATATAAAAGGATAAAATAAAATGATTATACACAGTCCCATAATTTCAGGTTCGTTAACTTTCGCAGATGGAAGTACAATAACTATACCCGCTGGTTCGGTATTAAGTGGTTCGTTTAGTGGTTCTATGCAAGTTCATAGAGTTCAAGGACACTTATTACCTGACGGCTCACACTCATATGATTTAGGTTCATCTACTCATCCATGGAGAGATTTGTATATTAGTGGAGGAACTGCTTATACAGATTTTGGTACATTTGGATTTGGTTCAAGTGGATTCTTTGTAAATGATACAGCAGGAACCGCGGCAACAATTCAAGCAAAAACAGTAGAAATCATAGATACTGATACTAATGAAAAAGTAGTATTAACATCAACTGCTGGTACACTTAATACAGAAAAAGCAGATTCTGATGGAACTATTTCTACGGATAAACCAATCAGTGCATTATCAGGTTCCTTTACAGGTTCAATTCAAGATGGTACATTAAATGGGACAACAACTGTAACATCTACCCTTTCTGTAACAGGAACTACAACAGTAGGAACTCTTAGTGGTTCTAATGCTAATTTTAGTGGTGGTATTACCGCAGCATCTTTTACTGGTGATGGTAGTGGATTAAGTGGTGTAACATCTTATACTAATTCTGATAATACTGCTCATCTTGATAGCTTAGGAGTACTTAGTGGTTCTTCTCATGTAGGTAATTATACTTTTTCTAATAATCTTACAGTTAGTGGAGATTTATCAGTTGAAGGTACTACAACTTCTGTAAACTCAACAACAGTTAATATTGGTGATAATATCCTTAATTTAAACTATGGTGGTTCTGCTACCGAAGGTGGTATCTATGTAAAAGATGGAACTGGTGCTTCAACTACAAGTGGTTCTTTACTTTGGGATGCTACTAATGATTATTGGAAAGCCGGTGTACTTGGGTCTGAAAATGAAATCATTACTACTAACAATATAGTTAGAAATTTACCAAATGGAACAATATCATCATCGGCTCAAATTACGAATGGTAGTGGATTAATTTCTCAATCTACTCAAGTAAATGCTGATTCAATTACTAACTTTGACTCTAATGTTAAATCTTATATGAACGCTCAAACAGTAATCTCACAATCATCTCAAGTTGATGCGGATTCTGTTACAAACTTTGATTCAAATGTTCTTACCTATATTGATTCACTTGGAGTAATAAGTGGTTCAGACCAATTAACAAGTACATTTGATACAAGATATTTAAATACAAATGGTGATAGTGTAGTTTCATCATCTGCTCAATTATATACTGACTTAGATGCAAGATATGTTAAAGATTTAGGAGAAGGAGCTATAACTTCTTCTGGTCAAGTAGACCACGATGCAACTAATAACTTTGACTCAAACGAACACATTGACCACACATCTGTATCGATTACGGCAGGAAATGGTTTAACTGGTGGTGGTACAATTGCTGAAACAAGAACAATTAATATTGGTCAAGGAGATGGTATTTCAGTAACTGCAGATGCAATTGCAGTAGATGGTACTGTATTAAGAACAACTGGTGATGGTGTAGTATCTGGTTCAACTCAGATTAATGCTGATGAAACTACGGGTTGGGTAGCTGATGTTAAAACACAATTAAATAACAATACAGTAATTTCATCTTCTGCACAAATTACAATTACTGAATCACAAATTTCAGATTTAGACCACTATACTGATTCTGATTGGGATACAAGATTAGCAACAAAATCAACTTCAGATTTATCAGAAGGTACAAATCTTTACTACACAGATGCTAGAGTTAAAACTAAATTAACTGCTGAAGGTGTAATTAGTGGTTCATCTCAAATCACAATTACTCAATCACAAATTTCAGATTTAGACCACTATACTGATACTGATTTTGATAACAGATTAGCAACAAAAACTACTGATAATTTATCAGAAGGAACTAATCTTTACTACACAGATGCAAGAGTTAAAACTAAATTAGATGCTGAAGGTGTAATTAGTGGTTCATCACAAATTACAATAACTGAATCTCAGATTTCTGATTTAGACCACTATACAAATAGTGATTGGGATACCCAACTTGCAACAAAAACTACTGATAATTTATCAGAAGGTACAAACTTATATTATACAGATGCAAGAGTAAAAACTAAATTAACTACTGAAGATGTAGTTTCTGGTTCTGCAACTCAAGTTCGTACATTCTTAAATGTAGAAGATGGTGCAGATGTTACTGACTCAACTAATGTAACCGCAGCAGGTGCATTAATGGATTCTGAATTAACATCTATTACTGATGTTAAAGCATTAAACCAATCGGTAGTAAGTGGAGCTTCTCCAAACTTTAGTACTACTAACATGACAGATGCCACTAATAAGAGATTCATGACAGATGCTCAAGAATCTAAGTTAGATGGAATCGAATCAAGTGCTGATGTAACTGATTCAACTAATGTAGTTTCTTCTTTAGTTGGGGCAACTTCTATTTCATCTGGTAACAAAACTACAATACAATCTAACTTAGGAGTGGATGCTGCTGGTACTGATAACTCAACAGATGTAACACTTGTAACTACTTCTCATGATTATTTATCAATTACTGGACAAGCAATTACATTAGGAACAATACAAAATAATGATTTAGCAAATTCAACAATAACAATCAATGGAAATTCAACTGCATTGGGTGGGTCTTACTCAGTAACTGCTGCAGATGTTGGTTTAGGAAATGTAACCAATGAGTCAAAAGCAACAATGTTTACTAATGCTGCTTTAACTGGTGCACCAACTGCTCCAACTCAAACTGGTACTGATGATTCTACAAAAATTGCAACAACAGCATTCGTACAAGATAGAATAGATAATATTATTGGAAATGCTGGTTCAACATTAGATACACTTGGTGAATTATCTGCTTCATTATCAGATGACCAAGATGCACTTACTTCTTTAACAACAACAGTTGGAACTAAATTAGCAAAATCATCTAACTTATCTGATTTATCAAATGCATCTACTGCAAGAACTAACTTAGGTGTAGCAATTGGAACAGATGTTCAAGCTTATAACGCTACATTGGCTGCCGTTGCTGGCGGAACTTATACAGGTGATGACTCAATCACAACTGTTGGTACAATTGGAACTGGTACTTGGCAAGGTACGGCAATTGCAGATGCTTACTTATCATCAAATACAGCACACCTAAGTGGAACACAAACATTTAGTGGAGCTAAAACATTCTCAGCAGCAGT
>Ga0255784_10003767_pt1 | contig 11408 bp, 9 predicted proteins | sample 101ome_14_FD_179982 | JGI IMG/M metagenome (GOLD analysis project Ga0255784, IMG submission 179982) | Coastal salt marsh microbial communities from the Groves Creek Marsh, Skidaway Island, Georgia - 101403AT metaG (version 2) | ecosystem: Environmental > Aquatic > Marine > Intertidal zone > Salt...
CCCATCCTGTGTGTGGGTGAAACGTTAACGCAAAGAGAAGAATCGCAAGTTGAGCCAGTCATTTTGAAACAGCTCTCTGCGTTGGACGCGCTGTCGGAAGGATACGAAAGCAAAACCCAACTCACGATCGCCTATGAACCAGTTTGGGCAATTGGAACGGGCCAACAAGCATCGCCAGATCAGGCCAATGAAGTGCATGAATTCATCCGTCGTCGTATCAGGAAAAGCTATCCTCGTCTCGAGCCAGGCTTGCGGGTCTTGTATGGGGGCAGTGTAAAAGCGGATAATGTGCGGCCGTTTATACAGCAACCTGCCGTCGACGGGGTGCTTGTGGGTGGCGCGTCGCTCTCCGTAGAAGGGTTCGTAGCGCTATGCACCGAGGCGCTTTTGGTCGATTGATAATCGGTTGATAGTCGATCGGGCAATGGAGTTTGCTCCGAAGTAGAGCGAGCTAAGCCTCAGACAACAACGTTTGAATAGACTGTGTTGATCGTTGATGGTCATTCGAAAGTATTAAAGAGTTAAGAAGATGAATTTAGATTTATTTGAGTCGCTAGTGCTGGTTGTTCATGTCATTGCAGCTCTTGGCATTATTGGACTGGTCTTGATTCAGCACGGTAAGGGTGCCGATATGGGGTCAGGTTTCGGCGGCGGTGCTTCGAACACGGTGTTCGGCAGTGGGGGTGCGGGGAATTTTCTGACCCGTATGACCACATGGATCGCGATTGCATTTTTTTTAACGAGCTTTGGGCTTGCCTATGTTGCAAGAGAGCGCTCAACGTTAGCGTTAACCGAAGGCATGCCGCAAATTGAGAAGGTTGAAGAAACCGCTCAGAGCGATGGACTTGAGGTACCTGATATCTAAAAAATTGGACCGTCGAAGTGGGTGGCTCTAGATTTAGAGTCAACACTTGAGGTAAGGTCCGCCTGAATTGCCGAAGTGGTGGAATTGGTAGACACGCTATCTTGAGGGGGTAGTGGGGGAAACCCCGTGGAGGTTCAAGTCCTCTCTTCGGCACCATCTTAAAGCCCCCGATATAGGGGGTTTTTTTTGAATACCCGAATATCTCTCAGGTGTGCTTAAAGAGTCACCCATAACGGTTGACCGCTCATTTTTGGCCCCCTATAATAGGCGCCCTTGTTGTTGCGGGGTGGAGCAGTCTGGTAGCTCGACGGGCTCATAACCCGTAGGTCGCGGGTTCAAATCCTGCCCCCGCTACCACTTTTGGAAAAGCCCCTTTAAGGGGCTTTTTGTTATCTGGTACGAGCAGCAAGAGTCGGTTAGAAGGGTAGGCCAATCGAGGGTTGGTGCGCTTCTAAGAGGCGAGGTGTACCCATTCCGATTCACTAGGATTCGGTTGATTGAGCGGGCTGTTTTTACCGTTAGCGGTTGGTAAAGCGGCCCACTCGATTGAGATTATGGTCAGCGCTCGACTTCTAGTCGGGGTGTTGAATTTAAAGTGGGCATTGATGCCCATTTTTTTTATGGGTAGTAAACCGATGCGAGAGCAGGAATTAGAAGCGCTCATCGAACCTACGGTTGAAGTTCTTGGCTTTGAGCTTTGGGGCCTTGAGATCGTTAGACACGGGCGGCGATCAATGCTTCGGATTTACATTGAAGCGGAGCAAGGAATAACAGTGGATGACTGTGCCGTGGTCAGCCGACAAGTGTCGGGTCTGCTCGATGTAGAAAATCCGATTGAGGAGGAATATACCCTTGAGGTGTCTTCGCCCGGCATTGATCGAAGAATTTTTAAACCTAGCCAGATCGAGCGCTGTCAGGGCCAGAGCGCCACGGTGCAACTCCGGCAACCCTTTGAAGGCCAGAAAAAGTTCAAGGGTGTGTTGGTTGGGATAGAAGGCTCTGATTTGGTGTTGAGGTTGAGCGATGAGGAAGAGATTGTTTTGCCCTTCCACTCAATTGAGAGGGCAAAAGTTCAAATGCCGGAGAGAAGGCTCCGGTCGGCTGAGAGTGAGTAGCTGAAAGTGAGTAATAGGTCATGAGTAAAGAAATTCTATTGGTAGTGGAATCAGTCTCGAATGAGAAGGGCGTCCCTGAGGACATCATTTTCGAGGCGCTTGAGTCTGCTTTGGCGACGGCAACCAAAAAGCGATATACCGAAGAAACGGATATCAGAGTTGCGATCGACCGAGAAACCGGCGACTACGAGACATTCCGCCGGTGGCACATCGTAGAGGACGAAGCCTACGAAAATCCTGAAGCCGAACTCACGATCGATGATGTTCTTGAACAAGGGTTAGGTCTAAACGCCGGCGATTACCACGAGATTGAAGTGGAGTCAGTCGAGTTTGGTCGAATCGCTGCACAGACCGCCAAACAGGTCATCGTCCAAAAGGTTCGGGAGGCTGAGCGAGCTCAAGTCGTTGATGCTTATATGGGTCGTGTCGGGGAACTCATCAACGGTCAAGTCAAACGTGTGACGCGTGAAGCGGTCATTGTCGATTTAGGCAACAACGCTGAGGCGATTCTCCCTCGGGAAGATTGGGTGCCCCGTGAGCTGTTTCGGGTGGGCGATCGGGTGCGAGCGTTGTTAAAAGAAATTCGCCCGGAGGCGCGCGGTCCGCAGCTGGTTCTTACCCGCACAACGTCGGCTGTGTTGATCGAGTTGTTTAAGATCGAGGTGCCGGAAATAGCCGATGGCGTGATAGAAATTCTGGCCGCTGCTCGGGACCCAGGGTCTAGAGCCAAGATCGCTGTAAAAACCAACGACGGTCGGATTGATCCTGTCGGCGCCTGTGTGGGTATGCGAGGCTCGCGTGTGCAGGCCGTCTCTGGCGAGCTTGGTGGCGAACGAATCGATATTGTGCTTTGGGATGACAATGTGGCGCAGTTGGCGATTAACGCCATGGCCCCTGCAGAAGTGGCCTCTATCGTGGTTGATGAAGAAACGCAGAGCATGGACATCGCGGTATCAGAGGACAATCTCGCGCAAGCCATTGGGCGAGGCGGCCAAAACGTGAAGCTGGCAAGTGAGCTCACGGGCTGGATTCTCAACATCATGACGGAAGATGAAGCGAGCGAAAAGCAAGAGGAAGAAGCTGGGCAAATTGTGACGAACTTTATGGAGCAACTCGACGTTGATGAAGATGTTGCCGTGGTCTTGCTCGAAGAAGGCTTCACGACCTTAGAAGAAATTGCCTATGTGCCTCTCGACGAAATGTTGGCCATCGAAGGGTTCGATCAAGACATCGTTGAGGAGCTCCGGTCAAGAGCAAGAAACGTTCTGACGACCAAGGAACTCGCCGACGAGGCAACACGAATTACCGAGGAGCCTCACGAGGATCTGCTGTCGATGGAAGGTATGACCACCAAGTTGGCCTATGACCTCGCTGCGATCGGCGTAGTCTCGATGGAAGATCTCGCCGAACAAGCGATCGATGACTTGATGGAGATCGACTCCATGACCGAAGAATTGGCAGGCGAAATCATTATGACGGCTCGCGCCCCATGGTTTGAATAAGGCGATAGGCACGAACGCGTAGGTGAGAGGAAGAGATTATGGCTGATACAACGGTGAAACAACTGGCGGAGATTGTGGGAACCCCCGTCGACCGTTTATTGCAGCAAATGCAGGAAGCTGGGTTGCCGCAAACCGCGCAAGAAGACGTCGTGGATGAAACACAAAAAGAATCGCTTTTAGCGCATCTTAAGCGCGCCCATGGCGAGGCCGAGGATGGTCCTAAAAAGATCACCTTGAAAAGACGAACATTGAGCACGGTGAAGGCGGCGGGCTCTGCAGGTCGTGGTCGGACGGTCAATGTTGAAGTGCGTAAAAAACGCACTTATGTCCGTCGAGAAGAAGCGGCGCCTTCAACTGACGAGGTGGTCGCCGCAAGCAGTCCAGCGCCGGAACCCATGATCGAAGAGGTTGTTGCGAAGAAGCCTGAACAGCTTGATCCAGAAGCCATTCGCCGAGCCGCACATTTAGCCGCAGAAAAAGAGGCGGAGATTAAACGGCAAGAAGCCCAGGAGCGGGCCGCAAAAGCAAAGGCAGAAGAGGAAGCCCGCGCCAAGAAAGCAGCGGAAGAGGCAGCCAAAGCATCCAAAGCCAAAGGCGGTGACGCGAGCAAAGAGGGTGACGAGCGCGCTGGCTCCCGAAAAGATAAGCGCGATCGCAAAGAGATCGACGTTGACGAGATTCAAGAGAAAAAAGCAAAGCACGGTAATCGGAAGAAGCGCGTTGAAGAGCTTTTCGTTGAGGAAGTTGACGAGCTCCTTGAAGAGGATGACACCGAAGTCGCCACGTCCAATACGCTCGGGCTTGGTGACAATCTTCGATCTAAGCGCGCGGCGGCTCCCAAAGCTGCTAAAACCCATGAATTCAAGGCGCCAACAAAAGATATTGTTCGTCAAGTTGAGCTTGCGGACTCCATCACGGTGCAGCAGCTATCCCAGAGGATGTCCGTCAAAGCAAACGATGTGATTAAAACGCTGATGAATTTGGGCGTGATGGCCAACGTGAATGCGCCAATAGATCAAGAAACGGCGGCGCTCGTGGTTGAAGAGTTTGGCCACGAAGTCAGATTGATCGACGCCAATAGCGTGGAGAAAGACCTTGAAGAGGCGCTTGTATACGATGCTGCGCCCGAACCCAGAGCGCCGGTGGTGACGGTCATGGGGCATGTTGATCACGGGAAGACGTCGCTGCTCGATTATATCCGCAAAACGCAGGTTGCCAGCGGCGAGGCGGGTGGTATCACTCAGCATATTGGCGCCTATCGAGTCGCAACTGATCACGGCGAAATCTGTTTCATTGATACGCCCGGACACGCCGCCTTCACGGCGATGAGGGCTCGCGGAGCGACGTCAACCGATATCGTTATTCTGGTGGTCGCTGCTGATGATGGCGTCATGCCCCAAACCGAGGAGGCGGTTCAGCACGCTCGGGGCGCTGGTGTTCCCTTGGTCGTTGCGGTCAACAAAATGGACAAAGAAGGTGCCGACCCCGATCGCGTAAAAAATGAGCTTGCAGCAAAGGAAGTCATTCCAGAGGAGTGGGGCGGAGACACGCAGTTTATCCCTGTCTCAGCGCTGACCGGTGAGGGCGTCGATCAGCTGCTTGAAGCGGTGCTTTTGCAAGCTGAGCTCCTGGAACTAACCGCAGTTAAGGACGGGCCAGCACAGGGCGTCGTGATTGAGTCACGCCTCGATAAAGGTAAGGGGTCGATTGCAACGCTGCTGATTCAAAACGGTACGCTCAAGCAAGGCGATATCGTCGTGGCCGGTGAGCAATACGGTCGAACGCGAGCGATGACCGACGAAAATGGTCAGCCACTCAAAATGGCAGGCCCAGCGACGCCCGTTTCTATTCTAGGCCTCGATGGCACACCGGCTGCTGGAGATCAGTTTGTTGTGACGAAGGACGAAAGGTCTGCCCGGGAAGTCGCAGAATTTAGACGAGACAAGAGCAAGACTGAGCGAATGGCCTCGCCCACTGTCTCGCTTGATAATCTGCTCGCCAGTTTTGGAGGCGATGAGGCCCAGGCGCTGAACATTGTTGTAAAGGCAGATGTGAGAGGGTCGCTTGAAGCCATTGTGTCCGCGCTCAATGATCTGGGTAATGATGAGGTCAAGGTCAACGTCGTGTTTTCAGGCGTTGGGGGCTTGTCAGAAACAGACATCAACTATGCGGTCACAGCGAAGGCGGTGGTGTTTGGATTCAACGTTCGAGCGGATAATCAAGCGAAACGACTGGTTGAAAAGGAAGGCATTGATCTTCGCTATTACAAGGTCATTTATGACCTGGTAGATGATGTAAAAGCTGCACTGTCAGGAATGCTCGCCCCTGAAGTTCGCGAGGAAATTGTGGGTATTGCTGAAGTTCGTGACGTTTTTGATAGTAAAAAGTTTGGTGCCATTGCCGGCTGTATGGTGGTGGAGGGAACAGTATTCAGAAGCAAGAAGATTCGAGTGCTTCGAGACAATGTTGTGATTTATGAAGGTGAGCTCGAAAGCCTGAGGCATTTCAAAGATGAAGTGGAGTCAGTGCGAAGCGGAACTGAGTGCGGAATCGGGGTCAAGAATTACAACGACGTTCGCGTAAGAGATCAAATCGAAGTTTTTGACACCAAAGAGGTCGCTCGAGCGCTATAGCTCGCTGAAGAACGATGCACGCTGGATTTAGCCGAGTTGATCGTGTCGCAGACCAGATCCAAAAGGAATTGGCCATCGCAGTTCAGAGGGAATTAAAAGATCCCAGGCTCGGCATGGTGACCATCAGTGATGTTGAGGTCTCCAAGGATTTCTCTTACGCGGATGTGTTTTTCACTGTTTTCCCGGAAGATCGCGCGGAACAAACCGCGCTGTTATTAAGTAACTCTTCGGCATTCCTCCGTAAGTGGCTGGGTCGTGTTATGAAAACCCGAACGACGCCCAAGCTCCGATTTCACTTCGATGACAGTTTAGTGACTGGGAGTAGAATCGATCGAGCCTTACGTGAATCTATGCCCGTGAGCGAGCAAGAGTAACCCAGGTTGGGAAGACGAAGACCAAGAGGCCGGTTGGTTAACGGCATATTGTTGCTGGACAAACCAGCAGGAATAACGTCAAATGGCGCGCTCCAACAAGCTAAGCGGCTATTTGATGCCGCAAAAGCTGGTCACACGGGCAGTTTAGACCCCATCGCGACAGGCGTGCTTCCCATTTGTTTCGGCGAGGCAACGAAGTTTTCTCAGTATTTGCTCGATGCAAATAAACGCTATGAGACAACGATCAAGTTGGGTGTGAAGACGACCACGGGCGACAGCGAAGGCGAGGTGATCGAGGAACGAGACGTTCCTAAGCTAGATCGAGAGACCATTGATGCGTGTCTCGAGACATTTAGAGGAGAGATAAAACAAGTCCCTTCGATGTACTCAGCCATCAAAAAGGACGGCCAGCCACTTTATAAATTAGCGAGACAAGGGATCGAAGTAGAACGACAGGCAAGAGACATCAGTATTTATAGCTTAATGCTCTCAGCGTTTGACGAGACGACGCTCAATCTAGATGTCCATTGCTCAAAAGGGACCTATATCCGGTCACTCGCGGAAGATATTGGTGAGGTACTGGGATGTGGCGCCCACGTGATCGCGCTCAGGAGAACGGGTGTTGGCGCTTTCGATATCGCTGACACGGTTGATTTTGACGCAGTATCGCGGGCAAGCGACGGTGATGCACGAGCTTTGGATGGTTTGTTGAGGCCCGTGGAAGAAGCGGTTTCGGCAATGCCCAGCGTGACGCTATCGACTTTGTCGGGTGCTTACTTGCTTCAGGGGCAGCCGGTGCAAGTCGCCAACGCACCCAGGGATGGACTGGTTCAACTGTTTCAGTCGTCAGGAGACCATGATCAATTCATAGGAATTGGTGAGGTGCTTGATGACGGAAGGATTGCGCCGCGGCGACTTCTCGCGGCGCAAACTTAAGAGGGTGTCTGCAAATATGCGCGGACATGCCTTAAACACAAAGGAAGTAAAACCAAAAGTTGCTTTCGAGCAACGGCATATTAAAAAGGAAACTAAACATGGCGTTATCTAACGAAGAAAAAGTTGCGATCGTAAAAGAGTATGGTTCATCCGAAACGGACACTGGGTCCCCGGAAGTTCAGATTGCATTGCTCACAGCCAACATCAACAAGCTCCAAGCGCATTTCCAAGATCACAAGCATGATCACCATTCACGAATAGGACTCCTTCGAATGGTGAGCCAACGTCGAAAATTGTTGAACTACTTGATGAGAAAAAATGCGGACCGATATGCCGATGTGATCAAGCGGCTTGGCTTGCGTCGATAAGTGCTGGATTTAAATCGGAGAAAAGTGTGAATCCAATTCAAAAGAAATTTCAATACGGCGACCACGAAGTCGTCCTAGAGGCCGGGCGCATTGCGCGTCAGGCGACCGCATCGGTCCTCGTGACCATGAATCAAACTTCAGTGTTGGTCTCTGTGGTTGGGCGTAAAGAAGCGAACCCTAATCAGAGCTTCTTCCCACTGACGGTCAATTACGAAGAAAGAGCCTACTCTGCAGGGAAGATTCCAGGTGGATTTTTCAAGCGTGAGGGTCGACCTTCGGAGAAGGAGACCTTGACGTCTCGATTGATCGATCGACCCATCAGGCCACTCTTCCCGAAAGGGTTTATGAATGAAGTTCAGGTCACCTGCCAGGTTGTGTCAGCAGAAAAGGATATTGATCCGGATATTCCAGCGATGATCGGTGCCTCAGCAGCATTGGCACTGTCAGGGATTCCTTTTGCCGGCCCTATCGGGGCGGCAAGGGTCGGGTTCACTCGTGAAGGCTATTTACTTAACCCTAGCATTTCCCAATTGGCTGACTCCTACCTTGACATGGTGGTTGCGGGCACCGATGCAGCGGTTCTTATGGTGGAATCAGAAGCGAAAGAACTCACCGAAGATCAAATGCTGGGTGCAGTTTTATTCGCGCATCAAGAAATGCAGGTGGTTATCCAATCCATCAACGAATTCTGTGAGGCCGTCGGGGTTGACGCTTGGGATTGGACACCCGAGCCCGTGAATCAAGCCTTGCTGGATGCTATGACGGAAGCTTGTGGGTCCAAGTTGGCTGAAGCCTATCAGATCAGTGAGAAGCTCAAGCGACAAGATGCGGTGGCTGCGCTTCGGGATGAAGCGGTGGGTCAATTTGCAGTTGAAGGTGGGCCCGCACAAGACGAAGTCTCAGATATTTTTGGGAAGATAGAGAAGAAAACGGTTCGTCGAGCCATCATTGATGGACAGCCACGTATTGATGGTCGTGACACCAAAACCGTCAGAGACATTCGTGTTGAAGTCGGCGTCCTCGCGAGAACTCACGGATCTGCGCTCTTTACGCGGGGTGAAACTCAAGCGTTGGTCACGACGACCTTAGGTTCGATGCGAGACGCGGCGATTATTGACGCTTTGCAGGGTTCTTATCGAGATACCTTTATGCTGCACTACAATTTCCCGCCCTATAGTGTCGGTGAAACCGGTTTTGTAGGCGGGCCCAAGCGTCGGGAGATCGGTCATGGTCGCTTGGCTCGACGAGGGATTGCCGCGGTGCTGCCGAAACCCGAGGACTGGCCTTATACAACGCGCGTTGTGTCCGAAATTACGGAATCTAATGGGTCGTCTTCTATGGCCTCGGTGTGTGGTGCCAGTTTGTCTCTGATGGATGCCGGGGTCCCCTTGAAAGCGCCTGTCGCGGGTGTTGCGATGGGTCTCGTACTTGAGGACGATGGTTTCGCCGTGCTGACCGATATCCTGGGTGATGAAGATCACCTCGGTGATATGGATTTCAAAGTCGCCGGAACAGAAACGGGTGTGACCGCGCTGCAAATGGATATCAAGATCCAAGGTATCACCGAGCAAATCATGGAATCCGCCTTGGGTCAGGCTCGGGACGCGCGTCTTCATATCTTGGGTGAAATGAACAAGGTCATTGGCCGGTCGCGAGAAGCCGTCTCAGACACAGCGCCTTCGATGATTACCATGAAGGTTGACTCAGATAAGATCCGTGATGTCATTGGTAAGGGTGGCGCAACCATTCGTTCAATTACCGAAGAATCAGGCGCCTCAATTGATATCGACGATAACGGCACCATTACGATCTTTGGGGAAGGAGCAGAGTCTAGAGATAAAGCGGTAGCTTTGATTGAAGGTATTGTGGCCGAGGCTGAAGTTGGCCAGATCTACACAGGCAAAGTTAACAAAATCGCCGATTTTGGCGCTTTCGTGAACATTCTTCCGGGTAAGGATGGATTAGTGCACATTTCTCAGATCGCCAAGGAGCGTGTCGAGAAAGTGTCGGATTACTTGACGGAAGGGCAGGAGGTTCGCGTCATCGTGCTTGATGTTGAACGAGGTCGAATCAAGCTCTCGATGAAGGAAGTCCCGGAAGAGGCAGCGCAGGAAGAATCTGAGAGTTCCGAGACGCAATCGGAATCATCTTCTGAGGAGATTGCATCTGAAGCCCCGGCGGTAAGCGATACGGGGCCAGAGGTTGCTGAGGCTGAAGCGTCAGACTCAGCCTCAATTCAAGCGGAGTCAGAGGCCGCGACAGAAGTTGAGCCAGTAGAGGAAGTTGCGCCGGAAACCGAATCGGACGACACACGTCAAAGTTAGATTTGGTATCCCGAGTCTGGAACTAAAAAGGGGCGCGACCAGCGCCCTTTTTTATGTTTGCGCGGTCGGACTATTTTCGATCAAATCTTCAACCACGCTGGGATCTGCCAAGGTGCTGGTGTCGCCCAGTTGATCGAGCGCATTTTCAGCGATCTTGCGCAGAATGCGCCTCATAATTTTTCCTGATCGGGTCTTGGGAAGGGCTGGCGCCCACTGCAGGATGTCTGGCTTCGCGATCGCACCAATTTCCTTGCGGATCATTTGCTCTAATTCACTTTTGAGTTCGGGTGTTCCCTCGATGTCTTGCATGAGGGTCACAAAGCAATAAATTCCTTGTCCCTTCACATCGTGGGGGTAGCCGACGACAGCGGCTTCGGCGACTGCCGGATGCAACACGAGCGCGCTCTCAATTTCAGCGGTGCCCATTCGATGTCCTGAGACGTTCAAAACATCGTCAACCCGACCAGTGATCCAATAATAGCCATCCGCGTCTCGGCGAGCGCCGTCACCTGTGAAGTAATAGCCAGGGTAGGTCGTAAAATAGGTATCGATACAGCGCTGATGGTCGCCGTAAACGGTTCTGATTTGGCTTGGCCAGGATGATCGGATGGCTAGATTCCCCGACCCTTCACCCTCGAGTATCTGGCCTTCGGCGTCTAGCAGAACTGGCTCGACGCCGAAGAAGGGCAGAGTTGCGGAGCCTGGCTTAAGATCGACCGCGCCGGGCAAGGGAGAAATCATGATCGCCCCTGTTTCAGTCTGCCACCAAGTGTCAACGATTGGGCAGCGGCCCTCGCCCACAACCTGGTAGTACCACTCCCAAGCCTCTGGGTTAATGGGTTCACCTACCGATCCGAGCAGTCGAAGCGAAGACCTTGCACTCTGTTGAACGAATTCGTTTCCGAGACCCATGAGGGATCGAAGCGCGGTTGGCGCGGTGTAAAAAATATTCACTTGATGCTTATCAATAATTTGCCAAAAGCGGCCCGCATCTGGATAAGTGGGTACACCTTCAAACATTAAAGTCACTGCACCATTAGCGAGTGGTCCATAGACGATGTAGGAATGGCCAGTGACCCATCCCACGTCGGCGGTGCACCAATAGATATCACCCTCGTGGTAGTCGAAGACGTACTTGTGGGTCATGGCGGCGCCTAAAAGATACCCCGCAGTGGTGTGCAGAACACCTTTGGGTTTTCCTGTGCTCCCTGAGGTATACAGAATGAACAGTGGATCCTCAGCGTTCATAGGCTCGGGATCACAATCGGTGCTCGCGGATGCAGCAGCCTCG
>Ga0255784_10003770_pt1 | contig 11405 bp, 15 predicted proteins | sample 101ome_14_FD_179982 | JGI IMG/M metagenome (GOLD analysis project Ga0255784, IMG submission 179982) | Coastal salt marsh microbial communities from the Groves Creek Marsh, Skidaway Island, Georgia - 101403AT metaG (version 2) | ecosystem: Environmental > Aquatic > Marine > Intertidal zone >...
CGGAATGCACTCAGAGTTCTAATATGAACGGTTTTTGGGGCTGGTGTATATTCTTTAGCATACTTTTTGGATGTGCTGTATACTTCGGCCTGTGGCAAATAATATTACTTGTTTGGCTTCATTTTGCTTTTGGTTAAATACAGTATGAGATTGAGACAACTCACTGGTATACAATTAAATGAAAATCGTCTTGCACGAAACTTGTGGAATCAACTTTCTGACAAGCTTCTAAAACTCGGTGCTAAACGAGCTTTAGATATTCCAGGACCCCGCGAACCCGAAGTTTGGGAGAAGATTATACAAGCAGTAAAGATTTGTAATGATAATCCCGAAAAAATAGATAATTGTAAAAAAATTTTACTACCACTTTTAAACGGCAATGAAACTGCCCTTAAATGGATACTAAGTCCAAATGGTAGAAAAATAATGCTTGATATTGCTAGGGATAGTGGGCCAACAGTATGAGCTTGGATTATATAGAACTAGACTATGTAACTCCACAAGTTGATCTATTTTCTGAGTATAGTTTAGGTATGCGTATACAAGCTTTAGTTGACTACTTATGGACTCACCATAACATAGAAGCACATGCAGAAGCTTATAATAAAATCTATGTAGAATCTGAGCGAGATCGAGCTGCTGCTATACTAATTATAAGTGGTTTTTCTGATATTAAAATAGTCTAAAATATAAAACCAGGTCATAAGAGGTAAAACAACACTTTAAAAAGTACTATAAGACCTGGTTTAAATAAAACAAATTTTACATATTGTTATTGTGTAATGACCTAGTATCCTAGACGAACTCTAGGCATATTTCCATAATAATCGCTATGCGCCTGTTTTGCTGCTGACCCTAATTTGCTAGCAGCTTTTACAATTTTATTTCTAGACGGATACCAAAAGTCTCTAAAAGTGTCGTCTATTTCGCCTAACAGTTGAATAACCTGTTTTATTCCCGGTGCCCCTAGTACTGTTTTAAGAGCTTGTGTTCCTCTGTTATCATCGGAAGTACCTTGCATCCAATTTTTATTTACGCTCGGAGGTCGAAACCAATCTACCCAATTCTCTTCTGTAATGTTGCTGACAATTTGTCCAAGTTGTTGGTCTTTATGCGGTTTGTCAAAATCCACATCAGCAGTAAATCTTCTATATATTTGTGCTAGATCTTTGTAACCGTTAGGAAATACTTTTTTACCGTCGTCCCATTTCGCAGCAAACCATATCATAGTACGACTACCAGTGACATCATTTATACCCCAATTTGAAGGCATGTAATAATTAGTATCAGCCCAGCGTTTAAAATTCTCAAAAGATTGCAAATCATCTACAGTTGGTGTGGGCCAATCGTCATAGTCATATTTTAATAAATCTTTAGAATTGTTAAAATAACTAGGGCTAGCCTGATACCATTTATCCCATCTATCAAAATTAGTAAATGCACTTCTTATTGATCTATGTATTTTCTGTGTTGTTTCTTGGTAGGTATTAGCAGAAAAATCATTTATGTTTAACCATACTTCTTCTATAGCTATAGCTAGTTTTGTATAATTGTTACCGATGGTCTTTTTATTGCATTTAACGATTGTGCAGCCATTTTATAAGCTACAGTTTTTGCAACTACTTGAGCAATTTCTTCAATCTTAAGATTTTTTCTTACACTTTCTAAAAGTTGCTCTAACTTATTTTTTATTTTAGAATTTTTTTCTAAAAATTCGTTAGTTATAAATCCGCCTACAACTGCTCCTCCGGCAACACCTGCACCGGCAGCAGCATCACCGGCAGTCTTACTAGGAATTTTGTTTTTGAGTTTCTTAATAAAAGAAAGTAAATTTTTTATCGGCTTAACATTTTTCCAAATATTTTCCAAAAGCTTTATACCTCTAATAGCAGCAAATATAAAACTAATTGTACCTAAAAAATTTCTTATACCTACAAGTGCTTCGCCGTGAGTAATATTTCCTTGTTGCCACTGGTATATTTCATCAAAAGGGTTCCACCCTTCGCCTATAGTTGCAAATAGAGTGTCCGCAGCTAGGTCGCTTCGGTGTAGCCAGCCTAGGTTTCTTGCCAAAGGTTGAAAAATTCGAGATAAACCGCCAGCTACAGCTCCCCAAACTTCGTTGATTGATTTATTTCCGTATTCACTTTCTAGTATTTCTCTTAAATACACTACATTTCCTTTTACCGTATCCTAGTCTTTGCATTACAGTCATCCGTTCGTTATCGTCCATTTGCATCCACATACATATTTCTTCTTTTGTTCTGCCACACCCTACGCATATGCCTTCTACAATTTTACATACGCTCATGCAAGGTGTAATATACATTAAGTATCTACACCTTTATTTTTTATATCTTGGTATTTTTGTATGAGCTTTTGTTTTAGTTCGTCATTAATACGTTTTGGAAGATCTCTATCTAGATAATCTTCTGGGTAATCTGATAAATGCTTATTATAAAAATTAACAGCAGCGTTTATATTAAAGTTGCCCGGCCACGGTTCCATATTATCTTCCCATATTTCATAAGCTATTGTTTTTCTACCGGTTAGTATTCTAACTAATGTTGACGATGTTGCACTAAATGCTAACCAACCTTCTTCGATTTTATTACCGCCAGCGTAGTAAGCTATAGGAGATATTTTGCTTGAATTTATATCACTAGTAGGTTCTTTTTCATCTGGTTCTACTACTGGCTCATCTTGTGGTTCTAAGTTTGGCTCGTCTTCCGGTCTTGGCTCTGGCTTTGTATCTGGCTCTGACTTTGGCGCTGGCTCTGACTTTGGCGCTGGCTCTGACTTTGGCGCTGGAATATTATCTATACCGGTATACTCAGGATCTTTGCCGTTCTTAGCATTTTCATAAGCTTGTTTAATTTTAGCTGCTTGATTGCTAGAAATTGTGTCAGGCATGCCGGGAATTTTATTCCAATTATTTTTACCACCGTAATAATCATTATACCACTTTATAGTTTTATCCATGTCGTAATTTGCAGGGAATGGTATTTGTTTGTTCATCTTAGGAATGATACCTAACAAATAAGCTAATGTTTCGCCTACTGCGTGAGCTTGAACATCTTCACTTTTAGAAACAATAGAACCAAATACTTCATTAGGTACTTCTAATTGTATGTCATCGCTCGGTGCTAAGAAGTCTCTGTTGTAGTTGTATTCCCTACTCGACGCACCAGCAGGTTTTTTAGGTTCTAAGCCTGGGATAGGCTGTGCACCTTTTTCCATCTGGCTCTTATAATCACTGTAATCAGCCATTGTATATGGCAGAAGTTTTCTTAACTCATAATTAGTAGCTGGCTTAATTTCGCCGCTGGCTATTTTTTCTGCCCAATACTCGGGATAGAGTGTGTCTACATTTTTTAATTTACTTATTAGTTTGTAACTGTTGTTCAGTCGTTCCAATAATTTAATTGGATATTCTTTATCACCTTCTCCGTACTCGTTTACTAATTTTTGTATAGTTTGTATTTTAGTTGGGAATAATTTTTTTGCTGCTGCAAAATTACCGTTATACAGAGATCTTTCTAATACTAATAGTTCTGCATCAATTGCTCTTCGTAAATCATCATTAATACGGTATCGGCGAACCCATGTGTGTATCCCCTCATCAGTAAAAGCTTCTTCTATTTCTTCTAGCGTATCAATTTGACCATTTTCTAACATATGCCGGTACATTTCCGGCAAACCTGGATTAAATTTTATATACGGAGCAAAACTATTTGATATATCTAAATTGTCACCGGGCATTGGTGGACGATTGAAATAATTCAGTGGTTTTGGCTTAACCATTCTTTTTTCTGCACCTGTGTCTTTTAGGAACTTTGCTACAGCTGGCATAGATTGATAGTATAAATTTTTCCAATAGCTTATTGGATAATCTTTAGTGTTAAAAATTTTGTTATCAAAAAAACCAATTCTGCGCTCAGGTGTAGTGCCTTCACCGTAGTCCATTGCATATATTAGAGCATGCTCGGCCCATGCTCCGGATATAAAGTCAATTTTATCCCAGTCCATATATTTATATGCGCCATAGCTACCCCACCACTTGCCGCCGGGTCTTAGGTCAGCTGGTAAATTATTTCTAATTTCAGGTATAAGACTTATTACGTTCCATGCTCTGTGTCTTATTTCGTGAGCATCTGTCTGTACTGCTCTTGCTGGATGATAAGACAGCAATTGATCGTGACCTGCAATAATTGTATCTTGACCTTCAGGGCCGCCGTAAGCTGCTCCTAGAATACCATCTACATTTCCAAATCTAGCAATTACTTTTCGTTCAGGATATTTTTCTAATTGTCTCCTATTCTGAGCTTGTTTCGCAGATCTTCCGACTCTAGGTTCTCCCATAATACCTAGCTGCAATATCGGATCGCTAAGATTATTTTTCTTATCAGTAATGTTTAGTTTACCTAATAGTCTTAAGTTCCAGTCAAACACATCATAGTCTACGGTAACAGTAGTAACACTTTTATACCAATCTGATATTTCTTCTGGCGTCATTTTACTACTAAAGTCGTAATATCTCTTACCTAAAATTTCTTCTGCGTCATCCCAGAAGTCAATATAGTCATCATGCTGACCAGCCTTATACTTATCATATGGATCGGGTGGATCCATAATGTCAGGTCGATTTGCATCGCCTGGCTTTAGTGGTCCGGTTGGTTTTTTAGGTTTGTTTGGACCACTAGACGATTGCGGTGCATAATTCATTTGTGTTAGAGTATAAAACTTAGTTTTATTTTTATGATACTCTGTATACTTAGATTCTATTTGAGATTTTTCGTTGTCTGATAAATTATAAAATGCTTTTACGTAAGGATTTGTATGAGAACTGCTAGTATACTTTTGTAGAATATTCATCATTTCTTTTACAGGCAAACTTTGTTGACCAAAGTAAACATCTATAATACCGTAAGCAAACATGTCGCCTCTTTTGATATCTTCAACTGTCTGCGGGGTAGCAGCAGCAACTAAAGCACCAATAGCAGCCTCGGGAGAAAGTCGCCATCCGCCTTTTAATATTTTTTTAATATCTTTAAAAAGGTTTTGTTCCGATTCTACTAACAATTGTCTCAAATACATTATAAATCCTTAAAAAGATAAACTAGCTCTAGGGCGTCCTTCGGCCATGTCTCCTAGATAGTCTGATAAATTACTTAGGTTGTTATGAACCTTTTCGCCTTCTTCGCTGTATTTGTCTTTGTGTTGAAGCAAATACTGGTCAACTTGATCTTTAAGATCTAAAATAAAATCTCCGTAACCTTTAGGCATATCTCCAATAGGAAATTTTACATTCCCGCTATATCCCTCTTCGTCTATTTTACCAGCACGTAATGGTCCTTCGTTTACTATATCTATAAACGCTTTTATATCGTCGTTCATTTTTTTCTCCACGTAGATAAAATATTTATCTATTCTTCTGTTGAAAGATTGTTCAAGAACGAGCGCAACATAGTGCTATCAGTTTCAGCTTTTATTTTACCTACTGTACTGCCTTGAGATGGATCATCAGACTTAACAGTTTCTGATGTTGTATTGCCACGTTTAATTTGATCAAGAATTGTTGACTTACTTTGAGTTGATTCTTGATACTCGCTATCATCTGCAAGATCTCTAATACGCAAACTGTCTACGTCAAACTCAAGATCAACTTTTGCGCCAACGCCACTTGACGAACGTGTTTTCATTAACTGTATTTGATAGCGTCCACGTTCACGCATAGCTCGACTTGTAAAAATACCAAACACATTATCAGCAGTATTAATTTTACTTAAGCCACCGGAGATATGTGAGTGATCAAATTCTACTTCTTCTACTGCTCCTCTGTTCAGCTGCGAAGCTGTAACAAATACGGTGTTGAGTTCCATAGCCAAGTTACGTAGTTCTTCTGATACGTATTTGTCTTTTACAAACAAGTCACTTGGTGATACTTTTACACCTAACGGCATCATAAGATCAAGATAGTCAACTAAAATTACGTCAACTTTTCTTTCTGTTTTAATTTCATATTCTTTTATATAACTGCGCAAGTCGTTTGCATTACAACCACTTGGCATGTACTTGACTTGGAATGCGCCGGCCTTCTTACCGATCATTTTTACTTTCATCTCAACGTCTTCAATTGACTTGAAAACATCTTTAGTTGGGATGTCAGTGGTCATTGAATCAAGACGCATACTAACTAGATTTTCTGAAAGCTCGAAAGTCAAGTATAGCACGTTCAGTCCAGCAAGACACCAGTTAACACCTAGGTTTGCCATAAACAAACTTTTACCAGAACCAGAGCCACCTGCAAAAATATTCAGTTCACCTCTATTAAAGCCGCCAAACAGTTTTCGATCAAGACTCTCCCAGCCTGTACTTACTTGTCCGTTTTTATCTTTAATAGCTTCTAATCTAGCTTTGGGATCAGCAAAGTAGTCTGTGCCTAGATCTTTTTGTAGTCCAATTTGCACAGCTTTCTTTACTAGTTCTTCTACGGGCCCGTACTCACCTTTTTCTAGTAAGTCGGCACTCTTAAGAATAGCAGCTTCAAGAGCTTTATGCCTGCTGAATACTTCAAATTCATTTAGCAACCAATCATAGTGCTGTTCTTGCAGCGCTCCGGGGTCTTTAAGATCGGCATGCGTAGATGCATTAACCATTTGGAATGTTGGCAATGCGTTATGTTCAGCAACATAATTATTAACAAATTCAGCTGCCGATTGCAGCTTTCTATCAAACGCTGTTGGATCAAATACACTTTGACATCTTACAAATGTCTGTGCATCTGTAAGCATCATTTCTAAATAAACTTTTTGTATATCGTATCCGTAATCAGTGTTTTGTTTTGTTGTCATATAATCTCTTTGTTATTTTTTTAGCTAGATACTTATGTAAAATATAAAACCAAACACCGTTTAATATTGGTTCAATAGTTGCAGTCAGTCCTGCGTCAAACCAATTAGCTCCGGTTATAAGTCTTACTGTACTGATTGCTATTATAAAATGACCAGCAGTATATATAATTGCAAGCAGTAGACTGTTGCCTACGCTAAGTTTCTTTAAAACTTTAAATATTCCGTTTGTGAATTCATTAAACATTACCTATCCTCATACACAAATGGGTCTTGTTCCCTTAGTTCTTTAAGTCTTTTGCGCCATGCTAATTCTGATTTAATTTTTCTATATGGCCATAAAATAATGTTAATTAACCAAACCATTTTTTCTCCTTTAACTTTATTTTTACTGCATAAGATTCTGCCTGTGTAACAATACTGTAAAGAGTATACACTCTACCGTATCGATTAACAGCATCAGCAATATCATTTATATCTTCAGCCCAGTTGGGCATACTAACACTCCATCCTTGTTCTATAGCTGCACTAACTAATTTTTTACCAGCTTTGTCTCTATCAGGTACAACTATTACTTGTTTATTAAGTTGATTAATCAACAAAGCTTGTTGCTCACTTATTTTAGAACCTAGTAAAGATATTCCATCTACATGTATAGCATCAATTACACCTTCGCACACAATAGCAAAAACTTTTTGTTCAGTTTGGTTATCTAAATTAAAACAGTATCCTGGCTGTTGCTCAGACAAGTATTTGGGTTTTTTGTCTGCTTTGATGGCACGTCCAGTCCATCCAACTATGTGCCCTTTGTGACGGAAAGGTATGATAAGTCTATCACGATAAGCAAGTGTAGGCGACCAATGATAATCAATATCTTCGATTGTTAAATTACGATCTAACATATATTGAAAACAACGTAATATACTTTTGTCTAAATCTTCAGCTTCGTCCCACTGATACTTAGATAAAGGCTCAGCACCTTCTGGTAACTGTACAGTTTTAAACTCAGGTATATTGTAAGAAAATTCTTTTATATCTATACCTTCGTTAGCTTTCATTACTTCTAGCGCTAACTTGTTTATTACATCGTCAGGTACATTAAGCCATTGCAGTAGTTGCCTTAACTTGTAAGATATATTTCTACCCGGTTGCCATCCTGTTTTAAATCCGCAATTAAAGCAATGATATGAGATTTCGCCGTCACTGCCTTTGATAATACCGCCTCGCTGTCTAGTGTCTGCAGAAGTACCGTTATGATGACAGCACGGAGCATTGAATGAAGTCCATCCGGATGGTGTAGTTTTTTGCTTAGACGGCAAGTGTAAAGTTATTGCATCTTGAACTAGATTCATACTATAATTATAGCAGAACTTTTAGTTAAGTCAATTTCTAATTAGTATTTTTTCAATAGTATTTTTAGGATCGGCGTTTGTTGTAAATCGAAAATATGTAAACACTCCATTGAAATTTTTATACACAGGCGTAGTTTCGTCTCCGGCAAATTCAATAGTTTCTAAGTCAACCCAGTTTGTAAATTCTGTAATTTGGTTTTCGAGTGTTCCTTGCACAACTACATTTCCTGTGTAACTGTTTGTATACACTACTACTGTGTTTAATGCGTCGTTATTATTTTGCTCAGGATCAGCATAAATGGATTCGCTAATCCATTCTGTAATCGGATCACCTAGATCTAAATTCGGTGTAAAGACTGTAGCTGATTTTGAAATTAAAGGGTCAGGATATATAGCATCATTTAATTTAATATAATTTACTCCACCGAAGTGGCTATTGGTATAGGTTAGTACATTTTGATTTTCTGTATTTTTAAAATAAATTGAATACGTTATGTATTGATTATCTAAATTTTGCAAATCATACTCTGACAAATTTACGGAAAACAATCCTTTATTTCTAAACACAGTGCTATCGTTAGTTTGTAAAATTGTGCCTATTTTTTCAATTACGATACTTTTATTTTCATCGTACGCAACAAAGTACGGAGTTAACTCTGATATGTCAACTGCTTTTTGATCTGCATTGTAAAGTCTAAATTGCAAGGCATTGTCTATGCCTTTATAGACTTGTAGATTTTTTTCATACACTGGTCTATGCTCCGTTATATATCCAACATCATTTAGAATAATTTTTTGTCTTTGATTTAATAAATAGATTTGCGTTATTTGCATATAGTATTTATTTTTATTATGATTTTAAAAAATTTAGAAAAAAACTTTCCATTTATAAGTGTTATAACATATGGAGGCAATGAGTATGTAGGGATTATAGCCAACCAAGATACTCTAGTGACTAACATGTATTTGTTTAGTCTTCTACATACTGATAATCATCGAAAGCTTTTTTTAGAGCTAGGTAATATCTGGTGGTGGGAATCAAATAGAATGATACCTATTAATATATTTTTAAAAGACGAAATTAAAATGTTTCAATATGCTTTAAAATCTATGAACACAAAGGATGTTAAAATAAAATTGGGTCCTTGTGTTAATTTAAATGATTTTACAAATAAACGTATAAAGCGAAAAAATGTACAATTAATTCGCAAGTCTAAGTAGAAATTTTTTCGCAAATTAAATTCATATGCACTATTACAGCAAAGGCATAAGAAAAAGAATGACTCTTTTTAAAGAAGTATTCATCACCCTTCGGCCTTACCCAAACTTCTTTTAGAATTGTATCCCAGTCTGAGTCAATTAAATATCTTTTCGCAGGACGAATTATTGCTAATGTAGCCGCTAGCTGTTCGACATTCTTCGGACGTAATTTTTGTAAGATTTCACTATGTCCATTAAGATGAAATACTAAATCACTAAATTCTTTGTTCCATAATAAATCCCAAAGTGGTTCTTGATTTACTAAATGGTTAAGATGTGCTTCATCTCTAACATCTTGATAAATGCTAACATTAAGAAAATCTAATTTAAAATATCCTCTTCGATCTGCTTCTTTATAATCAATTGTTGCACAGTTATCAACAGGGTTGTGAGGAATCTCAGTAGGATATATTCCAGTATTATGCTTCTTACTAGTCGGAAGCATAGCAACCCTGTGTTTTAATTTTTCAAGTATTACTGATCTATCTGCAAAATCGATATCAACGTCGAACAAGTTTTTTTGCTTTCTTCTCTGCTAGGTTCCATTTTAGTTTTGAAACACGATCCTTAAATGTAATACCGTTTAAATGATCTAGTTCATGTAAATATAATCTTGCACTATAGTCAGATGCAACAGTCCTTACTTTTTCTAAATGTTCATTATAATATTCCACAAGTACATCTCTTGACCTCTGCACAGCAATTTGTATTCCTGGAAAACTTAAACACCCTTCGACTTCTAAAATTTTATCTTCAGTGTATTGAAGCACTGTTGGATTGATACATAAAACTGCATCGTTACGAGTGTTACCCATAACAAATAATCGATGATTTAAACCGACTTGGTTAGCTGATAATCCTATGCCCATTTTAGATAACATAATATCTAACATTTGTTCTTTTATTTCTTTTGGATCAAAATCTAAATTATCAATATCAACTTCGTTTAATGTTTTTGATAACATCTCATTAGGATAATATAATAAATTCATAACTTACTTTCTTTTGCTACTTTTTTTACTAGTTCAACATCGGCTACTTTACGTTTAAATTGCAAAGCCCAGTGTGCGGGATTAATTGTGTTTGATATCATATTTAACTGTTCATCTGAAAACTTCTTCAACATGTCTTGTCCAGTCTTGCAGTTAAGAATCAACCACGGAGATATTTTGCCATCTTTAATATCCCATACTGCTCTGTTTGGATTTACATATCTAAAATAGTGATTCCACGGCGACGGTCTATTTTCTTCTCCCCATTGTATCATAGTAGTAATAGATCGTTCAAGAGCAGTTTGTACATCTTCTCTTAAAACTAAATCAAGCACATACGCTTCATACAAATCATCCCTGCACCAATGATCTAATTTTATGCCACTTGTTACTACATGATCAATATATTTTTCTGTATATAACGGTTGTATGTTTTTAAGATATGTACCAAATTTTACAAATGCGTTGTAAAAACTAGATTCGCAAAAATCTCGATACGTTTTTTCATTTTTACTACCTGCACTTAATTTATAAAATCTTTGAAATGCCCAAAGACCTAACACTACAGCTTTATCGTCTTTTTGAAGCCAACGTCTTTTAGATTCGCACATATGGGCAACTAATGTTTTTTCTTTGGCAAAACTTTTGTTGCAATACTCACATAAATGAAGTTTACTAGATTGATTTGCTGTCGAAGCCATGTTCTTCAGCCAGTTGTTTGATATTTTTTGTTGTAAGTGTGCTAGCAAGTATTTCTACCTCTTCCATTTTCATATTAGGATAAATTTTAGCTAATAAATTTATAGCTTTGGTATTTCCTGATTGTTTGCCTCGTCTTGTTGCTATCCAAGGATGAAATTCTTTCTTACCTGTTTTACCAGCAACGCAAAGTATTTGCCATTGCAGCTTAGGATGATTAGCACCAAGAACAGCCCAGTTTTTATTGTAAT
>Ga0255784_10003773_pt1 | contig 11401 bp, 4 predicted proteins | sample 101ome_14_FD_179982 | JGI IMG/M metagenome (GOLD analysis project Ga0255784, IMG submission 179982) | Coastal salt marsh microbial communities from the Groves Creek Marsh, Skidaway Island, Georgia - 101403AT metaG (version 2) | ecosystem: Environmental > Aquatic > Marine > Intertidal zone > Salt...
GAAAAGAAACGTGTGTCGAGATGCGGCGCGTGGAATCGATGCCGGCGCTGCGCGCGCGGGAGACGAAGGTGAGGGAGGCAAAGGCGAGGGACGCGAGCGACGAGAGCGACGAGACGACGACGGCGGACGGGTTCGTCGCGGGGTGGGAACGCGGAGACGGGATCACGTTGTGTGAGGTGCGAGAGGAATGCGCGAGAGAGAAACGCGCGTTCGATGGCCCTCGACCGACGGTGCTGGTGGTGGATGATTCCGCGGTGAATTTGCGAGTGGTGACCAAGGTGCTGCAGTCGACGTTTACGTGCGACGTGCGCGTGGAACTCTCGAGCGATGGGCGAAAGGGTATTCAGCAATACGAGGCGTTGAGAAATGATCCGACGTGTGATTTAGCGCTCGTGGTCATCGATTATAACATGCCAGAATGTGATGGAGTGACGGCGGCGCAGTACATGCGCGCGTTGGATGCGAAACCCGCGCCGCGCGGCGGCGCCGGCGCGAACGCCCGAGTCAAGAGTGACGCGCGAGAGCGGGTACCGATCGTGATGTTCACGACAGAGCTACAGGTGTTACTTCCTGCGCTGGTCGATGGCACCATCGATGACCGTTTGCCAAAAGTTTGCACGCGAGAGCTGTTTTCCAAGGTGCTGGTGAAACATTTGAAGGCCAACCATTTGCGATTCGTGCTACCAGAGTGGCGCAGCGATGAAAGGTCACTCCGAAGATTTAGTTGCAACGATCAAGTGAATGTTCAATTAGAGATTGAGACGTTCGGTGCTTTATCTCTTGGCACGTTTGATGAAGAGACGGTACGCGAGGAGGAAAACGTATTAGCGCGCGCGGACAAACGTGGAGCAAAGCGATCTCGAGGAAGTAGGCATTCGCACACGGGCAAAACACGGAAGGGAGATGACGGGGAGATGATCGTTTTGGAAGATTCGAGCACGCGTTGCGAGGATAGTCGCACGCGAGGCATGTTACGTGGCTTGAAAAACTTTGTGAAGCACTTTTTGGCGAGTCGCTCGCAACCGACGGTTCGCGCTCAACGCAAGGAAGTGAAACGCGTCCAACTAAGAGCTTTATTCGAGTCTGGTGCACAAGCGCACCAAGGGAGCATGCGTGCGCGCTCATTAGATGCAATATTCCCGCGTTACTCCATATGAGTAATGTCACGGTACCCTCGTCAGTACGCTGTATAATACATTTATTTCATCAGCTAATCGCGCCTCCTCATTTTAACAGTTTTCCCGGTAGAAGAGTTGCATCTATGATGGCTTGTGGTACGTCGTGGTCCTCTGAACTGAATGCGCTTCGAACCGCTAAAGCTTGCATTCGTCGTAACGCTCTTTTCGTTATCCTCTCAGCTTTTGTCTCCTTCTCTTGGGCAATGTTGATCGCTTCGCCCTTACTGTGTCGACGAACGTCTGTGAGCGTCGGCCACGCAACTTTCCGACGCTGAAACAATTCGATTTGACCGGGATACTTTGGAACGACGTAATCGAGGTCAGCGGTGGATTTAAATCCGAGTTTGTGGCTGTCTGGAACTGGCGGGGGCGTTTCTACTTCAACTTCTTCCTTCTTCAACCACATCCAAGAACCAACGGCTTCGCTCGTCCCCTGATCGACGACGAGTGAGTTGATTCTTCGTTCGTGGTTGGACTCGATGGTGACGTGTCGCTTGTGAACGTCATATTGATTGTACATGGCGCGGGCAACGCGATGCGAAAATGGCTCGATTTGATCGATGACCGATGTACCGCTCTCGGGGGCGGCTGCGACTCCGAACCCCTCGTTCCCCTTCACGAGCCACTTTCCCGCGGCGGCGGCTTCCGTTCGATTAACGACGTAGGGCATATTTGTGTTCACGCGATACGAGGACCGAGCACCGCACTCTGACAGCATGCGCGCTATGCAAAGTCGAACACTTATGACGGACTGATATCGATCCTGCGACACGCGAAACAAGTCTTCAGCCGTACCCCACAGGTAGAGCACGTTACCAGTACTGAATCTCGCGTCGGGTCCTTTACGTTCTCCGATCGGTTGTAACGAAATTGAGGTCGGATCAGCGCCTTCCATGAGCATGTAGCGAACGATTTCTTCGCAACCGAGTTTCCTCGACTCGGCGCGAATCGCCGCGGTGACAGCCCACATCAAAGGATAACTTCTCAACGACACCGAATCCGGTGGCTTCAGTGTGAATTCGTCATCGAGATTTTCGTTAAGGGCCGTCGTATCTCCGCCGTTGACGTACCTATCGCGGAGTTCTCTGTAGCGTTTGACGCGATGCGACTTCAACTGATTCCTCGCCGCAACCGCTTCAATCTCTGTTCGCGGCGCAAGTACCGAATGTAAACCAGTCTTATTGACGTCGGCTCCTTTGTTCAAGCAGAGTTTCGCCAATGTTATGCCAGTCTCAAGTTGACTTTGTGATGAGGCCGTCGCAGCGCCGTATAAAGCAGCGAATAAAGGAGTGTACTCGTATGGAACCAAGCCGACGCCGTATTGCTTCAGCAGTGGGTTTCTGGCAAACGCATCGATGTTATCCGTCGCGCTCCGTTCTATGAGAGCTATCGCCACTGCCATGGTCGTCTTCGCGCGTGATTCGTGACGAATTTCAAGTTCTTCGCGCGTCAGCGGGCGAATTGTTTCCCATTCCCCATCAAGCACCTGATCGTCGCCGTTCTCGCTTCGGGAAGCCAACCCACTCGCCTCGTTGTATAATTTTTCCATCTCCGTTTCATCTGGCCGTGCTGCCTCGTCGTCAAATTCATCATCTGATTTCCACGCGGATGGTTGTTTTGTGCTCACGGTCGACTCTGATGTGGCTTCAGATGCGCTATCACGAAACTGTTCGGGAGAGTGACCGTGCACACCGTCATCATCCGCCGCAATGCGCCCCTCTTGCCCTTTCATCTTCGATGCTTGGGCTCGAATGCCGACATCTTTTAAGCCTATCGGTACGATGTTGCCGTGTACAACTTTCTCTACATCTCGCTGCTCACGCTCTTCAGCCTCCTGTATATCCCACTCCGTTTCCTTGATGTTAACTTTTTGTAGTTGTTCGGTGATTGATAAGTCTGAATCCTCAGAAGAAGACTCATATATATTCCTGTCGCTCAACGTAGATGAGACGTCTGAAACATGATGGGTGTTGGCGGTATTTAAAGCGCGCGCTCGCAACGCGCGCTCCAGTTCTTGGTTCGCCTTTTTCGTCAACTGCATTGCCCTCGCTTCGATCGACGTGTGACCGACAATAACAGTACGCACAAGACCAGGAATATCTCGACGAGCGGCTAAATGGGCTGGACCAAAACGAGAACCTTCCGGACGGAGTACACCTTGAATCATTTTGAGAGCAGGAGGTCCGCCTTGTTCTGCGTTTAGACCATCATCTGAAGCTTCTTCGACGGTGTATGCGTGCTGATTGGTCGGACGGTCTGAGACCAATCTTTCAAGAACGGCTCTCATCCGTACTTTTTCGACGCTGTCATCTTCTCTCAATTCGTTGACGATTTCATCTCGAGTCTGCACAACTTTTTCGTAAAAACTTGGCGTGTCATCGCCCTTTTTGTACTTGATGCTGGGGTGTCTCTTGAGAACGGCGTGCTCCAGAGCATGCTTGACAACGTTGTCCATGCTATCACTCTTTCCTGAATCCAGCGGCGCCTCGGGCTCAGCCGCCTGGTTGAGTCGCAATAAAATGTCTGCAACGTTTACCTTGTCATACTCGAGCTTTTCATCGGGCGGTGGCAGCGGCTCAGCGGCCCGTATCGCAGCCGTCACAGCCATGGCGACCAGATTGCCTTCAACCCAAGAGTAGAAATTCTGGCCGATCATTCTTCTGACATCAGCGCCAGCATCGAGTAAAACCAAGACGAGTTCGAGTGACTCTTTATGTCCCTCTTTTGCCGCAGCTTCAATCGCCCAAAACAAAGGGGGGTATTGACATTTGCCCACCCTGGAAGGCAGCGCCGGGAACGGTGCTCCAAAATCAAAGTTGCTCACGGAACCAAACATGGAAGATCTCACCGACTCAGAATCGTCATCAGCCCCAGAATCTTTGATTTTATTTAGATGTGCGACCTCGTTGAAGATTTTTCCGAATTCTAGCGTGCTCATCTCGGCATCGGTCAGGTCGTACTGCTCGCCATCTTCAACCGGATCAAGTTGCATCGATGGCCTTCTGAGTCTGTGCACAACCGATGCCACTTGTGCGTTCTCCTCGGCGTGCGAACCAATCATAGTGTCCTCTGGCAGCATGGCGAATGATACGGGTGGCAGTAAACGATTCGTCAGCTTAATTGCTTCGAGATAGGCAGGTGGTACTTCATCGTTGTATACTTCGATGCAACACAAGTTCGGATCCGCGCCCATGCTGATTAATTGTTTTATCAGCATTAATACTTTGGCCCGATCTGTTTTACCAGCGCGTAGAGCATGTATGAGCTGGATCAACGCCGTACTTTTACTGCCATCCGGGAAGATTGCGTTGAGATCAACGACGGCGTTGCGAGGTAGGAGCTTTTGCATGGCGTCGTCCGCACCTTCGACGCCGTGGTAGAGCGCCAACGCTATCGTGAATAGTGGAGGCGCAGAGATGGGATATGGACCTAGGCCACGCGTGTTAACGTCTGCGTCGCACTCGAGGAGCATATCAAAGAGCGGATACACCTCGAGCATATTCCTTGCAATGTAACCACACACCATGGTCAACGGAGTTGCACTGGTTTCGGCACACGTGTGCGCAAACTCTCTTCCAAGAGGCATCCGTACGTTTGGGTTCGCTCCAAGCTTCAATAAGGATTTGGCAACATCGATACAGTCGAGCCTCGCCTGTGTCGCTCGATTGAAAACGAGCACCTCATTTTCATCATCGAGCGCCAACTTCTCGCTGACTTCGAATAGTGCTTTGTCTGAGTTTTCAATGAGGGAGAAAGTAACTTTCTTTGCCATCGCAATTACGCTCTCAAAACGTGCGTTACGCCTCGCGCACGCTTGTGCACGGGCCTTTTCAAGCTCTTCGGGTGTCCTCGTTGCCTCACCGAACACACCGCTTCGTGATTTAAGCATTTCTTCAGTAAATCCGACGAGATAGGACTTTCCGTCTTCATCCGTGTACATGGTGGCACCTTCCACTGCTATTGGTTCTGCGTTACCCTCTTCGTCTACCGCCACAGATTCCGGAGGGTTCGAAATATCTTCGCTGCGTCTTTTATCTCGCTCTGCCTCGGCGATCGCCGCGGCAATGTCACGCGCTTTTCTTTCGTGCGCCTCCTCCGCCGCGATCTCAGAATTGGTCTTCAAGTGCTCCTTTCGATTTCTCTCCGTCTCGAGCTGCTCGCGACGCGCCACCGCACCTTGCCCATCGAAAGCGGCATCATTGATATCAGGTAAGAAGGATTCTAAAGAAGCTACATCTTCTTCATTTACGCCGTGAAGACTTCGTTGAGTCGGTCCCCGCGAAGAGAGTTGCGAACCCATGACGCTTCCGGTGTCTGAGACGTTCGCCTTCACAGCGGCAGACTCCCACCAACCCTTTGTATCTAAGACACCTTGCTCGTTGAATCCATACGGCGCGTCGATACAGTCGATGATCATGGCGAGCAATGGTAATTTCCGACCGTGATGAGGTCTGGCTCCGACCACGTCGAGTTGGTATCGTTCAACCTTTTCTAAAAGTAAGTCCAAAAGTACCATCGCTGGAGAGCCGACACCCTCGGCGACGGCGCACGCAAGTATGAATAAAGCTGTGCCCCGTAAAGCCGTGTGGCACTCGACCGGCGCTATTCGCCGACTTTGGATTTCTTCCGAACCGAGTCTGTGCGTGAAAGTCGACTCGATGCTGTACTTGACGTCCTTGCACTTCATGCACATCAAACCTGCGAGCTTTACTATTCTGCAACGGTGCTGGTAATCCAACTCGTACGCTATACTTGACTCTAAAGCAGCGCAGCAGACTGTCAAGGGTGTGAGGAATTCGCCACAGCATGCGTTGCGACCAGGTCGCTCACACTCGCTGTTCGCGCTCGCGCCCTGAGTTATGAGACTCGCTGCCAATTCGAGCACTTCATCACCAGCGCCCGAAATGATGGCCAACGCGCAGAAGAAAAGCGCTGTACCCTTAGTCCCTGGAATGCCTTGATACGGAGCGATTCGACTATCGGCGATATCACTCGTTTCCGGTTGTATGCAATACTTGCCGTCGACTTCCGCGCCGGCGGCGAGGAGCGCGGTGGCGAAATCAACTATCGCTCTCGGAGTCTGCGTGAAAGCGACGTTACGATCGTCAACTTGCTTTCTGATCATCTTCACTCGATCCTCGTACAGTTTCCCTTCCAAAGTCACCTCGTTCATCGTCTCCTCGTGGTGATTGTCTCTCTCGAATGCCCGCTTCTCTCGCACGGCGCGCTCCGCGGGCGTCAACATTTTTTTCTCCAACAATGAGCACAACAACGCGAGCGACGACAACCCTTTCCCATGGTTGATACGGTTTCCAGCGCTGTTCAAATCCACCTCAAACTTGACCAATTCCTCAAATAAAGGTTGCACTTCCTGCGCGCTCGCCCCCTCCGCCATGGCGCACGACAACAACCACACGGCGCTTCCGCTCGTTCCATCGCTCATCACATCCTTCTCCTCCAGCGCGTATGCGTCGACGCCGTCCTCCACCAACACTTCCGTCTCGTGTTTCGCCTGCTCTATGGCCAATCGCACGCGAGACAATTTCTCACGACGCTTATATTCAGCGAGTTTGCTCGCCACGTGCACGCGTTGCGCGATGGCTCTCGCGACGCTGTCGCTATCGCTCGCCTCGCTCGTGACGGACGGCGCGCTGTCGCGATCGGTGAAGGCATCGAGACGACCGATGTGCGACACATCGTCCGCGCCGGACGCGCGCATCGCCGTTGTCACGGCGCGCGCGTCTGCGGAATCGTCGCCGCGCGCGTCGGACCGGCGCGAACACTAAAGCGCGCTATGTATGGGTAAACACTATCTGACTATGGTGAAGGGTCGTGAACGGTCACATCACCCCCACTCGCCACGGAAATCCGAGATTTGAATCTCGCGGCTGTCGGCGGCAGCCGGCGCCTCGCGCGAACGTCTGGCGCGATCATGGCGCCCAGTGTCGTCCCGGGCGAGCTGGGTGGTCCCGTGCGTAAGCGCGCGAAGACGGAGGCGAGATACGATGAGCGCGCGTACGTTCCGGGAGCGCTGATGAAGGTGCGGATGCACAACTTCATGACGCACAAGGACGTCACGTTTGAACCGGGACCGAGGCTGAACGTCGTGCTCGGACCGAACGGAACCGGGAAGAGCGCGTTTGTGTGCGCGGTGTGCGTCGGACTCGGTGGATCGCCGAATCTTTTGGGGCGAGCGGGGTCGTTGGGGGATTTCGTCAAGAGAGGCGAGGAGAGCGCGTACACGGAGATCACGCTTCGAGGGCGAGAGGTCGGAAGACCGATCGTCGTGCGGAGAGAATTTAAGAATCGCACCGGTGGACAATCCGTGTGGAAGTTGAACGGGGTTGTGGTGAAGCACGAGCAGATTCTCAAGGAGATGAAGGGATTGAACATGCAGTTGGACAACTTGTGTTCTTTCCTTCCGCAGGACAGAGTGGTGGCGTTTTCGATGCTGAACCCGCAAGAATTGCTCTTGGAGACGGAGAAAGCCATCGGTAACGCGGAAATGTACGAGATGCACGACAAGCTGAAGCAAATGAAGAATGGTATCGCAGACTTGGAGCGTTCCGTTGACCAGAAGACCATGCGAATGGCCAAGTTGGAGCGAGACAACGAAAGCTTGGAGCGTGACGTGAAGCGATTACAAGAGCGAGAAGCATTGATCACCAAAGCGGATGACATGGCGAAGAAGATCCCGTGGCTGAAGTTTGACAGAGCGGCTGAGGAATACAACATTCTCAAAAACGCGTACGCCAGCGCCAAAGAGAAGGTGAACAGAATCAAAGCGGATCACGGCGAAAAGCTCAAGGAATATCACGATGTGGAAGCGCCCTACAAGCAGGCTGTCGCTCGAATCGACGAGGGTCGTAAAACTAACTCCAGGCTTAAGGATGACATCAATAAAGCTGATGCAAAGTTCAACAAGCTTGGCGGTCGTTACGATGGATTAACAAAGCAGCTTAGCCAAGCGAAAAGAGATGCGGTTGAGGCTAAAAAGAGGGTGGAAAAGCGTCTCAAGATAATTGCAATGGAGGAATCGGAACTCGATAATTTGCCGCAGGTTCCAGATGATATTGACGAACAACGCAGAAGACTGAGAGAAGCTGCGAACGCCAAACAAAATGAAATTCGCGCCGCCGACGATGAATACCAACAAGCTGAACGCGCGAGACGTCCGCTTGAAGAAAGAGTCGAAGTTCTCAGGAAGCAGAAGAATGCGATTGAATCGGTTCGTATGCAGAAAATCGATCGACTTTCGAAACTCCCTCGATTCAATCGTATCAAGGACGCCGATGAGTGGGTGCAGCGCCACAAGCAAACATTCCACGGTGAAGTTCTAGGCCCATTGCTGGCGGAGATAGAAGTGAATGATCCGACACATGCAAACTACGTTGAGCAACATCTTGGTCCACACGCGCTCGCGACGTTCATCGTCACCGATCAGCGCGATGAGCGTTCGGTGAGCGATGCCATGAAGCAGTTCGGGATCAACGTTTGGATGCCACGCAGTCTACAGCAACATGTTCCGGGCGTCGTGAGCGCCGAGCTTCAGCGTGCAGGCGTGATCAACACTTTGGACAATGTGTTTAAGGCTAAATCTGCGGTGAAGAGGGCTTTAAACGATACGCACCGAATTTCGCGGGTGTTGGTAGGAAACAACACGCTCAACTCGGAGAGCGTCAATCAACTCTTCCAATCCAAGTTGGCCGATCAAATTTACTGTCCTGGTGGAGTTTATGTCACACGAAGGTCGCGTTACGATGCATCAGCCTTTCAGATGAGTCAGGCACCGATTCGTCCGACCAGACTATTCGTTCGCGAATCCAATAACAACATCAACGACATTCAAAAGAGACTCGCCGAGGCAGAGGCGCAACTGCGCAAGTGCACCGCTAGAAGCGAGCACATCAGGCAGGTGCGCAGTGAAAGGCAAAGCGAGTCACAACGAATTTCGAAACAACGAAGTGATCTCAACAAGCTCGCCGAAGAACCGGAAAAGCGCCGTAAAACTATCCTCAGGCGAATTGAGCAGCACAAACTGCTTCTGGCGGATGAGGAAAAATCTGCCGACTTGTCATCCTCTGAGAAAAGAATCAGAGACGATCAACATAGAGTCACCGCGGAACGCGTCGAGTGCGCGATGGAACTGTTCGATACCATCATCAAAGGTCACGAAGCTGCGACAAAATTGACGTTGACTTGTCTCCAGAGCGTCGAGACCTCCGCGCGAATGCAACGCTTGGACAACTCGTTGCGAGAACTAGAAGAGAAGGTGACCGTGGCGAAGACGAAGCGTGATGATATCAAAACAAAGTTTCACCACATGAGAGATACCGCGGCAGAATTGAAACAGCAGGCGCTTAATGTCGTGCAGCTCACACCTGAAGTCGAAAAGCGCTTCTTGGACTGGCCGAACACCGTCGAAGAGCTCGAGCACAGCATCGACACTCTGCGGGGTCAAGCGGATGCCATTTTGTGTCACAATCCGGCTGTCTTGGATGAGTTCAACAAGCGACGAGCGGAGATGAACACTCTCGCGCGCACTCTTGAAGCTGAAAAGTCTGAGCTCGCGATGAAGCAACAAGCCATCACTGCGAAGAAGGAAAAGTGGCTCCCACAACTGCGAAAGACTGTTCAAAAGATTAGCGAAGAGTTTCAAGAGAATTTCGCGCGCATCGGTTGTGCCGGGCAGGTTAACTTATCTGGCGATGGGTCTAGGGATCACGATGGATTTGGCGATGACTTCAAAGAGTACTCTCTCGAAATTCGCGTCAAATTTCGAGCTAATGAAGACATGCACCTGCTCGACGCCCATCGTCAATCCGGAGGCGAGCGTTCAGTCACGACGATGCTGTACATGATCGCGCTGCAGGCGTTCACTTCGGCGCCGTTCCGCGTCGTGGACGAAATTAATCAAGGCATGGACGCGAGAAATGAGCGAAAGGTGTTCAAGCGCATGGTCGACGCGGCGAGCGCGCCGGGCACGCCGCAGTGTTTTGTCATCACGCCGAAGCTGCTAACGCAACTCGAGTACAGCGAAGACTGTACAGTGATGTGCATCTTCAACGGGCCTCACGTGCACGAAATGGCACAGAAGTGGCACGAGATGCAACACGCCTTCGACGGCGTCGCGAGGACGGCGCTCGAAAGCACTGCCGCCTAGACCTACCAACCCAATAGCAGCGCTCGCAGAATTTACGTAGTAGACAAACCTTTGTGATGACAACCAGCGACAACAGTGTACGTGCACACCGCCCGACGACGAGAACGCGGATCGAGGGGGAGGCTTTTTTTAACGACGTGAATGAACACCAAAGTGTTTTTTATGGCTAATTAAACTGTTTCTAGATGCTATGCTTAACTGTTGTATGGTACACGCGAGCGTCGGCGCGGCCTACGCGCGAGAGCGCGATTAGCCGCCGAAACCGTACAAGGTGCGGCCTTGGCGCTTGAGCGCGTAGACGACATCCATGGCGGTGACGGTCTTTCTGCGAGCGTGCTCGGTGTAGGTCACGGCATCGCGGATGACGTTCTCGAGGAACACCTTGAGGACGCCTCGGGTCTCTTCGTAGATGAGACCGGAGATGCGCTTGACACCACCACGGCGAGCGAGACGGCGGATCGCCGGCTTCGTGATGCCTTGGATGTTGTCGCGGAGAACCTTGCGGTGACGCTTGGCGCCGCCCTTTCCGAGTCCCTTACCACCTTTACCTCTGCCAGACATTGTTGTTGTGTTTCAACGAGTCGAGTTGTGACGACACTCGGCGCGCGCGCGCCCACTCGACGCGCGCCCGGCCTCACGCGTGCGACATCACGAGCCTCCCATTTCACGGTCTACGACCCAGTACGCACAACAATCAAACAATCGCTCATTTGCCGATAATGACATCCCTCCCATGCGCTGATTGTTTCATTATCTCGCATGACGAGTCACACACGGTCACCACCCCTCCATCCCCGCCCTCGACGATATTCCCCCGACTGTTTCATTGTTTATCATTTCGAGTCGTGATGGGTCATCGTACCCACTCATCATCGAGTCCCTCGAAAATCGCACATTCGAGAGTCACGACCCGTTGTTTGGACATTCTCGCGCTCACCCAACCTCACGCCGCGCGCGTCGAGTGGGCGCGCGCGCGCCGAGTGTCGTCACAACTCGACTCGTTGAAACACAACAACAATGTCTGGCAGAGGTAAAGGTGGTAAGGGACTCGGAAAGGGCG
>Ga0255784_10003774_pt1 | contig 11401 bp, 13 predicted proteins | sample 101ome_14_FD_179982 | JGI IMG/M metagenome (GOLD analysis project Ga0255784, IMG submission 179982) | Coastal salt marsh microbial communities from the Groves Creek Marsh, Skidaway Island, Georgia - 101403AT metaG (version 2) | ecosystem: Environmental > Aquatic > Marine > Intertidal zone >...
GGTGTTAATAGTGTGCTAGTTCTTCTGCCTGTTTTATCTTCAAGGAACATATTAATAACACCATCAACTACATGCCAATGTTCACTGCGTTTAAAGTGGCGCTGATCGCTTAGTGATTTTCCTTGATAAAATGTAAGTTCTTTAACCTGCCATTCGCCGTTGCGATCTAATATTTTATATTCGCCCCATGCTCGTTTTGTAACAGGTTTGTCCCAATTCTTAAGAATCCAACTGCTGCTGTTTTTCTTATCTTCACCACCTACTCCAAAAACAAATTCTACGTCTTTATGATCCCCATAGAGTTTTTGTTCAGGTATCTCTCCATCAACTCTGTCACCGCCGTTTGCAACAATCAATTTACCTGTATTTGTTGCTAGTAAATATCCGATAGCCTGTGTTGTACCGCCAGTGTCATCATCTTTTACTAGCATTACTTCGTCAACACAAGCAAGTTCTTTTACAATTGCTGCACGTTCTTCAAAAGGCATGAATGGCCTACCTTTTTTATTTACAAGCCATTCATCGCTGTTTAAGCCAACTACTAGTTTATCACCTAATTGTTTTGCTGCTTTAAAATATTCAATATGTCCGGAATGTAATGGATCAAATCCACCTGTAACTAATACTGTTTTCATGCAGTATTTATATGCGTAGTTTATGTTAGTTTGTAAAACAGATAACTGCTTTAATTTGTTTTTTAGTTTCTTGTATGATTTCTAATATCTCAACATCTTGATGTATTATTCTTGTGCGCAAGTCAAAAACAATTTTGGTATTTTCATGTGAATGTTTTTTAATTAAATTTTTGTAAGTATTTGCAGGATAATGAAATCCACAACTTACACCACTGTAAATTAAATCAAACTTTACATCGTCATCTATTTGTATATTATTAGCATCTACAAAATTGTATCTTAGTTGTCTCGAATTCCACGATGTTTTTAAATCATTTATTTTATTATAAAAACTAAAACTTTCAGCACTACCCCATTTAACGTCTCTTCCTGTATTAGATTGTTCGCCTTCTAACAACCAAAGATTACTATTGTATTTTTTTTGAAAATATTCGCTTTCTTTTGCTAAACCGCATCCTATATCTAGTATGTTTACAGGAGCAAAATTTAAATGATTATCTACGGCTAAGAATTCTGCTTTTCTGCTTTCAGTGTGTTCAGGCTTTGCCCATCTATCTATCCATTGTGACATAGTGTATTTAATAAATATTTCTATGGCAATATTTGTAAAAGAACACAATCTTTGTTTTATTCACAATCCTAAAACTGGTGGTAGTAGTATACAAAAATGGTTATTAGATAACACAGACTGTGTACACTGGAAATTACATTGTAGTTTAGATGAAGCAAAACAACAATTTCCTAATATTAATTTTAGTTTTGCAGTAGTGCGTAATCCTTGGGATTGGGCAGTTAGTTCTTACTTTTATGAATATAAAAAAATAGATTACAATCTCAACTTGATTAAAAATAATCCTCATTTAATAGATAATCGCAAAGACAAGTATAATGTTGAAATTCAAAACAAAAAGAAAAAGTTTTTAAACAAGGGATTTGAATACTGGTTACATAATGGACACATTACACCTCAGAGTGAATATTTAAATGTTGACTATGTTTTAAAATTTGAAACTTTAAACAAAGATTTTAAACTTATTCAAGATATGCTAGACATACATATTCCATTACCGCATATTAATAAAACACAAAGAGATAATTACAAAAAGTACTATACCGAAAGTACAATTAAGTATGTATATAATAAATACAATGATGAAATAACAAAGTTTGGATACAATTATGAAACACCCTAGAATGACTGCAATATTCCAAGATGCTGTTTGGAAAAATAACAAGCCAGGTTTTTATGTTGAAATTGGAGCCTTTGATGGTCGTAAAAAGAACAGCACATATATTTTGGAAAGAGCAGGTTGGGACGGAGTTTGTGTAGAACCAACTCCTGCAAGTTTTGAACAACTAAAACGTAATCGTAGATGTAGATGCGAAAATGTTGCTATTTGGAAAGAAGATACAACTATTGAATTTAGCACATATCACAACGATCCTGCATGGAACGGAATTACAGAAACATTAGATCAATATCACATTGACAGACTTAGTCAAGCAAGTAGCATTACAGTACCTACTAAAAGTTGGGCAAGTATGAAATTTCCTAAAACAATTGATTACTTACAAATTGATGTTGAAGGTGCAGAACTTACTATCATGGACTGCATTGATTGGACTAAACAAAAAATTACATATATCTGTATGGAAGATAACGGTAGTAAGTCAGGTGATCTAACTTACTACAATTATATGAAGGATTTAGGATATCAACTTATTGTTCAACAACACGTTGATTACTTGTGGTTTAAAGAGTAGCATCTTCCATTCCTGCTACACGCAATTTCACAATATTAGTAAGTTGCCATTGCTTTTGGTCAAGTGCTTTTAATACACCTAACCATTTATTACGCATGAGTGCAAACTCATTGATAATTTTTTCGTAGTCACAAACGTCTGCTTCGCCGTCAACATACTTCTCAACATCTCTGCTGCTTAATGCACGTTGATAGTTTTCAAGATATTTCTTAAAAAATTGGCTACGTAATTTTCTTAGTTCAATATTTAGGTATTCAAGTATTGCTTCAATTTCTTGAAGTTGATTGAATCTGTGCTCAACAATACCAGGCATAGCAGCGGCAGCCTTTTCGATACTGCCGCTGATTTTACATTCTCTTTTTGCTTCGATTAACTCAGTTTCAAAGTATTGTATTGCTGCCGGTATTTGAGAAATATCTCTACTAACACGACTATACCATGCCATTATTCATCCCAATCATCGTATGCATCATCTAAATCAACATCATCCATTTCTAGAAAGTAATTAATAGCAGAATCTAAATCTTTATCATTACCTAGCATTGATTTAAATTCGATATCATCAACTCCGTAGTCTGCTAACATGTCAACATACTTCTCTGCAATGATATCGATTTGTTTTTTATCTAGATATTCTTTAAATAGATTCCAGACATCAAGCATCTGTTCTTCATTCATTATCGATCAACTCCTCGTTATGATCCACGACTTCTTCGTTCGCTTCTGCCATATTTACCATTTGTTCTTCTTTTGCTGGTAAATCTGCCATGACCATTTCGAGTAGTTCACCTGTCCAGTTTTTACGATATTCTAGATGTTCGTTACCTTCGCTATCAATATACTTGTAGCGATTACCTTGTTTTTCAAGCAATCCTTTTTTCTCAAGCAAATCAAACATGCCTGAATAAGGATCCATTCCTGTTTCATAAGGAATTTTTACTTGTACACTTTCAAACGGTTTAGCGTAACGTGTTTTCATAACTTTACACGCTGCACGAATACCGTTTACTTCTGATGTTTTGTTACCATCTGCATCTTCTTTGAGTTTTAGTTTTTTCATTGCTACAACCATTGAACTTGCATACACAAAGCCTGAACCGCCTGAAATCTTATCATCCGGATCAAACATATCTTGTGATGCGTAAGTATGGTTAGTAACACACATACCCACGTTGTATGAACCAAACATATTCACACAGTTAGTTACAAGTGCTTTTAATGCTTTGGCTTTACGACCCATATCACCTTTCATATCACCTGCTTCAAACTGGTTAAGTTCAGTTGGTGACATAAGCATACCTAAAGAGTCAATAACAAACAATACTTTAGGACGGTCTTCTTCAGCCATGTCTTTGTAATCTGACATAAATGTTGAGATAGTTTTAGCAACATCATCAATCATTGCCATATTAAGTTTTAAGATTTTATCTTCTGTTGTTTCTACACCTAGTGCATGTAGCCAACTTTCGTCAAGTGCGTTTTCACTGTCAATAAGCACAACAAAGATGCCTTGTTCTTGTGCTGACTTAACAATGTTACCACTTACAATATACGATTTACCGGCGCCTGATTCACCTGCAAATACACTTACTTTACCTAGCGGAATACCTTTGCGAAAATCACCACTAAGCAAATAGTTTAGTGCATAGTTTCCTGTACTGATCCAGTCTTGCGGATCATTAAAGCCTGCACTCATACCTTTAATTGACTTAGTTAATGAGTTTCGAAATTTACTAGGATCGAATGCCTTAGTAGCCATGTATATCTCCTATTCTAAAAAGCGTAAAGTCTGTAGACTTGTTTGTTAAAAAACAAGCCTACAGCATTGTTTTTACTGACCTTGACGTGCTCTGATCATTGCGAGAATGTCTTGTGCGCCGCCTGCATTTTCTGCCGGAGCAGGTGCTGGTTCAGGTTGTGCTGCTGGAGCAGGTGCTGGATCTTGCCAACCAGTATCATTTACAATTTCTTGTACAGGTGCTGCTGCTGGTTGTGGAGCCGGTGTTGGAGTATTGTTCTGTGTGTTTGGATCACCAGTACGTGCTGCCATACCTGCAGGACGGAAGTAATTACTCCAACGATCTGGATCATATGCTTCGCCATCTACACTTGCTTCAAACATTTCAGTTAATACTTTAACTGCTGTTTCGTCTGGCTTTTTAGGTAGGAAGTCATTTAAGTTAAACAAACCATGTGTGTTAACAGCATTCATTTCTGCATCACTCAACGGACGCTCTCTACGTGCCCAGTTACTTGCACCGTAGTCTGCGTAACCACCTTTAGAACCTTTTGACAAACGGAAGTCAACACCAGCAGTGTAATCTGTTGGTAGTTCTTCCATGTCTGGATCCATAAGTGCTGCTTTGATTAATTGGAAGATTTGTGGACCGATAATAAAACGACGAATCGGATTATCTGGAGTTGAATCTTCTTTTAGCGGATCATCTGTAACAAAACCTTGGAAGATATAAGAACGTTTTTTCCAATACTTGCGACCCATATCTTCTAATGATGGATCTTTAAACCAACCACGTACTTCTTGTAGAATTGGACATGATTCTCCGTACATTTCCATACATGGAACGTTTACAGTAGTTGGACGTGAACTTGTATCACCTTTAATACCACTGAATGGAAGTTTAATCATTAAACGTTCAACCCAAAAGAATGTGTTGTCAGAATTGCCATCAGGCAAGAAACGTAACGTTGCCTGTTCGCCTTCTTTCATATTCCAAAATGGGTAAATTGCGTTATCGCCGCCGCTTGAACTAGTTCCTGATGAACGGTTCTCTTGTTCTGCAAGTTTTGCTCTAATTTCTGCTAATGATGCCATAGTAATGCCTCCTATAATATTGCCTATGTGCTTTGTGCCTAATAATGTGTAGCACAGTTATAATACTACACAAAGTTATTTATCTTGTCAAGTATTTTTTTGACAAAATTTTCAAAATGTTAGCCGATTATCTTAAACCGGCTAACGCTTTAATTCTATCTGTTTCAGGATATCTGCTGCTTGCCATTTCTTCTGCCTGACGTTGCGCAACCATTGATTCTACTTTTTGAATAAATCTAGCAGCCGGTTCTACATATTGCGGACCGTAATCTTTTTCTACCATAGTAAGTACTGCTGTTTCGCCTTTTGGAAAAGTTCCGTTTTCTCTATCAAAGTAAGATAGAATGAACTCGCCAATTGGTGTCTTTGGTTTTTCATCAGCCTTTTCAATGCCTCCATCTGGTGTCATTTTAACTGACATTGGTTCGTCATCGCCTTCGTATTTGTCTTCGGCAAACTGACCCATTAATTGATCAATCGCTGCTTCTAACATATCGTCGACAGATTCTTTCTTAATTGGAACACAATTGTCTACACGCTTGCCACCTTTCATTTTGGTGCCCATACGCTTGTATCCATCCCAACATGCCTTACCGTCTACGCCTTTTTGTTTTTCTGCTTCTGCAACTAAATCATCAAAATCTAATTCTTCTGCCTTTGTTGCCTCACCAATTAGTTTGTAAACATATGGAAATACATCTTTTAGTTCTTCATTAAATTGTTTAATTGTTAATTGATCAATCCAGTTTTCCGCAACTTCTTCTGGAACTTCAATTGTCTCTGCTGCTACAAAATTTGCAACTGCTTCTGCATAATATGCAGGTTTTTGTAAATTAGAAATTTCTTTACGTACTTCAGAAATTCTACCTTTTAGTATATCGCTGTACTGATCTAGTGTTTCTGCCATAACAGTGCTACGACCCATGTAAGTATTTAACTTACGAATTTTATGCATTTCTTCGCTAAGGCTTGTAATGTACTTGCCAAAGTCATCATATGCATGACCGCCTTCACTAATATGTAATGCTAATGCTCTTGCACCTGCAATGTGTTTGTAAGGAAATTTAAATTTTTCACCTTCTGGTGATTCAATAAAAATTTTGCTAATTTTGCTAGTACGACTACTTGCATTTTCTACATTAATAGGCGCACTATGCTTGATTGCTATTTTTGCTTTGCCTACTTTTTGGAAACTTGTACGATCGTTTCCATACATCTTTGACTCGGCCATTGTATTTTCTCCGTTGCGGTTTTGTGCTAAAAACTGATAATCTCTTTTGTTTAAATTGCTTTTATTAATATCTCTTACTTCAAATTTCATCATACGTTTTTTAGCAAATACACGTAACTCTTTTAAAAAGTTGTACCAGCCATCTTGTACTTCTTCCATTTGACCCTGTGCAATATCTCTACCGACTATTACACTTAATCCTGCTTCAGGATCTATTGCTACACTTACTTTGCCTAAATCAACCCCATCAGCAAGATAGGCAAAATCAAAATAACGTGCATCTTCGGGCACGTTAGTTACTTGTCCGTTTTCGTCACCAATTGTGACGTTTTCAAAACGTCCTCTGATCTTATTAAATAAGTCCGCAGATATTTTATCAAGTTTCTTCATAATATTATTTATCTAAAAGTTGCTGCTTATAAAAATAGGCATGGGCATTTCATAATCATCCATTTCGTTATCAATCTGTACAAAACTGTTGTATATTGCAGGATCCCAATCTTTCATAACTGCAATCATTCTTAACGCTAAGATCATTGCACTAACTAAATCATCTGTTGCGCCTGGTTTTGCTTGATAACTGCTACCTGTAGCAATATATGATTTTAGTTCACTGATAAGTGGTTTGCTTTTAATGCTTAGTTGGTCATTTTCGACCATTGTTTTTAGCCTAGCACAAGTTGTAACTTTACTGCTATGTGTAGTATTAAATCCTTTGCGGAACTTGCGTACATGTCCTTTGCGTATTGGTTCGCTGATAAACAATCCTGGCATATTTTCTTCACCAAAGTCATTTATAACAATTAGTGCTGCTTCGCCTAAACCGTTGTTTTCAACACTCCAATATATACCGTTATCGCTTTTTCTCTGATCAGCAATATATTTGAGTATGTCATTTAGTACACGTATTTGTCCAGGTATAGCAGTTGTATTGTGTTGCCATTCTGCAACCTGTTTGTATGTCGGAAGTTCTACAACTTGTATTGCTGCATAGTCTCCGCCTGTGCCCATACTTGGATCTAATGCAACAGCATAGTTTTTCTTTGGATCAATTTTTTCATAAAAACGTGTTTGACCCATATTAAGTACTGGATTTATACCTTCCATTGCTGCTAGTTTAATACTGTTAATAAGTGTTTCATCAAATACCAAGAACTCGCAGCCATACTCACGTCTAAACTTCTCTTCACCAATACGGCCTATTTCGTCTTTCTTCCATTCTTCGTCTCTGTCAGGGTGTTCCCACCAATCTGCACGGAATGCATGAAAGCCATTACGTCCAACTGCATTTTCATTACCATATTCGTCAAACTTGTCTTCTGCTTGTTTCCAAATAGTAGCAAATGTATCTTCGTCACTGTTTGGTGTACTTGTAAGAATAGCACGACCACCTGTTGCTAGTGTAGGTGATATTGAAGTCCAAAACTCTTCAGCAATATTAGGTTGCACAAATGCAAACTCGTCACAGTATAGTAGCGAGATAGACAAACCACGTCCTGTATTTCCTGTGGTTGTTTGGCTAATAATTCTACTGCCATTTTCAAATTCAATACTACCTTTATTATAACTTGTTACGCCTGCACGTACAAAATCAGGGCAAGTCTCATACACATAGCGTATACGTGACATGATTTCCTGTGCACCTGTGTATTTGTGCGCTGCGATAAGAATAGTTTGATCTGGATTAAACATAGCATACCATGCAAGGTAAATGCTAGCACAAGTAGTTTTGCCAGTTTGTCGTGGCATCATGTTTATATTAAATCTGTAATTATGATAACTTTCCATCAAACCTAATTGATACTCAAACGGTTCAAACAACAATTTACCTTTTACAGGATGCTGTATGTGTGCAAAATGTTCTGCAAAATACAAATAGCCAGTATCAGGATCCATGCACTTTAACAAATGCTCTACTTGTTCGTTAGTATATGTTTCTTGTTTGTTGGCTTTTTTAATTAAGACGCCGTCTAGTGATTTACTCATACAGTATTTATTCCAGGTTTCTTAGGTCAAGTTTTGTTTTTGTAGGAAACAATTGCATTTGATATCTCAATGGAGGCTTGTCCTGTAAAAAAATACCTTTGTTTTTAAATGCATTGCGTCTAATAATCTGATTTAAAAAATTTGTTCTGCCGCCGTGCACAAACCAACTCCACGGACCAGAAATTAAATTTTCCATGTCGATATCATATTCATCGCACCATTGTATCAAACGTATAGTGTGTTTGCCTACACGCACCATAATGTGATAAATGTTATTATCTCTATTTTCTAAAAGTTTAAATTCTTGGTTATTATCTTTACACCATTTTTCAAACATTTTATAAACATCACTTAGATATAAACGTTCTTGTCCTATATTCCTGCCAATATCGCTACCGTATCTAATTCTATAGTGATGCGGCTTCCAATGTTTTGTTGTTATTTCATTTAGAATATATTCCATTTCTTCTAAATTTGACATTGTATAACTTATATACCCTAAACCAATTTTATATTTGAAAGACATATCTATAGCTGTTTCTTGTTTTTTTCTGATAGTTTTATTACCAATATAATTAGGATGATTTAGGCCAATTAAATTTGCTTGTAATCCTGCTTGTTTACATTTTTTTGTAAAATCTTCTTTTGCAAATCTAACACCATTGGTCATACATTGTATAAAGATACCATTATTATAATTTTTTATTTCTTGTAATAATTCGTGGAAATTTTCATGCATAGCAGATTCTGCTCCTGCTAAACAAAGACTCCATTCTATACTATTTGTTTGTTGCTTTACTTCTTTATCAACTGTTTTGATTTGATTCATCAAAATATCAATTGACGGATCTTTAATTTTGTTGTTGGGTATATGATAACAATGCGGACATTCTAAATTACATTTGTCACTTATCTCAAGCATAACTTGATTATTAAAATTGAATGTATCATAGCTACATGTAAGATTTTTTATAAATTCGTAATCGTTTTCTATTACATATCTATGCACGCCATGTTCTTCACAATACTTTACCATATACAATTTATTGTCTATTTCGTATTTAAGTGCAGGAACATGTTTGTAACACTCGTGGCAAATTGACACAGTTTCGCCAATTGGATTATTTACTTGTGTATATAGATAGTCAATTTGTTCATTTGAAAAGTAGCTCATATTTTACTTAGTCAAAAAAATAGCGCCCTTAGGCGCTATTGAAGTCTGGGGAGTGTTTACATTTTTACACAATTATCCACACGCTTGCCACCTTTCATTTTGGTGCCCATGCGCTTGTAGCCTTTCCAGCATACTTTGCCGTCTACGCCCTTTTGTTTATCTTCTGGCAGTGTAGTATAGCTAGGCTTGCCGCACTCACTGCATGTCGACTTTTTTTCGTTTAATGCTGCCCATAAACGATCTTTAATAGATGCTGTTTCTACAGCAGGATCTTTTACACGCATTGCTTTTAGATCCTTTTTACGATGTAAGTCGTCACCGCTTGGAAGTACATCATCCATGTCCATGAATTCTTCTTCTGGCTCGTTGTCGTAATCTTCCATTTCTGCTTCTTCTGGTTCTCCCATTGGAAGTTTCATTTTTACCGGCATATCCATCGGTGCATCCATTGGTGCATCCATAGGAGGCATAGCTGGTTTATTTTCTACACCTGCTAATGCTCTAAGGATTTCTGCCATTTCGCTTGCACTGCTTGTTTTTAATGTTACGCCGCTTTCCATGCCATCTTCTGACATGCCGCATTCAGTAACGTTGGTTTCTTCTAGGCGTCCTGCTTTTAAAAAGTTTGACAGTATATCTTGCATTGATTTATCTTGCATCTTAGTTCCCCACTACGCTTTGGTTGTTTTGTGGTTCTTCTTTCGTTGCTTCCATTTTTAAACCACTGGACGTATCACCACGCTCTTTACGTGCTGTTTCTAGTTCTTTCAATAGATCCATAATGCGATTTTCGCCTGCATCTCTTTGAGCACTCTCTCCGCCCATGTCTTCTTGTGTTAGAAGTGTTTCATAAGGACCGCTTTCTTTTTCTTGTTGATACAATTCTTGCGGCTCTTCAGGATGTCTTACAATAACATGACTTGCCGGTACGTCACAGCATTGTGCAATATATTCTTGTACACTTTCTCTAGTTGTAGGATAACGCACTTCTGCATCCCAATACTGTACATCAATATTTTCCAACTGTGGAAAATCTAGTGGACGTTCTTGAATAGGTGTTTTTTTGCCTTTTGTCCAACTAGCAACTGTCCATTTTTCCATGCATCTGCGTATTTGATCTTCGCAACCTTCTGGCAACGGACCAGCGACACCAATCTTCCATGGATATGTTTTGTGAGATTCTGTTAATATTTCTTTAATACTTTTCATTGTAAGGATCCTATTATATACTATTTATCTTTATCGATACCTTTAAGCTTTTCTAACAAGCTGTTTCTGTCGGTTACAACATAGCCTTCGCCTTCAGTAAAACCGCCATTATCGCCAAAGTTGTCCTGATCCATTTTTTGTTTTTTTAATTGTAACTCAACCATTTTGAGCTTTTTATCCAACTTGGCTACTTTTGCATCAAGATTTGTTTTGAGCATATTACCTGCAACTTCAAATACTCGACCGCTGTAACGACTTTCGACATTCATTCCTAAATCCATTAAATCGTCATATGCTTGCATTGCTTTGTCTGCAACTTCATTTAGTTCTTTGTCTGCTAACTCGCCTAAACCTTTTACTTGAGGTAATGCTGCTGCAATTTTATCAAGTTCTTCAATATCTCTAAATGTATCTTGTTGTTCAACAGGCACAGATTTTTCTTGCTCTTCATTTATCATTTCCTGAGCATCTGGCAAGTTTAACAAGTCTTCTAATTTTTTAGTCATAATAGTATCCGTTATATGCTACTATTATTTATCTTCTTTTACCTGTATGAAAAATATCTTTCT
>Ga0255784_10003795_pt1 | contig 11370 bp, 10 predicted proteins | sample 101ome_14_FD_179982 | JGI IMG/M metagenome (GOLD analysis project Ga0255784, IMG submission 179982) | Coastal salt marsh microbial communities from the Groves Creek Marsh, Skidaway Island, Georgia - 101403AT metaG (version 2) | ecosystem: Environmental > Aquatic > Marine > Intertidal zone >...
AGTCGTCACTCGACGCCTCGCCTCGAGCTTTGATTCGATTCCAATCGCGCGATGACGACGACACGTCCCGCCGCGACGCGCGACGCCGCGACGACGCGCACCGAAACGAACGACGAGGACGACGACGCGATCGCGACGACGCGCGACGCCGCGATCGAGACGGTGCGTCGCGTCGTCGTCGCGCATCATCACGCGTGGTGCCAGCAATTTGTGTTCACTCGACTGACGACGACGACGACGACGACGACGGCGACGCAGGCGATGACGACGCTCGCGCGCGCGCGAGACGACGCCGTGCGACGCGCGCGCGAATCCTGCGCCGAGACGCGCGGTGACGGTATGGGTGACGACGCGATCGCGCGCGCGAAACGCGCGGTGACGCTCGGAAGACGCGTCTCGGAAAAAACGACGCGACGAATCGACGTCGACGGCGGCGGCGAGACGAGACGCGCGGCGCTCGTGCGAGATCGCGCGAAACATCTCATCGTCGACGCGAGGGAACGCGTGGACGCGTGCGCGCGCGCGGTGGAGGTTCGCGCGGACGAGCGCGACGACGACGAGGATTGAACGACGTCGACGTCGATTTTGAATACGATGAATGTGATGACGATACGATGGTACGATACGGTGTGATGTGAAGAACGATGCGCGCGCGCTACGCCGTCGATGTTTCCTCCCTGAACGGTTTCTCCGCGAGCGGGAGGTACCACGCCGGCGTGAATCCCGCGCGCGCTCTCGCGTCGTCGTTAAACGGCGGTTTCAACGCGCCGTGAAAGTATGTGCGCACAATGTCGTGAAACGCCGTCACCACCCCGCTCGTCGCCGTCTCCTCCCCACCGCCGCCTTCAGATTTCATCTCCTCGCGACCTCGCCCGTCCCTAAAGTACAAATACTTGAACCAACGCAAACCGCTCGCGCAGTGCGTGATTTCCTCCGGATACACGACGCGTTCCAACAATCTCGCCGTCTCCTCATCTCCGTGCCTTTGAAACTTGTCAATCGTCGTCGGCAACACGTCCAACCCTCTCGCCTCGTGCACGCAGTGTTCCACCACCAATCTCGCCTCGCACGACGTCGCCGTCTCGCGCGCCGTTCGCCACAATCCGTCGTGCGTCTCCAACGCGCCGTACGACGATCCCATCGCGTTCAATCGCTCGCTCAGGAGCGTGAAATGCCGCCCCTCGTCCGCGGCTAAATTCACGAAATCATCGTAAAATTCTTCCGGCATCGATCGCGCCTCACCGAAGCGTTGTATACAATCCCACGCCAATATCATCGCCCACGACTCGATGCTCGCGAGGGAGTGACAAATGGCGATTCGAGACTGTACCGTCCCACCGTTTCCCAATCGTTTCGTGCGCGACGGATCGACGACGCGGGAGGAATCATCGCGCACCGGGTCGTCGACGACGTCGTCGGCGCGCGGGTCGTCGTACGCGAAACCGCCGCCGGATGTCGATGGTGGAGCTGCGCCGCCGTCATCATCGTCGTCGCGTCGATTAAACCACCAGCGATGCGTGTCCGCCGTCATCGCCGCTTTCGTCGCGCACGACGGTTCGAGCATGACGCATCGCGCGCGTCGCACGAGTTCGCGCGCGCGCGAGGTCGTCGTCGTCGTCGTCGACATGATGTGAAGGATGTCGTCCGAGAGAAAGATGACAATCCGCATCAGACGTCGACGCATCGCGCGCGTCGTCATGCCCCCGCGGAAACCGAAGGCGCTCAAACGCGAATACGCCGACGAAGACGCGGACGACGACGCGTACGATCCCGCGCGCGAGGGCGAGGATGAACTCAAGATGAAGATTACGAAGAAGCCGAAAAAATCCAAGACGACGACGAAGAAACAAGAACCGGGGAAAGACGGCGACGAACCGGACGCGCCGGCGAAATCGAACGCGCCGCAAAAGATTGGATTCGATATCGCCACCGGTCCGATTCAAGACGAGGCGTTACACGCCAAGTACAACGCGATGTCGTTGGACGAATTGAAACAATACATGCAGGCGCGTTTGAAATTTTTACGACGCTCACGACGACGCATCGACGACGCGATCGGGCGAAGGCGAGCATTTATATATATACCGTGACTGACGACTGACTCGCGACGTTCTTCGATCGACGCGCAGATGAATCGAATGCCGCAGAGCGAGGTGGGCCAAAAGAATAAACGGGTGACGTATAAAAAGGCGGATTTCGTGGCGCACTGCGTCGACGGCGAAAAGTGGGGACGGTACCCGCCGTGTCCGCTGTGTAAGAAGAAGAAAGTGGTGCTCCGACCGACGTACGCGGACGCGAATCACGGTGGACAGGGGAAGTGGAAGTGTCCGGGATACTGGGATCAGAACATCGGGTCGTTGATGCGGTGCGCGTTCAACTATTCGGACGAGGCGAAGAACGAGACGCCGCAGGTTCGATTGCCGTGGCGTGCGCCGGGGGACGCGATGTCGGACGACGAGGATGAGGACGTGAACGCGGGTATGGAGAAACCGGTGGTGTTTCCGGAGGATATGGGGTCGTTGTCGCAGATGGAGATGGCGAAGAAGATGGCGGAGATTTGTCGAGAGCACGGGTTGACGCTGCCCAAGGCGGATAACGACGCGATGCGCGAATGTTTCACCAAGCTTCAGGCGTCCGTGGATTATAACGACGAGTATGACTTTGAAGCGGCGTTTAAACTGCTCAAGGATGCGTTCCCACCGCTCACCGCGCAGGAGAAGGCGGGCGGACCGATGCCGAATAATCCCGCCAATGAAAAACTCTGCTCGGCGCTCGAAGCCATCTGGGCCGCGGCGAAGACGTCTCCGGAGGATCCCATGAAGGCGGCGTCGTATAAAAAGGCGGCACAGAGCATTCGCGAGATCGATTTCGAAGTCACGAGCGGGTTAGCCATCAGTAAGGGGAAGCTCAAGGTTCCCAACGTCGGTCCGTCGCTCGGCGCGCAAATCGAATTTTGGATCAAGAATGGATACTTTGAGCGCATGGAGTACTACGAGCGCGGCGAGATTCCGCCCTCGACGAAAAAGTAATCTCAAGAAAGAAACACTCGGACGACGACGATGACGACGACACGACGCGACATGTAACGATTAATTTACGTACACGGCTTTTACAACATCGTTTCTATTTTTACGCCTCCTCCTTCAAACTCGCCGTCGCGTGCGCTCGCAACAAATCCATACGATTCGTCTCCAAAGACGCCATCGTCTCTCGACGCACTTCGTCCCAATCGAACGATTCCTCCCCGTACGTCCGTCGAACCTCGATGATTCGCGCCGCGCACAACCGCAAGTCGGCGTCGTCGCCGCGCATGAGCTCCTCGATGAACGCGCTCCCATCCCCCACCAACGGCGCGCGCTCGAGCTCGCGAAGCAAGGACGCCGTCAACGACGATTGATTGACGTCCTCTGAACACTCGTTCCCGGCGCCGTCGCTCTGCGCCATGATGACGCGGATCGCGGCGAGCGTGTGCAGGCGAGACACCAACTCCACCGCTTTGCGCGCGGGATCGTACCCGCACGCGTCGGCCCATGACGACGACGCCGATGCGCGCGTCGTCTTCGTCGTCGAGCGTCTCTCTCGCGCGCGAGGCGCCACCGTCGCGCGCGCGCCGACGCGAGGGGCGACCCACATGTCGACACAACGCGACGCCGTCGTCTGACGTCTGACGACCAATGTCGGCGCGCCCGCACGCGTTCGACGCGCCGAGCGCGCGCGCGCGCGTCGACCGATCGTCGAACGGATCAACGCGCGCGCATCGCGCGCGGTGCGGACGTCGCGGCGCGATCCTCGAGCGAGAGCGCGCGATGGGCGCGTCGAGCAGCCAAGATGAGCTCGTGAGACGCTTGGGGAAGATTTCCGACAAGAACGTCAACGTCGTCGTCGTCGAGCGTCCCGAGGCGCGAGAGGCGTTGGTCCGAACGTGTTTGCGCGACATGCTTCGCGAGCGCGAGGCGTTCGATCGCGTGGCGACGTTCGAGGATGGGGCGTGCGCGCGCGTCGAGTGGGAAGACGCGAGGGACGCGTTCGCCCTGCGCGAGCTCGCGGGGGAAGACGCGGGGGACGAAGCCGAGGCGGTGCGAGCGCTGAGCGAAGACATCGCGCGCGTCGTGCGCGCGTTCGCGTCGGTCGTGCCGAGACGCGAGGGTGAGGGGATCAAGGCGACGCTGAGTTTGCTCAGGACGACGTTGTGCTCGCGCTTGCACGTCGACGTCACGAGCGCGAGGCTCATGGTGACGTACTGCGGCGCGTCGACGGAGATTTGCGACGAAACGACGAGCGCGGTGATCGCCGCGGCGAACGCGGGGGGTGGGAACGTGTTTAGCGACGCGTTGAAGGGGGCGGCGGAGCGTCTGGCGCCGCCGAGAGAGTGCGGCGAGGGCGCAGTGGCGCTTTTAAAGGGTGAACGGTGGCGATACGACGACGGGACGACGAGCAAAGGACGAGCTATCGTGCACCGTTCGCCCGCGATCGATGAACGCGCGAACGATCCCGACGACCGATGGCGTTTGACGCTGAAACTCGACGTCGAGCGCTTCGGGGAAGAGTAATCGCGCGCGCCTTTTAGCTCTAGAACCAACCACGATAGCTACTACGCTGTACAAATACTACACCTATGATGTCTATAGTTTGTTTTGGGAACGCATCCGTCATCGCGTCTTCGGAAACGCGGGCGCCGTGTACCGCAGCGCCGCCGACCGAAAGACGTCGACGTGCGCGTCGAGACTCGGACCGATCGGTCGCGAGTACCCGCCTCCCATGGTGATGACGAGCGGCACGTCTCGCTCGATGCACATCGAGTACACGGCGTTGTTTCGACGAAGCATCCCCTGACGAGTCATCGCCAATCTCCCGAACGAATCCTCTCGAAGCGCGTCGACTCCCGCTTGGAAAAACACCAACGCGGGATCGTAGTCGTCAAACAGACGAGGCAACCACTCGTCGAGAAGACCCAGATACATGTCATCCCCCGCGTCGTCGGGTAATTCGACGTCGTGCGTCGACTTTTCCCGAGTCTTGATTGGATAATTCTTCTCCCCGTGCATGCTAAACGTCACCACCTGGTCGTCGTCTTCGAAAATCTTCGCACTCCCGTTTCCCTGGTGCACGTCGACGTCGATGATGACGATGGACTTTTCGATGCGAAATTCCTCTCGCACGACGTTGATGGCGACGGCGATGTCGTTGAAGACGCAGAAACCTTCGCCGCGGTCGCGATAGGCGTGGTGAGTTCCGCCTGCAAAAGCCCGTCGGGTCAGTCGTTGGTACATCTCGCTCGCGTCGTCGCACGCACCCGCAATCTGACACGCCGCTCTCGGTCGGCCTCGAGGCATGTTCAACACGTCGCGCGCGCACGCCAGCGTCCCCCCCGTGCTCGCCAGCGACCGCTCCGAGTGTTGTTCGCCCATCGGGAAACCAATCTTTCTGATTTCGTCGCTCGACAGCGTGTTCGTCAACACCCGTCGCACGTACTCGGGACAGTGAGTCGAAATTATCTCCTCCAGCGTCGCCTTGGGTGATGGTTTCAGGTGGATTTTCCCTCTGAGCGAGGCGTCCTCGCTCAACGCGCGTCGAGTCTCCGCGTACTTGTCCATGGGGAACCTGTGTCCATCCGGGAGTATCACGCGCGCCCAGTCCGCGTAATACACGGTGAGCGGCGGCGGTATCGCGCGCGTCGCCGCATCGCGCGTGTGCGCGACCGCACGGTGTAACCTCGCCAGGGTCGGGGCTGAGGCGGGACGCATGGCGGGACGCATCGGGGGGGCGCGTCGCGAACTGACGCGCTCACTCGGACGCATCCGAGGGATGCGCGCCGGCCACGAGCGTGGGAAGACGTTCGAGAGCGTACTTTTTGGCGTACCGTCGGCGAACAACGTCGACGGCGTCGATGGCGTCGGGGGTGTCGCGACCGAGGACGACGACGGCGCCGCCGCAACCGCCGCCGCTGATTTTTGCGCCGAATAACACGCGACGGTCGGGATCGATCTCGCGAACGAGATCGACCAGCGCGTCCGTGGCGTCGGCGCCGAGCCCGACGGAGGTGTAACTGTCGTGAGAGGCGAACATCAAATCACCGAGTCGTCGACCGAGACTGAGGACGGTTTCTTCGTCGGCGGACGACGTCTTCGGCCACGATTGAAGCACGTCGAGGAATTCTCGCACGCGCGCGTGTTCATGCAGCGCGTGGTGCACGGGCGCGCGCAACGCGTACGTGCGCTCGAGCTCGACGCTCGTGTTCGGTTCGTCGTCGTGACGGATGAATCGCGCGAGGAACGACGCGCCGGACAACTCCTCCTCGATGAGTTGCGACCATCCGATGGGCACGCCCGCGCTTCCGTGATCCCACGCGTGCGCAGAGACGACATCACACAGACTCACCTCTCCAGGCACTAAAGTTTGGTAATATCGCGCGTTTAACTCGTTGACGAGAACTTTTTTCCCCATAAACGTGCCGCATCGAACGCGCGCGTAATCCGAACCTCCACCGGCGTTGGCGTGTCGCACGCCCGAATCGATCGCCCACACTCGCAATTCGCTCGGCACATCGACGAACGAATACTCCTCTTCCTCGCGCCCGGGCGCGCTCGTCTTGGCGAAATTACAATCGATGGCGACGAACCGTCCCGGCGGTCGTTCCGTCGAGTGAAAGCACGCGTACTGATCCATAAACCCGCACGGCGCGCCCACGACGTCGTTCTCCGCCGCCTGACAATACAAAGGAATCATCGCCACGTGCGCTCGAAACCGCGCCATCGCCGCCGCCGAAATCAATCCCGCGCGCACCAAGTAATCGCTCGTCGCCCTGGCGACGGCGATTTCAACCGCCGCCGAAGACGCCACCCCCTTCCCCTGCGGCACGTTTGATTCAATCTCGATCGTCCAATCGCACGCGCGCGCCGCTCGTCGCACCCATCGACGCACGTCCACCATATCCCCGTCCTCGTCCGCCTCCAACGCGCGAAAGAATTCCGTCACCGCGCCGACGACGTACGCCGCCCACCGGTCGCTCGCCGACCGCCCGTCGAAATACGTTCTCGTCTTCCCCGGCGCGAACGTCGTCGCGTCGATCGCGTCTCGCGTCGAGACATCGACGCGAACCGTGTCGCTCGTCGTCGACGCGCCCTCACCGTCCTCGTTCTCGTCTCGCGTCGTCGACGCGATCCGAATCGTTCCTCCGCGCTCGACGTCGGCGGTTTTGTCGAATCCAATCGTTGCGCGCGTCTCTCGTCGCGTCCCGAGCTGACAGACGACCGCGCCGCTGTAATCCGCGATCCCACCCATGACATCCAATCGTCCGCGAGCGACGCCGCGTCCGAAAACGCGTCCATCGTCCGTCGGCGTCGCTCGAACGTCGTTCATTCCGATGCCGTTTTCACATCCAGCGATTCTCGCGAGTTTTTTCGTAAACATCGCGCGCGCGCGACCGTCGCGACGCGTTCGCGCGTCGCCAGAGTATTTATTCTTCCCCATCGCGCGCGTCACGGGCGTCTTCCGCACCGCGCGCGCCGTGTTTTGCGGTATGATTCATCAATTGGCTCTGGCTTTCTCAACCAGTCGGTCGAGAAAAGATCTTCATTATCCGCCTCTCGACGCCGACGCGACCGCGCGTCGACGCCGCAGACGCGACCGCGATGTCGACGAAAATGCATTCGTCCGTCAACGTGGACGCGCGAGCGCCCACGCGCGCGCGTTCGCGCGAGACGCTCGCGATGCGCGTCTCGACCACTCGGCTCGCGACCGCGCGCCCCGTCGCGCATCATCGCGTCGTTGCGCGCGCATCCGTCTCCTCTGCGGACGACGCGCGCGAAAACACCGAAGAAAAACAATCATCTCGGTCTCGGGTGACGAGACGCGACGTCGTGCGCGCGTCCGCGGCGGCGTTGACGCTCGCGAGCTCGTCCCCGGCCCAAGCCGCGGCGACGGCGGCGCGCGCGCTTCAAGAGTCGTACTTTGCCGCCACGTCCAAGGCGATCGCCCCCGAGCGATGGTACCCGTACTGGTGGGCGTTACCGCTCGCGCCGTACGGAAGCAAAACCACGGCGTTCGCGGAGGCGGTGCCGGGAGAGGTGTGGATGTTTGACCAGTTGCAAGGTTTGCTAGACGTCCTCGTCAACGTGCGCATGACGGTGGCGCGCCTGGAGAGCGGTGGTTTGTGGGTGCACAACCCGGTCGCGCCGACGAGAGAGTGCGTGAAGATGCTGCGAGAGTTGGAGTCCAAGTATGGGCCGGTGAAACACATCGTCGTCGGGAGCGCGGCGATCGAACATAAGATTTATAGCGGTCCGTTTAGCAAGGCGTTTCCGAACGCCGACGTGTGGTTACCGCCAAAGAATTGGACGTTTCCGGTGGATGTGCCGTTGGAGTCGTACGTGCCGTTTTACCCGAACGGATCGCCGAAGACGTTACCGATGCAATCGCTCGATGGCGAGCGAAACGTGCCGTGGGCGGATGAGATTGAACACGCCGTGTTGCACGTGGGCGGATCGTCGCTGCGCGGTTTCTCCGATCCGTGGTTCGTGGACACGGCGTTTTACCTCAAGCGCACCAAGACGGTCGTTCTCACCGACGTGATGGAGAAAGTGAGTCAACAGGCGCCTCCGGTGTGCCAAGTGAACCCGCAACCGCTCCTCGTGCGCGCGATGGATAAGCCCGGACAGACGCTGGAGAATACGGCGCGCGCGCGAAGCGACGGTTGGGGCAAAACCGTCCTCTTCGGTCTCCTCTTCAACCCGGCCGCCGTCAAATTCAATTTCAGCGGCGACATCGCCAACGATTTACTCGACGGGTTCGTCTGGGATCCGAGCTGGAGGGACGATTTCGACGCCCTCGTTGCCCGTCCCATGTTTGTCCCTCCGATTTTAGCAATCTTGGCCTTTCCCCGTCGCCGCGACGACGTCAAGCGATGGTCCAACATCGTCACCTCCTGGGACTTCACCTCCATCATCCCGTCCCACCTCGACGGTCCCTTCGACGCCACCCCGGCTGAATTCACCGCCGCGATGGATTTCGCCCTCACCGCGTCTCCGACGGAGCAATTCGGCGCCAACGCCGCGAGTCTCGTCGACGTCGACGCGCTCTCCGTCAATCTCAAGAGTCTCGAGGCGCCGCGTCCGCTCAGCGAGGACCTGATCACCAAGGTTATAGAGGAGGCGCCCGCCGTCGTCGAGGACGTCGTCGTCGGCGACGTCGAGTGATTTCTTAATTAATTAAAGTGTAGCGCATTTTTTCATTTTTTCGCCGTCGGATAAGATTAAAAGAGAATGCACGATGGCGGCAGTGCGCGCGTCACATCGCGTCTCTCGCGCGCACCGCCGCGCGCCCATCGACGAGAAACCATGTCCGCGAGCGTCTCTCTCGCGCCCGTCGTCGTCTCGACGTCGTCGACTCGGTGTTGTCGTCGCGATCGTCAACACGGGCGATGTCGCATCGTCGCGATCGGAGCCTCCGCGCGTCGCGCGAGCGCGCGGACGGTCGCGCGCGCCGCGCCGGAGGGTCAAGGCGTCGACGCTCGACGATTCTTTTCCCCGTCCAAGATTAATCTCTTTCTCCGCATCACGGCGAGACGACCGGATGGGTTTCACGACTTGGCGTCGCTGTTTCACGTCGTCGATTTGGGGGACGACATGTCGTTCGCGAAATCGTCGAGCGAGACGAAAGACACGCTCATCTGTAACGATCCGACGATTCCCACGGATGCGTCCAACCTGGTGATCAAGGCGTTGAACCTGTTTCGCGCCAAGACTGGGATTGAACAGTACTTTTGGATCGAGTTGGATAAAAAAGTGCCGCACGGCGCGGGATTAGGCGGAGGAAGTGGGAACGCGGCGACGACGCTGTTCGCGGCGAACGAACTGTGTGGACGACCGGCGACGGAGGCGGAGTTGTTGGAGTGGAGTGGGGAGATCGGAAGCGATATTTCGGTGTTTTTTTCCACCGGCGCGGCGTATTGCACGGGGCGAGGGGAAATCGTGGAAAACGTCGAGCCGCCGTTGGATTTGGGGACGAAGATGCTTCTCGTGAAACCGCCGATGGGATGCTCCACGCCGGCAATCTTCAAGGCGCTCGATCTGGACGGACGGTCTACGATGGATCCGCTCGCGTTGTTGAAGGCGATCGGCGACGACGGGTGCTCGGAGGCGGTGTGCATCAACGACCTCGAGGCGCCGGCGTTCACGGTGTTGCCGGAACTCGCCGAGCTCAAGGAATCGCTGAAAAAGGCGACGGCGGATAAGAACACCGTCGTGTTCATGTCTGGAAGCGGAAGCACGATCGTTATCGTCGGTGACGACGACGTTCCGGCGTTTGTCGCCGAAGACGAGACCTTGTTCAAGGCGCCGACGAGACTCATCACCAGAAAGCCGGGCGAGTGGTACGTCCCGACGCTCGATCGACGATAGAATGAAACGTCGACGAAAACGATCGGAGCGTCACACACATTTCTTTGCGCGAGCATGAATTTTTATTATAATAATAGCAAAATAATCTAGCGAACGCCGAAATCTTCTCACAACCCGAATCCAGATCTCACCGACGGCGTGTCCGCCTCAAACTGCCTGAACGACTTCACCATGGCGTCAAATTTCCCCTCGTTCCTTTGGTACGACTCCGTCGGCGATTGCATGCGCAATTCATACAACTTTCCATTCTCCGTCCCCAACGCGCTTCGCAGCGTGCGATCCCACTCCAGCGTCTGCGGTCGATCATCCGCCGTCAATCCGTACTGATTCCTCGCGCTATAGCTCGAGATTCGCATCTCCAAGTCATACACCACCTTGCCATCGACGTCTTCGCGCTTCTCCGCGCGAACAATCTCCGATTCTCTTCGCACGCCCAATCGCGTCGACATGAGCTCGCTCAGGTATTGATCGAGCACGCGCTTCCCGGCGTCCTCCGGCGCGCCCAAATCCTCCACCGACGCGTACGTCGAGCTCGACGGCGACGACACGCTCACGAAACAGTTGGTCTCCACCTCGGCCGGATCTCGGAAGAAGACATCGTTCCCGCTTCCCTTGACCTCGATCCACTCGCTGGGACGATCGAACGCGTACCCATCGATGGCGTCGTTATACCGCGTGAATCCCGCCGGCGGACGCGTGAACGCGCGCGACGGCGTTGGCAACGCGCACACGGACGCGGACGCGACGAGCGCGGCGAGCGCGGCGCGACGAGGAAGACTCGGAAGCGCGACGCCCATCGTCTCCACGTCTCGGTCCATCGGTCGCGCCGGTTCGCGAGCCGACGCGCGCGCGAGGACGACGCGTCGCGCGACGGCGACGCATCGACGCCTCGTCGTTCGTTCGTTCAAGCGCGCGCGCGTCCGCACCGCGCTCGCGCGCGTCGTCGTCGTCGTCGTCGTCGTCATCATCGTCG
>Ga0255784_10003800_pt1 | contig 11365 bp, 10 predicted proteins | sample 101ome_14_FD_179982 | JGI IMG/M metagenome (GOLD analysis project Ga0255784, IMG submission 179982) | Coastal salt marsh microbial communities from the Groves Creek Marsh, Skidaway Island, Georgia - 101403AT metaG (version 2) | ecosystem: Environmental > Aquatic > Marine > Intertidal zone >...
CCGAGACGATTTACGAGTGGTTTAAAATTCTCCTCGTCGTCTCCTCCGTCGGTCTCGCGGTCGCGTCCCTCGGCGTCGACGGTGCGACGTGTCGTCGCGATGCCGACGGCGTCGTGGAAGCCGCGAGACGACGGTTAGGATTACCACCGGTGACGCCCGGGGCGTCGACGACGAACGCGGCGCACGACGCGAGAGCGGTGAAACGGGCGTTTAGAATTGCGGCGTTGAGGTACCACCCGGATAAATCTCGAGCGATGCGCGACGAAGGCGCGGGGTGGACGGTTGAGGATGCGGAGCGCGAGTTTCAGTCGTTGGTGGATGCGTATGAAACCGTGTTGACGTCGACGACGACGACGACTTCGACGAGTTTTACGACGTGTAAAGAGGATGAAACGGAGCGTCGGCGCGGAGTGTGGGATGGGATGGTGGATGTCGCCGCTGGTTGGTGGAAGCGGACGGTGACGCGCGCGAAGAATGTGGGTGGAAAGGTTTGGGCGACCGAGTCGAGCGCGCGACGGAGACGCTTTGTCGCCGCGTCAAAGACGAACGAGGACGAACAGGAAGGAGACGAAGACGCGTCTGAAACGTCGTCTAAGACAACTACGACGACGACGACGACGACTGTACGCTTTCGCGGCAATGACGGATCGACACGTGATGAAGCCTCGGATACCGCCACCGACGATACCGACGCCGCGGAGGACGCGTATCGATTCGCGACGCGCGCGTTTTGGGCGCGCGCCAAAGCGCTCCTCGACGACGATACAGATGACGACGACGAGGACGTCTTAGACAACGTTCGCATCGACGACGAATACCCAGCGCGGTTTAGATCTCGCGTTTAGTTTAGATTGGGCGTCGATGTTCCGTGTGTACTCGCGTCCTCGTTGTAATTTCAGTTGTACTCGTCTAGCCGCCGCCGCCGCCACTCGACAATCGAACTCGTCCTCAAACCCCCGCGCGCGCGTCAATCACGCGAGAGGGAGACGGGAGAGAAAGATAATCGAAAGAATACCGTGACGCTCGACATGGGTGGACAATCGCAGACGGGCAAGTCGCGAACGAAACGCGACGCGCTTCCGAACAGCACAAAGATGCGCAAAAAGTTGGAAAAGTTGAAGAGCGACCGACGACCGGGAATCACGTTTGCGCAAAAGAAAAAAGCGGAACGCGCGAAGCGGGAGGCGGAAAGAAAGAGTGGGGACTCCCGGCGAGCGACGAATGACGCGTCGCTGCGATCTACGGAGGGATCGTACGGTCCGTTGGAGGTGAGGTACAGGGCGTTGGCGAAAAAGTTGAGGCAGATTGACGAACTGGAACAAAAAATGAGCGAGGGCGGGGTTAAACTGGATGCGCAGCAGGAGAAAAAGTTGAAGAGGAAAGAGTATCTCGAGGCGGAGATGCGTAACCTGAAAAAGTTAATCTCTGGTGGTGGGGACTCGGATGAGGAAGACGAGGAAGAGGATGAGGAAGACGGCTCTGAGGATGGAGAGGACGAGGACATGTCGTCGGAAGAGGATGAAGAGGATGAAGAGGATGAAGAGATGGATTCTGAGGATGAAGAGGATGAAGACGAAGAAGCTGACGACGAGGATGAAGAAGACGAAGATGATTCTGAGGATGATGAGGATTCTGAGGAAGACGACGAGGATGACGAAGAGTCCGAGTCCGAGTCGTAGTTTTTTATTTTTTGTTATAATACGAGCATCCGGATAATACATGCTAACAAGTTGTTTCCTCCTGGAGTTGCAAAATCTCTATCTCTAATGACTAACATTTCACCTCACATTTTGCCAACGCGTCGACAAACGCGTCGCGGAATTTCTCGGCGGTGAACATCTTGCTCCTCCTCCTCGCTCGCTGCGCGATATCTTCTCGGTCGGGCCGTTGCATCAGAAGAACGTGTTCGAGCGCTTCGGCGAAAGCCGGAACGTTATCGGCAGTGAATCCTGTTATCCCGTCGGCCTCATCTCGAATGATATCCAAGAATGGCCCGCCCGAGGCGTGCGCGATGGGAACCGCGCCCGCCGCCATGTACTCCACGACGCAAATCCCGAAATGTTCATCCAACATGGTGTGTAAACCTACAGATGCGCGCGAGAGCTGACGGCGAACTTCCTCATACGGCACGTCGACGTGAAATTCTACGCTATTTTCAATCTCCAAATCCTTGACACTCTGTTGCAAATCCTCCAGGCGTTCTCTATCCGCGTTGTCGCGGCATCCACCGACGAAGACGAGGATGGCATTTTCAATCTTTGGAAATTTCGGGCTGAGCTTTTTTAGCGCCTTCCATGCCGCGAGCTGCACCACGTGCGCCTTCTCTGGTCGAAACTGCCCGACGCTCACCACTCGCAAAGATGATTTATCCTTCTTCACGGCGTTACCCGCCTTGTCCAACCGCGGACGCGTGAGCGGTATCCGCGAGAGATCCTCCACGTTACACGGAGGATAAACTATGGTCGAGTCCACGCCCCAGAGTTTGTCTATGTGCCCTTTTGTCCAGGATGAATTCACCATGACGCACGCGCACGCCTTGCCGCACCAACCGTAGAGCGCCGCAAAGGCGCGATAATACAACACCTTTACCGCCGTCAAGAACCTGGACGCCGCGAAACGATCGGCGTTGTTGTACATTCGCACCCGACTCTGCACGCGCGCAATCATATCGCTCGATACCGTCGGATAGTGCACGTACGCCACCGTCTGACATCCGAACAAATATCTCGCCGCGGGATACGCCGCCGCGTGTCCCACCGTATCCACAAACACATCCGGCGTAAACTTCCACAGCGCCTCGAACGCGAGCACGGCGCCCCCAATAAACTGTCCAATCACGGTACACCTCGGATACGTCTCCGCGCGCGCGAAACGCTCCGATTTCAAATCCAACGCGTGGATCGGTTCTCGCAGTTTCACGCCGAAACGCGACTCGGCGCGCGCAATCAACTCCCTCCCTCTCGCCAACGAATCCACATCTCTCCTCCCTCTTCCGTTCGACGCCGTGTACACGACAATCATGCAATCGTCCTCGTCGTCATCCATCCCTCTCTCGTCGTCGCCCTCATCGCCGCCCTCATCGCCGTTCGCCGCCGTTCCCCCGACGCTTCCTCGAACCGCCGCCCGTCGTCTCTGCGTCGCCGCGATCGCCTCGTACAACACCCGCTCCCCGCCTCCCCCATCCGCGCTCGCGGGATGATAAAACCCCACCGTTCGTCTCGGTTCCAAGTCCCGCGTCGTCCCTCCGCCGCGTTTTCCGCCCCGTCCGCCTTCGCTTCGTCCCTCGCGCGCCCACCGGTGTCGATCGGACATCAATCGTCGACGCGTCGCCCGTCTTCCTCGCGCGTTTCGCTTCACCGCGTTCGCCAGGTGGACGACGAGGAGGGCGAGGAGGGTCCAGACCGTCGCCATCCGGAGGTTATCGAATCGTCCGCGCGTCGTCATCCTTCGTAGTCCCGCGCGTCGGCGTGTGAATGCATCAATGAATGCATGAATGAATCCATGTCGACAGATCGGATCGAGGGGGTACACACTGGGGACTATTTTCCTGGTTCATGAACCGTCACTTACCCGGCCGACCGACCGCGCTCGGACCCGACGACACGCCCCGCACTCTCATGCGCGCGGCGGTGTTGGCGGCGTCGACGACGCTCGGACGACGACGACGACGCGGGAGCGCGCGGTCGACGACGGCGGCGGTTACGTCGTCGTCGTCGCCGGCGACGCGTGGACGAGGAACGGCGACGCGGGCGACGAAAGAGGAAGAGGAGGACATGTCGGCGGTTCGAGTGCGAAGCGTCGAAACGGCGAGCGAAGGGCAGCGGACGGATTTGGCGGTGGTTTTGGTAACGCCGAAGATTCCGGGGAACACCGGGTGCATCGCGAGGACGTGCGCGGCGTCGAGGGTGCCGTTGCACTTGGTTGGTGCGTGTCGGAAAAGCGATGAGGAGACGAGAGCGACGACGACGAGAGCGACCGACGACGACGACTGGACGCGCGCGAGAGACGACTGGACTGACGACGCTTTTTGCTTTTTTGGCTCTTCGTCGGGCGAACGCAGGACCTTTGGGGTTCTCTCTGGATGATACCCAGTTGAAACGCGCGGGATTGGATTACTGGAAATCGGTGTGCGTGCGGGTGCACGACGACTGGGATGCTTTTTACGAGTACTGGCGCGGGTTGGACGCGCCGGGAAGGTTGGTGGCGTTTTCCAAATTCGGCGCGCGACCGCACGCGGAGGAGGGGGCGTACCGTCCGGGGGATTGGTTGCTCTTCGGCGCAGAGACGACGGGTTTACCGGACGCGGCGATGAATGCGTGCAAAGAAACGGGTGGCGTTCGGAGGATTCCAATCGACGAGTCGCACGTGAGAAGCCTCAATTTGAGCGTTTCTTGCGGCATAGGGGTGTACGAGGCGCTGCGTCAGCTCGACGGTTCGCCTTCGGGACCGTGCGAAGATTGAGTCGATTAATGTTTTTAATATTTTACAAACCTAGGCCCTCTCAATCTCGTCTCGTCTCATCGCGTCTGTCGCAAGACTTAAGAACCGAGCTTGAAGGCGTCGGCGCAAAGCGAGTAACAATACCCAACTTTGAACCAGTTTATAAACTCCAACCACTTGTTCGTCTCCGCCCGGCGATAATAGATCCTCGTCACCGTTTCAAAGAACGCGACGGAGAGCGCGCCCGCGACGACGTCGTTGATTCCAATCGCGCCGAAACTCAGCGTCATGACGTTGGCGAGGTAGAAACCAAAGTACGCAGAGATGCCTCGCCACAGCGTCACCCGGTACGACTTGCGCGCAAAGTAAAGGTTAAACCGCTGCGGAAGCGAGGTCAACACGGAGACCAAACGCGTTTCACGCTCAGCTCTGACGACGACGGCGCCGCCGCGTCGGTATCGCCGCGTCGGTGACGACGTAAAACTCGTCGTCGGTTGCAGAGCGGTTGTCCGAGCAAAGTGTGAATCTCTCGCGCGAAACGCAGACGTCGCAACGCCGTGCGACGCGCGTTGAGCGTCGGAACGCGTCGCGGTGGACGCGTGGTGCGTCGTAGCGACGCGGAGCGACGCCGGGGAGGCGACGGTGGAGGCTAACATGCGATGCGCGTCGAGTTGTTTGGTTTGGGTTTTGGTCGCGCTCTCGTCTCTTGCGTTGCGAAAACAGACTCGAAAGGTACAAAAAAATACTAATTGGCGCTATTGACAAAGGAGACGACTAGGAACTTCGACCGACATGTTCGGTGGCGTACAGAGCGTAAAGTTTGTCGCGTTCGCCCATCTTGACGGTGAGACTAGCCTTGGCGTAGAAATCAGAGTCGCGTTCGATGTTGTCGATGACGTCTTCGAGCAAGTGCGCTCGTTCCGTCTGACAACCCATCTCGAGCGCTGACAACGCCTGGTAGTGCACGTGAAAGTGATAAAACTGCGGTGGGTAGTGGACGAAGACGCGACATTCTTCAGGTTTCACGCCGTACACTTCCTCGATAACCTCTCGTCCTTTCTCTAACATTCTCCGCAACATTGGTAAATGCTCTGACCGCAAATCGCGAATCGAACGCACATCCCTCCGAACGCACAACCCCAAGCAATACAGATCCGTCGTCGATGGATGTCCACGCCACGTCTCTCGCGCCGTCTCCGCGCAGTCTGGATGCGTCGTCCACTTTGGATCCGTGTTTAACAAAAACTCTTCGTCTACGTGCAACAATCGCTCCTTTTCCTTTTCCAAGTTTAATATCTTGTACACCCACGAGATTGCTTGTTCGGGAATCCCCGATATGTACTCCTCGTGCGCGGCGCGGTACATCTCGGGCGTCTCTCGCACCGCAATCAACCGCTGCGTGCTCGATCTCGCGATGTGTTTCGCCAAGAGTTTCTCTCGCGCTTCCTTTGGCGTCGTCGTCAGACACCCCGGATACAACACGTCGACGTTCGCCTCCGCCTCGTACGCCTCTTCCGACTCCACCCCATCGAACGTCCCGTGGAAATACCCATACTCCGCACCGGAATACGGCGCCCGCGTGCGAAGTCTCGTCCTCGCGAACAACCGCCCGACGCCTTCGAGCGTGGACGGTAAAGCGGCGCGAGATATCTTAACCAACGCCTCCTCTTCGCACCCTTCGAACGCGCCTCGCACGACCACCTGACGCCCTGCGTCGCGTCCGTCGTTGATCACCTCGATCGCGGTGAAAGTGGAGAGCGTTTCCAGCGCGTGCGGTGGCACGCCGCCATCCGCGCCGCCGTCGGTGTGCGCGCGTTTCATTTTACACGAACGCTCCGTTGTGAGGATTGGTTTGATTCTTCATTCAACGACGCGCGCTGTGAATGTACGCGACGACGACGACGACGATTGCGGTCGCGCGGGTGACGCGAACGACCCGCACGGCGAAACAGACGTCATCGCGAGTCGCGCCGCGAGCGACTGTCGGTGTCACGGCGTCGAAAAGAACGTCAAAGCACACTGTGGATTGGTCTGAACTTTCTCGTCAAACGAGAGGCGCGCGAACGACGACGACGACGACGCGAGCGCTTCCAGAGATGGCCACCGTGCTGGCGTCGCACTACGCCCTCCCCGCGCTCTGGTGTGCGTGCACGCCGGCGGTGATGCTGGCGTACATCAACCCAATCTACTCGTTCAGCGTCGGTTACGGCTTGAGCGTGTTGTTCGCCGCAGGGTTCACGGCGTACGCCCACGCGGCGTCCGGTGCGTTCATGACCCCGTTGTTGACGGCACACGTCGCTGGTGCGGCGGCTTACGGCGCTCGCCTCGCGGGGTTTCTCTGGTATCGGTCGGTGACGTGGGACGAATGGCGAGAGCGGGCAAAAAAGGCGCCCGAAGTGCAGCAGACGGGCTTTGCGAAACAAACCATGGTCATTCTGCTTTGCAGCGCGTTGTACGCGATGATGTCGTCGCCGATTCTCTGGCACGCGCAAAATGCGAACGCGGTCAACCTTGCGACGTTTTCTCCGCTTCTCAAGGTGGGTTTGGCGTTGGAGTGGATCGGCGTCGCGCTCGAAGCCGTGGCGGATCAAACCAAGTTCAACTACAAGGCGACGGAAGCGGGTAAGACGCGCTGGTGCGATACGGGACTCTACGCCAAGTGCCGACACCCGAACTACCTCGGTGAAATTTTGTTCTGGGTTGGGCTCTTCGTCGCCGGCGTTCCGGCGATGATCACGCGACCGGTAACTTTTATTCCCGCGTCGCTCGGCTTGCTCTTCATCGTCAAGCTGATGACTTCGGCGGCCAAACGCGGGGATGCGAAACAAGCGGAAAAGTACGCGGATGACGCCGAATACAAGGCATGGGTAAACTCGACGTTTTCCCTCGTGCCGGGTAACTAATCTTACACTCACGATATTAACCATTACCGGTACAATAATACCGCCTCGGCTCTCCTTGTAATCAGCAGTAAAAGCGTCGCGGACCGCTCGCGGCGCTCGGCATTCGCGGATGCGTTCGCTAACGACGACTAAAACTCTTTTGGCCTTTCGTTTCGTTTTACAAAACATGCTATTAGCGATATTCCATTCCGATCGTCGACGTCGAAGAACGGAAACGGAACTCAAAACAGGACGGATAGGACGAACCGGTTCCCGAAATCCGCGTTCGAGTCATCCGTCCGTCCATCCGCTTCTTCAACAAATCTCTCCCTTTTCTCCTCCTCCTCATCAAAGCTTACCCTCTTTGCGAAGTTCTTCCTCCAACGCCGCCACCGCCGCGGCGTCTTCCTCGCTCAGATTATCCAAATCGATTCCCTCCACTTCCTTCTTCGCCTCGGCGCCGTACATCGCCTTGTCGTACTTATCCGGAAACGCCACCTTTGCGATCGTACCAAAGATGAAAATCGCACCGACGCCGGCGCAGTACAACGGAATGGCGAGCTTGAGCGCGTTGATGACGACGGTGTCGAAACCCGTGGTGTCGATTCCGGCGAGCGCGAGCTGGGTGAGCTCGGTCGTCGGCGTCGCGCGCGTGCGAACACCGTCGCGGTTGGTGGTCACGGATAACGATGCCATGTGGGTCGGTGCGCGACGGACGACGTTCGGACGCGCGCGACGACGATCGGAGGCGGACGTCGATGCGTTGACGACGGACGTCGGTCGGAGTTTCGCCGCGGTGACGGTCGCGCGCATGGTTGGTCGGGTGTCGTGCGTGTGTTGTCTCTCGGTGTCGAGCTGTGAGGAATTCGGGTAACGCGCTCGCTCGGACGACGAGGACGCGGTTTTCTTCAATCTTTATTCTTGCATTTATTGTTCCATGGCGTCGGATGCGTCGGCGTTCGCGGCGCGTTTTGCCGCAGCTTCGGCTTCGATTTTTGCGTTGAGCGCGGCGTAGTCCACGGGTGCGCCTCGGCGACGCTTGGATGGCGTCGGTTCAGCGGACTCTGGCGGGGCGGTTTCCGTTTCGGCATCCGGAGCGGAACGCTTGCGGTCGTCGTCGGCGGCGATTCCGGTTTCGGTTTCGGTTTCTTCTCGCGCACCCTCCGCGGCGGCGATGCGTTCTAGAAACGCCTTGTGTTCAGCCTCGGCTTCGGCTTCGCGACGCTCGCGAATCTCGCGACGAACGCGAAGTTCGGCGTTGAGTTCCTCCCGGCTCGATTCGGCGTCGTACTTTTCGGCGTTTGGTTGGAACAGAGCGCGCACGTGCGCGGCGACGGATCGACCGAAAGCGGACACCGGTCCTCCTTGAATGCGGTACCCGCCCTCGAGGACGGAAATGACGCGTCCGTGTGCGTGTGCGTTGGCAATCTTGACGAGTTCGGTGGTGAGCCATTCGTAGTCGAGTTCCTTGACGCCCAAGTTGACGGGGCCTTGGATGTCATCCTTGGCGTGCGCGTCGAAACCGGCTGAAATGATGATGAGGTCGGGCTTGAACGCGTCGAGGCCGGGAAGAATCTTCCCTTTCCACACCCGTCTCCACGCGGCGCCTCGTTCTGATTTCTTCCCCGTGCCCTCCATGCCGACGTCGACGACCCAGGGTTGTTCGTCAATGACGCCGCTGCCGTATTCACGTTCCTCGTCGACGCGGATGGCGTCTTTGATTATGCCGTCTTCGCCCCATTGCGGATCTTCGTCGATGTCCGACTCAACCCTGGTGTTCTTCGTCGGACCGGTACCGGGGTAAAAGTTGAACGGGCGGTCTCTGCGGCCGTATCCGTGCACAGAGGCAAACATGATTTCCCGTCCATCCGTCTCGTCCAACCACGGGCGGTACGAATCCATCTGCAGCGTGCCGACGCCGATGGGCAAGGAGAACCTGAACTCCGGTCTGCTCGGAGCGGTGGCTTGCACGCACGCTTCGGTGCCGTTACCGTGATGAACGTCGAAATCTACCAAGGCGACGCGACGGATCTTCTTACGGTGCACGCAACGAGCGTACGCCGCGGCGACGGCGACGTTGTTAATCAAGCAAAAGCCGTGAGAACCCGTTCCGAGCGGTTCCCTTGGCGTGCCCACCGGACCGAGGGGACCGGCATGGTGCCCCGGAGGGCGCACCGCACAGAACACTTTTTTGGTATCACCGGAAACGATGCGTTCGACAGCCTCGATGGTGGCGCCAGCCGCCGCGAGGGCGGCTTCAAAGGATTCCGAGCACACCGCCGTATCGCCGTCAATCGTACCGATGGCTCGCGGGTTGCGCGCAATTCGCGGCAATATTGCGCACGCCAATTTAACCTTTTTCAGATATGCGTAATCGTGGCATCGCAAAACGTCCACCCACGCCGCCTGTTGAACATTGTTGACGTACTCGACCGACTTGAAGTCCTTGCCACGAAGCGTACCGTTGGTTCCGTTGAGCAACACGTTGAGACGGTTGACATTCTCTGGCGGAGGATCTTCGCCGCCGCGAGTGATGGGCGGACACGAATGATGCCAAAAGCACGTGTCCGGAGCGATGATGACGCGCTTGAGGTTCTCGTCCGCGGCATCTGAGACGGAAACCTTGAAAATCTTCGCAATGTCGACGAGCCCACGAGCCGAAGCGACGTCCGCCGCCGTCTGACCTTGCGCGTTGCGTTCCTTGGCCAAAGCACTCTTAGCCTTGAGAAGACGCTCAACGCACTCGACGTTACCACCCTTCACGGCGCAGTGCAATGCATTGTCTTTATTTTCATTCTTGACGTCAGTTTCGGCGCCGTTGTCGAGTAAGTACGCGACGACGTCGGCGTGACCGTACGAAGCAGCCCAATGCAGCGGTCTATTTCTCGACTTGTCACGCAAGTTGATGTACACCTGAACGTCATCCTCCTCGTTCGGCGCGACAAAGCCTTCGACGAGCGTCTTGACAAGGGCCAAAACCCCGTGCTGCGCGGCGACAGACAGCGCCGTGCGACCGTAATCATCCTGGACGCAATGATTTTCAACTTCTGGAAGCAACGCCTTGACCGCCTCAATCGCAAACGCTTCGTGCTGCTCGAACCCACTCATCGTACACGCGATGTGTAAGAGCGGAGACCCCTCGAGCGTGACGTACGTCATCGCACCCGCATCTATGAGCGTCTTGAGACAATCTAACGCGCCGTACAACAACGCGACGTGCACGGGCCGAAGTCCTTCTCTGTCCTTGGCGTTGACGTCCACTCCCGCTCCGCCCGCCGCCAAGTTGGGCATCCCTTCCTCATCCTCATCCGATCCCGACGCCGCGTTCGGGTCGAAATCCTCGCCGTCATCCGAGTCGTCTTCCTCCTCCTCCCCTTCGTCCTCCTGTTCCTCTTCCGCGTCGCCGTCTCGCTCTTCCTTTGCTCCTTCTTTTTCCTCCTCTGCGTTTGGAGGTGAAATCAAACTCGCGAGTCTCTCCACGTCGTTCGTCTCGCAGCACTCGTGTAATTGCCTGAAAAAGTAAACGACGATACGCGCGTCGACACGCGTCAGTCACTCGCTCGCCGCGCATTCGGGCGCATCGCGACGTTCGCGCGCCGACGTCGATGCATTTTCTTCAGATTTTCCCTCGAGGAGTATGAAAAAGCGCACGTTCGCGTGCGCGCGCGCGCGCGAACAAAAAAACAAACGCCGTCGTCGTCGAAAGTACTCACATAGACGTCGTATCTTCATCATCGGATTCATACATCGATCCGAACATCGCGAACGAACCGACGCGGGCGTGGACGATGTCGCGAGGGTGGGTGTGAAGCAAAGGTCAATTCGCGGCGCTGTTTTCCAAAAGCGCCAGACGCGGACGAGACAGACGCAGTCGCGATCCGATCGATTGACAACTCGATTGAAATATCCTAAGACGTGGGACGAGAATGGAATGAAACGATAGCGCGGTGTCGCCGGCGGCGCTCGCTTACGGGGGCAACACGCTTACTTCTTCTTGGACGCCGTGACGTTGAACTGGAAGTGAATGATATCGCCATCCTTGA
>Ga0255784_10003810_pt1 | contig 11352 bp, 4 predicted proteins | sample 101ome_14_FD_179982 | JGI IMG/M metagenome (GOLD analysis project Ga0255784, IMG submission 179982) | Coastal salt marsh microbial communities from the Groves Creek Marsh, Skidaway Island, Georgia - 101403AT metaG (version 2) | ecosystem: Environmental > Aquatic > Marine > Intertidal zone > Salt...
CTGTGCTGTCGTTGGCCCTAACGGTTGCGGTAAATCCAATATTATTGATGCAGTACGCTGGGTGCTGGGTGAAAGTTCTGCCAAGAACCTGCGTGGCGAGCAGATGACAGATGTCATTTTTAATGGTTCCAGCAGCCGTAAACCGGTTGGCCAGGCCTCTGTGGAGCTGGTTTTTGATAATAGCGACCGCACGATCAAAGGGCAGTATGCCAGCTTTAATGAGGTGTCGGTTAAGCGTGTCGTGAATAGCGAGGCGCAATCCACTTATTTACTGAATGGTGAGAAATGCCGTCGTCGGGATATCACGGATATTTTTCTGGGCACTGGTCTGGGTCCGCGTTCTTATTCAATTATCGAGCAGGGCATGGTATCCCGCTTGATTGAATCCAAACCTGAGGAGCTGCGGGTATTTATCGAAGAAGCGGCAGGCATCTCAAAATACAAGGAAAGGCGTCGTGAGACTGAAAACCGGATTAAGCGTACCAAAGAGAACCTTGAGCGTTTAACAGATATTCGTGAAGAACTGGAACGTCAGCTGCAACACCTGCAACGACAGGCAAAAGCAGCAGAAAGGTATAAAGAATACAAACAGCAGGAACGTGATACCCAGGCTAATTTAAATGCGCTGCGTTGGCAGTCGTTTAATAATGAAGTGACAAAGGCTCAGCAAACCATCCGCGAACTGGAAGTTAAACTGGAAGCCAGTATTGCCTCATTTCGAGCCTTTGAAGCTGAGATAGAGGAAAAAAGAGAAGCGAATACAGAGCTGCAGGAGTCCTACCAGAAAGTACAAGCCAATTTTTACTCCCTGGGCAGTGAAATCAGCAAGATTGAACAGAATATTGAACACCAGCGTCAGCGTCAGTTGGAGCTCTCAGAAGAGCTGGGAAATATTCAAGTCAATCTCAATAACGCCGAACGGGAACTGCTTGAGGATAAGGAGCAAATCACACAGCTACAGGCGACGATCGCACAAATTGAACCTGAACTGGAAAAAGCTTCAAAGCAGGAAGAGTTGTCATCATCTGTTCTGGAAGAAGCTGAAAAGGCCATGTCTGTCTGGCAGCAGGATTGGGATCATTTCAATACGGATTCGGCAGAAGCAACCCGTCTGGCTGAAGTGGAACAGCAACGCATCAGACACCTTGAAAATATTGTTGAACGCAGTATCCAACGTCAGGGCACGCTGAGTGAAGAACTAAACGGATTGCATACAGCTAATGATGAAGCTGAAGTCATTAGCCTGACTGAAAAAGCCAGTGTTATTGAGACAGATACAGCAGCCTTACAGGAAGAAAATAAAAAGCTGCTTAATCATATTGATGAAATAAGAGGCAAGATAAAAGAGTCTAATAATTCACTTGCTCACTTACGTAGTGAGTTACAGACCCAGGTTGGACGCCAATCGTCCCTGGAAGCTTTACAACAGTCTGCCCTAGGCAAGGAAGAAAAAGCCCTTGAGTGGTTGGAACAGAATAATTTCAGTAACAACAAGCGACTGCTGGATCAGATTAAAGTGGAAGCAGGCTGGGAATTGGCCGTTGAAACTGTTCTGGGTAAACACATGCAGGCAGTCTGTGTTGATGACTTTGCTGCCCTGGATGATGTGTTGCAAAGCTTTAGCAGCGGCTTGTTACAGTTTATTGAGCAAAACCATACCGACGCCGGCAATACCGCAAACTCCATAGCAGGCAAGGCTTTAAAAGATAAGGTGACGAGTGAGCAAAACCTGGGAACGTTGCTGGATGGTATTTATGTCACTGAAACCTTAAATGAAGCGCTGGAATTACGTTCACAGCTGTTAAACCATGAGTCACTTGTTACACGCGGTGGCATCTGGTTGGGTAAAAACTGGTTGCGTGTGGCCAAAGGCTTTGATGAAGAAACAGGTATCCTGAAACGCCAGGAAGAGCTGCTTGCGCTTGCATCCAGCATTGAGTCTTTAAACCAGCGAATCAAAGAAAGTTCAGTTGACACAGAAACATTACAGGCTGACCTGAGCAAGTACGAACAGGAAAAGGAAGCTTACCTGGATAAATTAACTGCCTTGAATAAGAACGCAGCAAATTTAAATGCAGAGCGCTCTGCAGTAAAAGTGAAAATTGAGCAGACTAATCAGCGTAGGCAACGCATCCAAAAGGAAATAGAAGAATTGCAGGAGCAGGTGGCGCTGGAACAGGCAAATATTGCAAAGGCCAGGGTTAATTTACAGAGTGCCCTTGATCGGATGGCGAAAGATACCGAGAAGAGGGAGGAGCTACTTCAACAACGGGAGAAAGTTCGTTCGGAATTGGAAAATGCCCGTCAGAAAGCAGCGCGCGATAAAGATAGCAGCCATGAATTAACCGTCAAACATCAGACTCAATTAACTCAACTGAGATCATTGAACACGGCACTGGACAGGATTACGACTCAGGTTCAAAGCTACGTTGAGCGCCAGCAGCAGATTCAAAATAACCTGAAGCAGAATGATGATCCGATACCGGCGTTGAAGCAGGAACTTGAAGAGAAACTATCTTCAAGAGTTTCTATAGAAAATGAAATGAAAGAAGCAAAAATGCAGGTTGATGAAGTGGAGCATCAACTTCGTGAGTTGGAAAAACGGCGTACTGAAACTCAGGAAAACAGCCAGGGCATCAGAGATGAATTAGCCGGCAAACGTTTAAGTATCGAGGGCGCCAGTGTCAAACGTGAAGCGTTGGAGCAGCAGATAACACAGGCTTCTTATAATCTACAGGATGTTATAGCTGCCTTACCTGAAGTGTTAACAGTAGCGAGCTGTGAAGAAGAGTTGGAAAAACTGGCCGCCAGAATTCAGCGCCTTGGCCCGATTAACCTGGCAGCGATAGATGAATATACCAGTCAGTCCGAGCGTAAGATTTATCTGGATCAGCAGAATGATGATCTGGAGAAAGCCTTGCAGACCTTGCAGAATGCTATTCGTAAAATTGATCGTGAAACCCGAACACGATTTAAAGAAACCTTCGACAAAATTAACAAGGGTCTGCAGGAGCTCTTCCCCAAAATTTTTGGCGGCGGTCACGCTTATCTGGATATGATTGGCGAAGATTTACTGGATACAGGTGTTGCGATTATGGCAAGGCCTCCTGGTAAGCGTAATAGCACAATCCACCTCTTATCGGGGGGTGAAAAAGCCATGACTGCTATTGCTTTGGTGTTCTCTATCTTTCACCTTAATCCTTCACCTTTCTGTATGCTGGATGAGGTTGACGCCCCTCTGGACGATGCCAATATTGCGCGTTACGCTAACCTGGTTAAAGAAATGTCAGGTCTGATACAGTTTATATTTATTACTCACAATCGTTTAACCATGGAATCAGCTAATCAGTTAATGGGGGTCACCATGCAGGAGCCTGGTGTGTCGAGATTGGTATCTGTGGATATTGATGAAGCGGCTGAACTGGCTGCCATGTGAGCGGGTTTTAAATTAGGTCCAAGACAGATAAGATATTCAGATATTTGAAAACTTTTGTCAGATTTCCGTTTAATGAATTTCAATAATAAGAAAGTGCGAGTTTAAGCCATGGGGATGAGAGACTGGTTAATTATCATCGTTATCGTTGGTATTGTTCTCATTTTGTTGGATGGATACAGACGAAAACGCAAAGACAGCATCCGGGTGAAACTGGAAAAAAATATTCCTGATCATGACGTTGAACTAGATACCGCAGCAGAATTGCCAAACGGTGGAGCGAGGGTAATTTCGCGTTATGAGAGTTCAGGGATGATTGAAGATGATTATGCAGATGATTATGACGAATATGATGAAGAAGACGAGGACGAGGACGAGGACATCAAAGAGGAAGAAGTAGTTCCTGTTGTAATGGATGCTGTTGATCTGGAAAATGTAGCGGCTGCTAGCAATAAACCAAAAAATGATAATTTAGACAGCGAAGATTTTGCTGAGCCTTCTTATGAAGACGATGACATAGATGAGATAGATGACATAGATAACGACGAAGACAGGGATGACCTTGATGAGGCCTATGAAGAATATGAAGAATATGAAGAGTATGCCCCCGTCAACGAAGACTATCTGGAAGCAGATAAAACAGAAAAACCTAAAGCGCCATATGCTGATGAGCAGGTACACGCTGAATTAGCAGAATTAGATGATGATGACGTTTCTGTGGTTCGCACAAGTCCAAGAAACGCTGGCACCAGAGCAACGGAAAATATTGGAAAGACTAAAGCATCAGACTCAAAACGTATCGAACCGACACTGGGTGAATTAGGTTCTCTTACGGAAGCTGAATTGGAAGACAAACCAGCTCATTTAAAATCCAAGCAGAAAAAGCATAAGGCTGACGCGGTAGAAAGCGGTAGTCAGGCTGAATTATTTGCAGAGAGTCCCGAGGATTTCATTCAGGATGAAGAACACGATGAGAGTGAAGGGGAATATCTGGAGCCAGAAGAAGTTATTGTTATCAATGTGATGGCCAAGCAGGGTGAATTATTTGCCGGTAGTGATCTTTTACCAATACTTTTACAGCAGAATATGCGCCTGGGAAAAATGAGTATTTTTCATAAGCATGCAGATAGCAGTGGCAATGGTCCGGCCATATTCAGTATGGCTAATATGGTAAAACCAGGAACCTTTGATGTAACCCAGATGGAAGAATTTACAACACCGGGTGTCAGTTTCTTTTTACAGCTGCCCAATGCTTTCGGCAATATGAAGAGTTTTGAGCAAATGCTGAAAGCGGCTGATGCCATAAAAGATAAGTTAAACGGTGATTTAAAAGATGAACACCGTAGTGTGATTACACGTCAGACTATTGAGCATTGCCGTCAGCGCATCCAGGATTTTGAGCTCGCCCAGCTTTCAAAAAAATAGTCATATGAGCACAGCAACAGATGATTTGAAGTCAGAGCTTATCGAACTTCGTCAACTGATTGAACGTCATAATCGACTCTACCATCAGCAAGATGCCCCCGAAATTCCTGACCAGGAATTTGACCGTTTATTTGATCGTCTCCTTGAAATCGAAAAACAACACCCGGAACTGGTAACAGCAGATTCACCGAGTCAACGTGTTGGGAGTGAACCCTTATCCGGTTTCGTGCAGGTAGCCCATAAGATTCCCATGCTTTCTCTGGAAAAGGCCTTTGATGCTGAAAGCCTGAGCAAATTTGAAATCCGTTTAAGAAAACGATTACCCGAATATGTAAAAACTATTGAATACAGTTGCGAGCCTAAAATAGACGGTGTGGCTGTCAGCATACGTTATGAGAAAGGGATACTGGTTCAGGCAGCGACCAGAGGTGATGGCACGACAGGTGAAGACATCACCCATAATGTAAAAACAATAAAAGACATTCCGCTAAAGCTAAAGGGGGGGAATTATCCAGATGTGCTGGAAGTACGGGGCGAAATATTTATGAGCAAGTCAGGTTTTGCCCTGATGAATGAAGCGGCCCGAAAAAAAACCGAAAGAACTTTTGTTAATCCGAGAAATGCGGCTGCTGGCACCTTAAGACAACTTGACTCCCGCATTACAGCAAAAAGACCCCTGACAATGTTTTGTTATAGCCTGGGTGAAACCAGTATTGCTTTACCTTCCCGTTTGAGTGAAGTCTTTTCTCTATTGGCTGAATGGGGGCTGCCGGTCAATCCTATTCGCAAAGCTGTCGAAGGTATCGATGCCTGCTACAGCTATTGTGAAGAGATTTTAACTAAACGTAATGATCTGGATTATGAAATTGATGGTGTTGTCCTGAAGGTTAATGATTTTACTTTACAGGACACGCTCGGAATTAATGCGCGCACCCCGCGATGGGCTATTGCCTTTAAATTTCCGGCAGAGGAAGTAAGCACAGTCTTACAGGATGTGGAATTTCAGGTAGGCAGAACCGGAACAATTACACCGGTTGCCCGGTTGACTCCTGTTTTTGTCGGAGGCGTGACGGTAAGTAATGCAACTTTGCATAATCTGGATGAAATTGAACGGCTGGGAATACAAATAGGGGATACTGTCATTATCAGGCGTGCCGGTGATGTGATCCCTAAAGTGGTCAAGGTGGTACTTGAGAAACGACCGGTCGATGCCCGAGAGATAGTTGCGCCACTGCAGTGCCCGGTCTGTCATTCCGATATTGAGCAAATTAAAGGTGAAGTGCTTATGCGCTGCACAGGCGGGCTTTACTGTAAGGCGCAACGTACGCAATCCATTATTCATTTTGCGTCGCGGGCAGCGATGGATATTGATGGTCTGGGCGTGAAGTTAATTGAGCAGCTGGTCGAAGCAGAGCTTATCAATAATGTTGCAGATATTTATCGTTTAAATCTGGCTCAGCTATCAGCTTTGGAGCGGATGGCAGAAAAATCAGCAAGCAATTTATTGGAAGCCATTGAAAACAGTAAGCATATCAGTCTGCAGCGTTTTATTTATGCTTTGGGAATCAGGGAGGTAGGGGAAGCCACTGCTTTAGCCCTGGCAAAGCATTTCGGCTCATTACAAGGCATCATGCAGGCTGATATGGAGGCTTTGATTCAGGTACCAGACATAGGGGAGGTTATGGCACAGCATATTGTGGCTTTTTTTGCGGAAGCACATAATTTGTCTGTGATCGAAGCCTTGATAAAAGCCGGCGTGAGTCCCTCAGAGCTCGAAATCAACGCGAGTGAAACCTTGCCTTTAAGTGGCCTGACTTATGTCGTGACAGGAACCCTTGAATTAATGGGGAGATCAGAAGCAAAGCAGTATTTGCAGCAGCTTGGAGCAAAAGTCGCTGGCAGTGTTTCCAGCAAGACTTCCTGTGTCATTGCGGGCCCCGGTGCAGGCAGTAAACTGAGCAAGGCTGAGGAATTAGGGATTGAAGTGATTGACGAAAAAGATTTTGTGTCATTGCTTACACAACATGGCATAACAGTGTAAAGTATAGCCCCATAAGCTAGTAAAGCCAGTACTTATTGGGCTTAATGACATTAACATGATTAGAGGAATTCAAAAATGCGCCTGATTTTTGTATTCACGATGCTAACTATACTGTCTTCCTGTGTTTCACCGCCGCCAGAAAACACAGCCAATATCTGCAGTATGTTTGAAGAACGTCGCAGCTGGTACAAGGCTGCCAAGAAAGCAGAAAAGCGCTGGGGCACACCTGTTTATGTCAGTATGGCAATCATAGAACAGGAATCATCATTTCAGGGGCGGGCCAAGCCGGAAAGAACCAAATTACTCTGGGTGATTCCCTGGCGTCGACCATCTTCAGCTTATGGTTATGCCCAGGTACTTGATGAAACCTGGACAGACTATAAGGAAGACGCCGGAAACTGGGGAGCACGGCGTTCCAGCTTTTCCGATGCGATGGATTTTGTCGGCTGGTATACCAATAGCTCAACCCGCCGTAATCGCATTGCGCGAAATGATGCATACAACCTTTATTTAGCTTACCACGAGGGCAATGGCGGCTGGGCCAGAGGTTCATATAACAGCAAAGGCTGGCTGATGGATGTTGCCCGTAATGTTCAGAATACGGCTAACGTGTATCAGAATCAGTATCAAAGTTGTGAGCGTGAACTGGGACGAAACTGGTTTATGAGGCTGTTCTTCTGAGCTGGTGGGGCAAAGTATTCGGGGGAACTTTCGGGTTTATGCTGGGCGGGCCTCTAGGGGCCTTGCTGGGTGCATCACTCGGGCATAATTTTGATCGTGGTATGGGGCGCTTAAATGGTAATAAGGGCGCAGAACAAGTAGAGACTATTCAGTCTGCTTTCTTTACAGCTACTTTTTTCATGATGGGGCACATCTCCAAGGTGGATGGCAGAGTGTCTCAGGATGAAATCCATATTGCTCAGCATGTTATGCGGCAAATGAATTTGAATGCGCAGCAGAAAAAAGCCGCCATTAATTTATTTGAGCAGGGTAAAAATCAGGATGTTGAGGTGGTGGAGGTTCTTGAGCAGTTCCGCAAGGAATGCCATCGACGGCGCAATCTGATGCAGATGTTTCTGGAGATTCTGGTAATGACTGCATTTGCTGATGGTGCCCTGCATAAAAGTGAGGAAAATGCACTCTGGCAGGCCGCCCGAACCCTGGGGTTTTCCAAAATTGCTTTTCAGCACATTTTGCAAAGAGGGCAGGCACAACAGCACTATCAGCAGAATCGGCGCTCGCAATCCCAGCGCAGCTCAGATCGTGGCAGGCTAAATTTAGCTGATGCGTATAAGTTACTGGGTATATCCTCTTCAGCCAGTGACGAAGAGTTAAAGAAAGCCTATCGGAGGCAAATGAATCAGCATCACCCTGACAAGCTGGTGTCAAAAGGACTGCCCCAGGAAATGATGGATATAGCCACCCAGAAAACCCAGGATATTAAAGCAGCCTACGAGTTAATTAAACAAACCAGAAAATAGAGATTACTTTAAGTATTTATTGTATTTAATTGATTATTCAAAGTTTATTTATATCAACTTCCAGCTTTTCTAATTCAGCAGCATGCTCAGAATTGCTGATAATACCAGTGCTGCGATTCTCTGGGGTCAAGTAGCGGGCGGCCACTTCCTGAAGTTTAGGGATATCAACTTCAAGCACCTGTTGCCTAAATCTAGCCCGGTGTTCTTTGTTTCTGCCAAATAGTTCATTGTAATAGGCCTGTTTGGCCGTCCCTGCCGGAGATGCGGGTTTATCCAGGCTGGCTATTACCCCCAAAATGGCTTCTTCCAGCTGACTCTGCTTGTGAGTACTGTCATGAAGCCAGGTGATTGCACGCTCAAAGTCGTTCAGTGTTTCTGACAGGCGTGGATCCCGGTAAGAGTAAAATCGAAAGCTTGCTGAGCTTGAATCCTGAGTGGCACCACCGCCATAAGCACCACCTTGTTCTCTGATGGCGCCGTGCAGATAGCCATTGCGCAAGAAGCCACCAAGTACAGTCAGAGCAGCTGCATCTTCATGGGCAGCCGGAACTGTCCGATAAGCTGTGGCACAAAAATTAACCTGGGTATTATGCAGCCAGGCTATGCTGACTCTTTCACGCACAGGATCCATGCTAAAGGGGCTAGTCTTATTGGTATTGTCAGTGTGATGCCATAATTCATCCAGACCACTGATTAATGCCGGTTTTTCACTTTCTTCAGCGATGCAAAGCAGCCGTTTATCCCCCTGGATAATTAACTCATGCAATGTCTGCAGCTTTTCCGCATAAGCAGACAACTGGGCCTGGTCGTTAAACGCCTGAACCATGGATTTCAACTTGCTTATCCCCTGCATGCCTGAATTTTTATAATTCAATGCAGCAATTGCATTCATTTGGCTGGTGGCAATGCCCATAGCCAGAACATGCCCCTGATTGGTTATGTTTTGTTCCTTATGACTGGAGATTTGCTGCATAAGTTCTTTAATTCTATTCAGCTCATCAAAACGACATGAATCAAGCATATCCTTCATTAATTGGCTTAACTTATCCTGGTTGCCATACAGTGCTTTACTGCTGAGAATCATGTAGGCGTCTATGTTTTGCTCGTTTTGCAGGTGATTGCGCATACTGATATGGGCGTTAATGCCACCACATATTGATGCCTGCAAAGTCTGAATTTCCAGATAAGAGGAAGTCCCAACACCGAGTTCAGGCAAACAACTGCTGTAATGCGGTAATAAGGATTTAAGCTCCTCGGGAAGGGACGGCAGAGTGGTAATAATATCCTGATAACTTAAACCATTCGTTCCCTGCGAATAAAAAGCCAGCGGTATTTTATTGATGTAGCTGGACTCGGCCTGTGGCCATTTAATGTCAGCAGGAACGTCATCAAGATCGACTTTCGGCAGGATGCTCATGTCGTCAACCTGTTGTTGACGCCTGATTAAGGCCTCAGCCTGTTCAACTAGCTTTTTCTTTTCGTCATCATCGAGTCTGCTTTTTATTTGGGCCAGCTTTTGCCTTTCTTCAGCTCTGGTTTTCTTGGCCAGTTCAGGATCAGGTTTAACGGTTAAGGTGACCCTATGCGGATTATCCAGCAAAAAGTCTTTCACCAGCTTGGGTAAAAAATCAGGCTTCTGTATTTCCTGTTTTAAGTTTTTTAGTACAGGGTCAATATCAAGCAGTTCCAGAGGGTCACCCCGATGCGTAGCTGTGGAAAGTGAAGATAGTATTAACTGCAGTCCATAAGGGTAACTGTCCCCTGTGATTTCTCGCTGGTGAAGTTCAAGGCTGTGTAAGGCGGCTTCTACCATACTTTGTTCTACCCCTTGTTCTGCGATTTTCTCCAAAGTATTTAAAATCAGCTCTTCGATAGCCCCGGTATCATTTGCATCACAGGACTCAAGACCGCAGATAAAAGTCATTTCACGATGGGAATCTTCGAGACCACACAAAGAGGAGGGTGACATCCCCAGCTCGGTTGTTTCCAGAACCTGTAATAAGGGACTGGCACTATTATCCAACAACACAGAAGAAAGCAGTTGAGCTTTGAAAAGATCTTCCAGGCTGGTGCTTTTACCTAATAGCCAGGCCATCAGCACATGGCTTTTGTTATTTAAATCAGTTTCAGCTTCACCTTTTTCCAAAGGAAAGTATTCAGTGACTTTGAGTGGTGACTGATAGCGTTTTTCATCACCGACGGCTATGTGGACATCAAGTCTGCTGAATTCTGCAAGTGCCAGGTTTTCAAATTTTTCCTGGTGCTCAATAGCCGGAATATCGCCGAAAGTCATAAAAATGGCATTACTGGGGTGGTAGTGAGTTTTGTAGAATTTCAGTAATTGTTCGTAACTCAACTTGGGTATGTCTGCAGGATCGCCGCCACTGTTGTAATGGTAAGTTGTGGTTGGATACAGGTGTTTGCATAAATGCTGCCAGATAATACTGTTCTGAGAGCTCATGGCTCCTTTCATTTCATTATAGACAACACCTTTATATTCCAGCTCTGATTCAGGGTTGGAGGCTTCTGCAAACTCCAGACGATGACCTTCCTGGGAAAAATCCAGCGGGTCAAGCCGGGAAAAGAAAACGGCATCCAGATAAACTTGCAGCAGGTTATCAAAATCTTTTCGGTTTTGGCTGGCAAAAGGATAAGCGGTCCAGTCGCTGCTGGTCATGGCATTCATGAATGTATTCATGGAGCGACGGATCATCATGAAAAAAGGATCCCGAACTGGAAATTTTTTACTGCCACATAGCGCGGTATGCTCAAGGATATGAGCAACGCCTGTTGAATCCATCGGTACGGTACGCAGAGCAACCATAAAAACATTTTCAGGATTGTCACTGGCTAAATGGAAATGCTTGGCGCCGGTGACTTTGTGGTCATACTCTTCAACCGTGATATTCAGCGTTTCGAGGAACCGGCTGCGGATTAGTGAAAAAGATGAGTTTGAGTTGTGGTCTACTTCT
>Ga0255784_10003814_pt1 | contig 11348 bp, 8 predicted proteins | sample 101ome_14_FD_179982 | JGI IMG/M metagenome (GOLD analysis project Ga0255784, IMG submission 179982) | Coastal salt marsh microbial communities from the Groves Creek Marsh, Skidaway Island, Georgia - 101403AT metaG (version 2) | ecosystem: Environmental > Aquatic > Marine > Intertidal zone > Salt...
ATCTTCAACCACAGCAGTACATGACTCAACCCAATCTCCAGTATTGATGTATGAGTAATCTTTAAATTTATGTATTTCTGGGATATGAATATGGCCACACATCAAGGCGTCGTAACCATTGGTTTCGCATTCAGCTCTAACAAGCTTATGAAAGCTTCCAGCTTTGTTGACAATTTTTTTAATGGATCTCTTTAGAAATTTAGACAATGGTCTGTTTAAATAAATCAAAAGATCGTATAGGATGCCGCCAAACTTAGATAGCCATTTGGCATTGGATGTTACTACGTCATACTGATCGCCGTGTATAACAAGCATCTTTCCATGTTTCTTGGTTTGCAGGACTTCTTTTTCCGAAATCTTGAAGGATGAAAGTGCTCCAATAATCTCAGGATATGGCGATCCTTTAGCTTTAAGGTTTTCTGTATCTGCACTCTCCCTTAATGGATCATCATGATTGCCTGTAATGAATCTTACGTTTTTCCCTTTTTGTTGATAATCAACAAACTTATCTAAGATTTTTTGATGGGTTTCAGGCCAAAAAAAATTGTCCTGCATTGACCAGAAGTCAACAATATCTCCGACAAGATACAAATCGTTGAAATCAACTTGATCCAAAAAACTAGCAAGTCTTTCATTTTGACAGCCAGCAAATCCCAAATGAATATCCGATAAGAAAATAGATTTGTATTGATTAATCTGATTCATGTAGCATTATTTTAATCTATGTCACTAAAACAAACACAGGAAATTGTTATTTGGGCGTTTAAAGATAGAAAAAAAGGCCATGAGAAGCAAATTGATGCTCTAATTACAGAACTTAGCCTACACAAATCAACAAAAGTTTATGAATTTAGCTCTTGGGAAAAACATAACTCTGTACCAGACCTTATTATCGGAGCAGGAAATGCCACCCACAAACATATGCTAACTGCCAAGGCAGAATATCCATCAGCTAAATCCATTGTATTAATGAAACCATCTATGAGACCTACTCAGTGGTTTGATATTGCCATAGTTCCAGATATGGATGCGTATTATTTGGGCAAGCCCAAGAATGTAATTACAACGCAAGGCGTCTTATCAAAATACTCCAGCATGGAACCCAAGCCAAAGACAGGTCTCATTGTTATAGGTGGCAAAAGTAGGCACTTTCTATTTCGAAAAAAGGTTGTCGCACAACAAATAGAATGGATTCTTAATGACTTATATAAAGATTATCACTGGAAAATTACGACCTCACCTAGATCTCCAGATCTTGATATGCCAAAACATCCTGGTAATGCAGAATTTTTTAGTTGGAGGGATACAGATGATAATTGGCTCACCAACCAAATGCAGCAAAGTGAGATTACTTTTATAACTCCAGAAAGCGTATCAGTGCTATACGAAGCATTATCTACAAACACCAAGGTGTATGTTTTTGATCATGAACTTCATGTCGATGGTCAACACGGTACAAAAAGACAAACCAAGGTCACGAAAAATATTACAGCTTTAAAAAAACAGTCTAAGGTTGGCTACATAGATACAAAAAGACATTTATTTTCTCGTTCTGTTAAGTCAGCGGATCTACATCATCCGAAAAATAAAGAACCATTGTCAGAAAGTAAACGTGTGGTGCAAATATTATTGCAAAAACTATGAAAATTCTGCATATCTTTTCAAGCAAAGTTTTTGCAGGGCTTGAACGTCACGTTGAGGAACTAGCCTTTGAACAATCCAAAGAGAATTCTGTACTTGTTGTTGGGCCTGTTAAGTTTGAAGAACAATTTAGAGCAAATTATAAAGCCATCAATCTGAATCAGTGGCGATGGTCCCCATTTTTAAACAATGAGCTCAGAAAAGCCATAGTTCAATTTGCCCCCGATGTTGTTCATACCCATGGATATAAATCAACTGCTTTAATTGCGAATAAGCAAAATGATTTTATTCATATTGCTACAATTCATGGCACTAAGAAGAAAATTAAGGCATTTGAAAATGCTGAATACGTTTTTGGTGTCAGCAAGAAATCAATTGAAAATGTTAAATCAATTAAGAAAAGTGTTTTAGAGAATTGGGTAGACGAAAGCAGGCTTGAAAATTTTAAAAAAGGAGCCTCAGATAGATATATATTTATAGGACGCCTGGAACCTGTAAAGAATCCCATGAGGCTTCTCAAAGCTTGGAAGAATATTCCCCATCAACTAGAAATTTATGGCCAAGGAAAGCTCGAAAATGAGATAAAGAATTTTATCAAGAGCAATAACTTGTCAGATAAAATTAAAATGATGGGCTCTGAGCCAGATCTCAATAAAATATTAAAAAATGCGAAAGCTATTTTGATACCCTCAGACAGAGAAGGATCTCCTAAGATATTGTTTGAGGCTTTGTGTTGTAAAATCCCAGTCTTCTCAACCAGTGTGGGGGTTATGCCTGATCTGCTTTCATCTGATTGTTTATGTGAACCAAGTGATAAGTCTTTTCAATACATGCTAGAAAATAAGTTAAAAGATATTGATTCAATTCATCAAAACAATGAGGATCTATACGAATTGGTAAAATCGAAATTTACTTTAAAACAACAATGTGCTGAAGTTATGAGAGTATATCAAGCCTTGTTATCCAAAGCATCGTAATAGAAACCTAGAGTTTTGCTGTGCATTAACTCTGCGGTTAAAAAAATATTTTCTGGAACATTTGACGAAGTAGATAAGCTTTTAACTTTGGCAACCAATGCATCAAAATCTCCAAAATCAACCTTGCCTTCCGGGAAACACAAATCAAGCACCTCACCAGCACCACCTCTACTCCAACCACATATTTTTTTCCCCATCATTGCAGCTTCTAAGGTTGTCCGACCGAAAGGTTCGGGTTTGGCTGAAAGATTAAAAACTATTGAAGATAGATAATAGATGTCTCTGATATCATCTTTTGCATCGTAAAAACAAATGCGGTTCCCTATTCCATAATTTTGAATAAGAGAACGCAAACGTTTTAAATATTTTGGCTTCGCATCATTGTAAGGGCCAACTATCAATCCACAGAAACTATCCGGTAAATCAGAAATTAATTTTATGAAAGATTCTTGACCCTTCCATGAAGACAAGCGGCCAGGAAAAGTCAGCAATTGTTTGCTCTCTAAGCTTGGAAACTTTTTATAAAAATCCTTTGTGTATTCAATCTTTGGTTGGTATTTTCTGGAAAAATAATGGTCATCAGCTCCCCTGTAGATGAGTCTTGGTGGTAATTTTAAGTGGTTTTTATAATTATCATTCACATAGCTTTCCACCGTTTTTGAAATAGCAATAACATGGTCAAAACTCGCCATAATCCTGCTGTAAAATGGTGTGCTGTATAACCCATGAAAAGTTGAAAATATTAAGGGTCTAGGTTTCCTAAGGAACAGTTTTGAAATTTGCAGGACCCAAGCAGGCACTCTAGATCTTATATGCACAATATCAGGAGAAATTTCGTTAATAACATCGGCAAGCTTCTTTGCTTGCAATAATGTTAGGAAGCTTTTTTTGGCGACTCCCAAATGAATATGTTCTCCCCCATCTGCGATTAAATTTTTAACTTGTCTTCCGCCATCTGAAATAACAAACGACTTGTGGCCATTTGCCACAAGGAATTTATTAAAATCCAGCACTCCTCTTTCAACTCCACCTGTATTTAAGGTAGGCAATATCTGGATGACTGATAGTTTTTTCATTGCAATGCGTTGATCCTTATTCGGCCATACCTTGTCTCTTCAAAATCAACACTTAGACCTCTTAATGCCTGAGAGACAATTTCAATCATTTTTGCAGAGTTGCCACAAATTACTATCAGTGGTAACTCATCTTGGTATTTGAACACATAATCTTCCACCATAACTTCGACCTCATGATGCCTGACACCATGCAAGTCTAAATTCCTAATGTGGTCTTCTAAAAAGGTCTTCAAATATTACTGATCTCGGTAAATCTTTACTTCCTTAGTTCCATTGGAATGTCGGTAAGCTCTTGCCATCGCTGGAGTATTGAACTCCATGGCAACTTGGCCGTCCTGATTAAGCACAATCACTCCACCATCGGCCTCAATATTTTTTAGTTCGTTAATTACTTGGTTTGCAGCATCAACAATAGAAAGACCCTTGTACTTAATGCGGTCACATATCTCTTTAGCTACATTAAACCTAATGAAAAATTCTCCGTGGCCAGTGCCAGATACGCCACACCCACCATTTTCAGCCCAAGTTCCAGCCCCAATGATTGGTGCATCGCCTATTCTTCCAGGAAGCTTATTTGACATCCCGCCTGTTGAGGTGCCAGCTGAAATATTCCCATTAACATCAATTGCTACTACTCCAACGGTACCCATTTTGTCATCTTTTTTTTGTTTTCTTAGTCGCTCTAGTTTCTCTTCTGAGTAAAAGTAACTTGGGTCCACTATGGTTTGACCTGCTGTTCTCGCAAGCTCCTCTGCACCCTCTCCACTAAACATTACATGCTTAGTTTGCTCCATAACGTATCGAGCCAGAGAGATAGGGTTTTTTACTATTCCCACTCCAGCCACGGCCCCTGCATCTTGATTCTTACCAAACATGATTGAAGCATCCATTTCTTGTTTTTGTTCCGATGTATAAACAGAGCCTTTGCCCGCATTAAAGAGCTCATTATTTTCAAGAATAATAATTGCTTGCTCTACAGCATCTAAACTGCTATTGCCATTTTCAAGGAGAGCAAAACCCACATCCAAAGCTTCTTCTAAGCCTGCATAAATTCCATCAATCTTAGATTGAGGCATATTTGCAAACCAGCCTGCGCCACCATGAATTACAATGGCAACCGGTTGCGATTCATCATCAGAATTAAGGTAATTAGGATTTGCAAAAAGCAGAAAGAATAAAAACAATACTCGGAAATATCTAATCATTTTTTTGATAGTATGCTACATAGTCTACAACTAATTTCTTAACGTCTGGGCAATTTTCACGCCTTCGACAGTATTCATCAGAGTTAGGATTGCCTGGTAAATTTCCACCTACAGCAACATTAATAAGCATATGAAATTCTTCAAGAAAAGGATTTGGATTGAGCGCCTCTAAATTTGCGTATTTAAGCTGATAAACTCTTGATCCATTAAGAAGCCATTCAAAGCCCGCTTCGTCCCAAACAAGACTCAAAACGTTATGATCGTCTGGGTTTGTCAATTTCGTAAGCTGGTTTAATCTTGTGGTTGTTCCTATATATCTGTGATAATCGTGACCATAATGAATGGTAGTTAATAATTCATCTGACTTAAGGTTAACTGTCTCCATAAGGTCTATTTCACCACTTCTAGGCCAACCACCGTAGCGGTAATACTCCGGCAAGAACCACAAAGCAGGCCACACACCGGTAATCTCGGGCACGCTAAAGGACACATCTATTCGCCCAAATTTAAAAAGTTGATTATTGGATGAATTTAATCTGGCGCTGGCATAACCATCTTCAGAAAAAGTGGGAATAATGAACAAGCATCCATCGGCAACATAAACATTGTCATCAGCATCTCCATAAACTTGCTCCTCATTGTTTCCCCAGCCAGGAATACCATAAGCAGAGCCATCCCCGTACATATAGTTCCATACGTTTTGATCCAATTGGTCACTTGAAAATTCATCTGACCATAGCAAAGTATAGTCATCATATGCACTTGGGCTGTTTTTTGGGCAAAAATCAAAGGTATCTGGTATGACTGGAATTACAGGTTGCGGTATTTCAGAATTTTGCGAATTGTTAGAGCACCCATACAGTGAAAATATAATTATTAAAAAAACTTGAAAAAGGTTATTTCTAAAAGGCATTTTGTATTTTATTGGTGGTTAAATTTTAGTTACATTTATTTGACATTTACGTGTCTCAAAACTATAGTTTTATTAACTCATATTAACAATAGTGGGGAGAATATGAAATTCTTTGAAAAATTACTACGAGTATTAATGCTATCAGCATTGGTATTTCCGTTTTATGCCCAAGAATCCGAAGATGAGGATGAAGGGATTGAAGTCGTTATAACGACAGCTAATAAAACCGAGAGTGATGTTCTAAATACATCTCAATCAGTTAGTGTTTTATCAGGTGATGCGCTTGTTGAATTAGGGCTAGACAACATACGTGACTTGAATAATGCAATACCTGGTCTCTACATCCAATACGGACAAGGAGCAGGTGGTGAGCACAATGCACCAACTATCACATTGAGAGGTATCAGAACTTCAAACGTTACTGAACTTGGTGATCCAGCTGTTGGTACACACGTTGATGGTGTTTATGTTTCAAGACCACAAGCAGCCAATGCGCTGATGTTTGACCTTGAAAGAGTAGAGCTATCAAGAGGCCCTCAGGGTACCCTATACGGTAGAAACTCTGTTGTTGGAAGTTTAAATATCATTACCGCAAAACCTAACTTTGATGTTCAAGGTGGTTCTATTGTTCTAAATGCTGGTAGATACAATGAGCAAGGCATTCAAGCACATTACAACCTACCTATCAATGACAGACTTGCAGTAAGATTTGCTTTCACCGAAAGAAGCAAAGATTCATATCTTGAAGGCTACTACAGTGGCTCACAGCTTGACTGGAGAGCTTTACCACAAAATATAAGAGATCAATTTGAAACTATCAGCGATCCATCTGAGAAGACATTCTTAGACGACTACGCATGGTATCTTGGTTGCCAAGTTTGGCAGGAAGGTTGCTGGGCTGATCCAGGCTGGCAGTTCTCTGTTCCTTACAATGATGTCAAAGCTGACCCAAGCGACTTCTATAACAACGAAGATAACAGCGCTTGGAGAATAGCCGCACTTTACAAAATCGATGATGCTTCATCACTAAACCTACAATATGAGCAATTCTCAGATGATGGTGCAGGATGGCAAAGTGTTGCTTCATGTGAGCTTATGAAAAATCAAACAGGAAGAACTGTAGGTGATCCTTCAGTTTATCCGAAGAACACTTGTACCGATATCTTGGGTTCAGAAAACAGATATCAGCTTTATACTAATGTTCCAGGTCAAACAAACCTAGACATTAATTCTTTTAGAGCTGTTTATAAAAGACAGTTAAGCCCAAGCATGGAGCTTACAGTAAATTATGGTAATCAGAACCTAACACAGAAAGATCATCAGTATGATATTGATGCTGGTTGGAACTGGGCATATGGCATGTCCTTCAATTGGAACGATCTAGATGTTAATTCCAATGTTCTTGATGCGTATGTTACAGGCAATACCGATAAGCTTGCTTACGTTGTTGGTGCATTCTACATGAATGAAAATACAGACGCATTAGCAAACTTCCATGCTGATCTACAAGGTACAACCTATTTCTGGCAGCCAGAAAGAGTTCTTACTCACTATGCTCTTTATGGTCAAGGAACATACCAACTAAATGATGATTTGTTCTTAACATTTGGTGGTAGATTTAACACCGATGAAAGATACGACGAAGGTGGAAGAAACCTAGACTGCTCAATGTGGGTAGGATGCCATCCATGGATTGACAGATGGGGCGACAGATTTAGTGTTTGGCCAGATGTTAACTCCTACGCATATGACTTTTGGGTAGATTATGGTAAACAAGTTGACGGTGTCGATTGTGTAGCACCTGCCATTGGTTGTGCAACTGTTCAAACAAATAATGATGTTGAAGAAAGTTGGAGTAACTTCTCATGGAGAGTTGGTCTGGATTGGGAAATGAATGATCTAGCCTTCATGTACGGTTATCTAGCATCAGCTTATAAAGCAGGTAGTTTGGGTGATGTTTATGTAAGACCAGCTAACACTGTTATTGGCACACCTGGTGAGAGAGTATCATTAGCATACGATCCCGAGTACGTAACAACTGCTGAATGGGGTATTAAAGGTAAGAATGAGGACAACTCATTAAACTACTCCTTTAATGTGTTCTTCACAATCTATGATGGCAAACAGTTTACAGGTAACTTACCGGTAGACGTTGTTTCAGTTGAAACTTACGACGGTAATCCAAGCTCACCTACCTTTGGACAAATAGTCCAAGACGAGCAAGGAGTAACAATTTGGACAACAGAAAACTTCGGTGAACAAGAGATGTTTGGTATAGAGTTTGAATACACATGGCTACCATACGATGGTGGTAGAGTAAGTGGTTTCGTAACTAGCTACCAATCAGAAATTACCGAAGATTTCCAAACAATGTGGAGATATGGTCAAGACTGGTTATTCGCAAGAGACTATGCTGCTTCCATTGACCCAACAAATCCAAATAACTTCGTAAACCTTAAAGGTAATGAAATGCCTTACGCTCCAGATATTGCTCTGACAGTTAGATATGAGCACATTTGGAAACTAGGTTATGGATATGAGCTAAAACCAGGATTCAACTATCACTGGGAGGATTCATCATACACAACCATTTGGAATGCTGATAAGCATGTCAATGATGAAGGTGGTGTAGATGGTCCTGGATACTTCAATCAACCAATTGAAGTGTTCACTGATAGAAGACCTGCGTGGGAAATGTATGATCTTTTCCTAACACTTGACTCAAGAGAAGGTAACTGGTTCTTACAGGCCTACTCATACAATGCTTCAAGTGAAGTGGTACCATGGGCTCTAGGCATTAATGCCGGATTCCAGGTTGGATCATATTCCGCACCAGCTCAAAAAGGAGTTAGATTCGGATACTATTGGTAGAAAGAATTTTTCTGTAAAATAAAAGGAGGGTTCGCCCTCCTTTTTTTTATGATGAGCACACCAGATATATCAGATAAATTTCCAGACCTACCTTGTCTTGTAGGGTTTATTTCGTACGGATCCAAATCGGTCTTTGAGGGTGAAGTGGTTACTGTTGTATGTCCAAATGATAACTCCCTCGCTAAAGAATTAATTTCTCAAGAAGGAAATGGCAAGATACTCTTCATTGAAGGCAACGGATCAAAGGCTGTTGCTCTGCTTGGTGATAATCTAGCTCAACAAGCTCTAGATAATAATTGGTCAGGGATCGTTGTTAATGGCATGGTTAGAGATGTTGAGATTTTAACAAACATCCCACTCCCTATATATGCAAAAGGTTCTTGTCCCAAAAAAAGCAACAAAAACAATGCAGGGAATATTAACGTTGATGTTTGTATTGATGGCGTTGATATTAAGCCGACCTTTTGGGCCTATGGAGACGAGAATGGCATCCTCATCTCCCCTACTAAGCTTGAGCTTTAGTTACATCTATAGCTAAATCTACCTTTGCTCTTTGTAATCTTAACGTTTTTAATGTCCACTTCTAAGGGGCCTTCTCCTAGAAGAATCATTGGTACATTAACTTTAGACAAATCCAAACCTTCATTGACTAAACATTTTAAAGGAATGTTGTAATCAACAAAGTTTTTGCTTTCTTTGAAATAATCTGAAACATCTATGGAAGCCAAGCACCCAAACCCACAGCCTATTGAGACAAATAACGGTTTTTCTTTGTTGTTAACCTTGGCAGTAAATCGCAATGATCCATTTTCAAATGAATTAAGGTTTAATATCTCTTTGGAAATAATTATGAATGCATTTAAATCATCGGATTCTTTAAAAGCAAGTCTTAATGTATCGTCTTGTTTGTCTGAGTCTATTAAGTCAGTTGTAACCAATGAATTTTGTGAACTTGTTTGGTTTTCAACCTGAACTTGGGCCAGATTATTTTCTTGAATGTATCCAATAAATCTATCCGTGACCGAGCCAATCAAAAGATCAATTTCATTACCAAATAATTGTTCTTCATCGACATTCTCGTCAAATAATGGCACTACAACATTATCTTGGTAGCTCAATCCATAACCAAAAGCAAATAAGGGATCGCTGGCTGGATCAAAGTAATTTAAATTTGCCTGAAAAGGTGTTTTGGGCCAACTAAATGGTAGTCTGCCTTTAATATCGAAGTTGACTTCATTGACATCGTTCATAAACAACACGTCTGTCATTCCTCTGGATTCTGTTCCAGGCAACCAAGCAGCTATAAATGCATCTGATAAGTTGATTTCTCTTGTCATCCATAACGGTCGTCCAGAAAAAAATAATGATACCGTTGGTACACCCTTCTCTTTTAATAATGATAAGGCGCCTATTTGAGCTGTTCTGTTGAAGGATAAATTCTTTCTATCACCCACTCCTTCTGCATAAGGCTGTTCTCCATAAGCAACAATAGCAACGTCGTAGTCAAACTTGCTCACAGAACTAATATTTTCCACGTAATCCACATTCCCTTGGCTAATTTCTTGTAAAGCCTGTAAGAAAGTAATGCTGCCTGGAAAATCATCATTGTTGTTATTTGCGCCTTGCCAATCAAGAGTCCAACCACCAGTTTGTGTTCTTAAAGAATCGGCGTCACTACCAACCACTAGGATCTTAGCGCTTCTTGAGATGGGCAATATATTGTCATTATTTTTTAATAGCACTAGAGACTCTCTTACTGCTTGGCGTGATATCTCACGATTTTTTTGCAATCCGACTTCTGTGAAATTTGTGTCCTTAGGTTGACGGCCATCGAACATTCCCATTCTTTCTTTAACTAGCAAGATACGTCTTACAGCATCATCAAGCCTCTCTTGAGTTATCTCGCCATTCTTTGCTTGTCTAAGAGTGTTTCTATACAGATCCTTCCAATCCTCGGGCACCATAAACATATCGACGCCTGCGTTAAACGAAGCGGCACAATTGGCATTCGAACATCCTGGAACTTGTCCATGACCATTCCAGTCACCCACAACAAAACCATTAAACTCCATGTTATTTTTTAACACTTCGGTAAGGAGGTAATCATTGCCATGCAGCTTAGAACCATTCCATGAATTAAAGCTAGCCATCACTGTCTGTACACAGGCATCAAGTGCAGCAAAGTAAGAGGTGCCGTGGATATACCTTAATGAATCTTCATCTGTTTTAGTGTCTCCTTGATCAACGCCTAAAAAGGTACCTCCATCGCCAAGAAAATGTTTTGCTGTACCAATGATTCGATTTTCACCGAGGAACTCATCGCCAGACCCTTGCAAACCATAAACAAATGCTTTGCCTAACTTTGCTACCAATTCAGGACTTTCTGAATATCCTTCATAGGTTCGGCCCCAACGATAATCTTGAGGAACAGTAACCGTAGGAGCAAATGTCCAAAATAGCCCTGTAGCTAATACCTCTTCAGCTACTGCAGCCCCGACCAACTCCAATAATTCGGTATTTTGTGTTGCTCCTAAACCAATATTATGAGGAAAAATTGTTGCTCCAATGACATTGCTGTGGCCATGAACCGCATCGGTTCCCCATAAAACTGGAATATCGGCTCCACCTCGATTTGTTGATACATCATGAAATTCTTGAGCCAGTG
>Ga0255784_10003816_pt1 | contig 11342 bp, 3 predicted proteins | sample 101ome_14_FD_179982 | JGI IMG/M metagenome (GOLD analysis project Ga0255784, IMG submission 179982) | Coastal salt marsh microbial communities from the Groves Creek Marsh, Skidaway Island, Georgia - 101403AT metaG (version 2) | ecosystem: Environmental > Aquatic > Marine > Intertidal zone > Salt...
CCGGCGCCACGTTTCGATGGGTAGACGATATGCCGTTCCCGACGCTTTCATTTCCGAGCGATCACGCGTTGGTTTCGTTTGAATTAGAGCACATCGCGTAGTTGTAGTAGATGATTTTAATTATGCGAAGTAGTAGTAGTAATAAAGTAGTAGTAGTAGCGGTACGCATTGAGCGCTCGTCGCGCCTTTTACGCCGTTCTCTCTTTGTAAAATGTAATTTTCTTCCTTTTGCCCCTCTCCGCACACACACGTGAAAAAAGCGGGACTCTTTTGCGAATTGGTCACACACGCGCGCGCGCGTTTTTTTTAAAGATGGGAAAGAAAAAGCCCACCTCTCGGGACCAGCACGATAAAGGCAACAACAAGATGTCGTTTCCTTCCTTCTTCAATAATCACGGCAACAACAACAACAACAACAACAACGGAGGAGATTCGAAGAAGAAGAAGAGGAGAAATATTCTGTCCAACTTGAAGGGAAAATTGGACTTCGAGAAATACAAGGAAAACTTGATGGCAACCGCGGCTGGAAAGATCATCGCCGGCGCCGCCTCTGGGATCGGGTCCATGCTTTTATTCGCGTCGGTGTTTAAATTCGTCAGCGCGAAAACGGCGGAGACGTCGGACGCGAAGAAAGAGGCGAACAAATTAGAAGTCGAACGGAAAGCGAGACTGGCGGACGTGAGGAGACAGTTGGCGGGTCCGCTGCGAGCGGCGGCGATTGAGTTGCACGAACGATTGGAGGATATCTTGTGCACGCCTCCGAGACGAAAGTCGAAACTGGAGAGAGTTCCGCAACCGGTGAATTTCTTCGCGCTGCACTTTCCGGACGATCCGTCGGATTGCGTCAACTCGACGTTGTTTCGGATTTGCGCGTATTTAGAGAAAGTGTTGCAGTTTAATCACGGGGTGCACGTGGAAGGCGTTTCGGAGGAAGATACGTGGCAATACTTATTGGACAAGAAGTTAGCGAGCATTCAAAGAGCGCTGGCGAGTTCGATTCCGAGATTTGATGCGGTTTTGAAAGGGGAGAGGTTGACCGAGGTGATCGCCGTGATGGTGTCGAGGGCGATGATGCAAAACGATGACGACGATCTGGCACCGAAAAGGAGCGAGTTTATGGATAGTTTAGTCGGAGAAAAAGAAGCGGAAGATTTAGCAGAGGCGGTGGCGAGATATAGGAAGAGAACTGGGGCACTTCATCGCGCGGATTCATTAGGTAAGTCGCAACAGTTGTTCCCAGAATTCGAGCCCGCTACCAATTTGAAAGGGAGAGATTACTCGGCGAGTCATTTCGAGTTTTCGAGAGAGTACAGATGGCCTATGCGTTTTTTCGAGGATCATCAAATTGCCATGGCGGAAATTTTTGCGAGCATACGACCAAAATCGGACCAAAAGCAAGCGGTTGGTGGTGGTCCGCAGAAGGAGATTGAATACATCGCGTTCGTGGCAAAGATTGAAGAGGCGTTGGCGTTGGAAGCTGCCCATCCGCCCGGATCGATGCGTTCTAATCCTTGGGTGCACTGGATGCTTCCGGCGAGAAGCGAAATTGCGCGATACGCGAGTTTGCAGGCGCAAAATTTTAAACTGTTGAGACGAAGAGAGATGCGAGAGTTGACCGCGGCGCGGGCGAGGTTGGTGCAGTTGTCGAAAGCGTTGCAAGATCTCATTGACATGTTGTACATGCGCTTTGATCACCCGGCGTTCAAAGTGAAATCGAGAGACGACAAGTTCAAGCACTTGAAGCGTTTGGAAATGAAGAAAAGACAACAGGAGAAGTTCAGCAAGCAGGCCTCGGCGAGAGCGCAAAAGTATTGGAAGATTATCGAGGAGTACGTGCCAGTCATCGCCAGGAACGGATCGTTAGAGGGCATCGATAGGAAAGGCGAGCGGCAGCCGTGGAAATTTCATATTCCATTTCGGAAGAACACGTACGAAATACCAACCAGAACGGGTTGGGAAATTGTCGTCGCGTCTATTGGAGTCGGTTTTGCTATTTTACTCCCGCCGCTGTTGTTGCAATCAGTCGCAAACAGGGCGGTAAAGAGTCCAAGAATACCACTCTCTGAATGGCTGCAGAAAACGCCAAACGAGTTGATCACGGCGAAGAAATCTTCTTCTTCTAATAATACCATTAGCACGAAGAAGCAGTCGAAACCAAAACCAGTGGCGACGAAGGACGAGGAGATCACGTATGTAATCGCGAAAGATGATGGAGATCGAGGAGAGTTTTCGTCCGGCGGAGCGCCATCGTCTACATAACGCAAGAAATAAATCTTAGTATAAATACAATTTTAATGTCTACTTTGTGCTGCCGCTGCTGCTGCTATTACTGCTGCTATTGCTATTGCTTACTTTTACTACTTTGGGATTTTGCCTTCTCCACTGCCGATATGATTCCGTCGCTGACGAAATACCATTCGCCCCACTGAATGACGCCATTTTCATCTTCGTCCGCCGCGGTCGCCAAAGCTTCCATCTTTTGCGCGATTGATTTGCTCGTTTTTCGAAATCCAGCCATTTTTATGACTTCCAAAGACGCGATTTCGAATTGCGCTTTCGTCAAGTATGGGAACGGAAACGTCTCGTCCGGTGGCGAGCAGTATTTCTTGAAGACGCTGAATGCAACCGCATCGTGTGAAATCGCGTCGCTGTCCACCTGAGAGGCGTTCGAGAAGGCGTTCTTAAATCCAAATTGCGCAATTTGTTTCTGCACGTCTCTTTGTAAATCCGAGAAGATGGAATCTATGGAAAAATCACCGTCTTTTGATGATTCATCAGTCGTTCCGCCTCTTTTGCTTTCGTTAAGAAGAGCCGAAGAGGCTTCCATCGCGAGTTCAGTCGCTAATGCGTTCAACGCCTCCATGGCGGAGAATGCATTTTGCGCACTCTTCCGCGACGGTTCTCGTAAAGATTTCGAGCTCGCAAAAGAGCGCATTCCGCCACTGTTTTTTGACGAGTCATAGTCTACGCTCATTCGCGTCGTGCCATCAAAAGACACGTTGACGTCGTCAAAGTCATACGATTTACGTAAAACCGTCGGAGTTGTCAAAGCCAGTCGAATTTCGTGACCACAAATGACCGCCGACGCGTCTTCGAGAACTTGCGAAAGAAACGCCAACGCGAACGCGTGCACGTTACTCGTGATTTTCTTCAACGCTTCCGGTTCAATTTTGATTTCCTCTGTTATGGTATCTAACACTTGCCAATCTGGACGAAATCGACGTATTTTCGTGTAATCGCGCGGTGCATCCTTCGCCACTCGAGTTTTGATCTTTACCGTGCGGCCTAAAATGCTAAATTCAACTTTCTGCGTCGTCTCGATGAATGCGTCCACGAAGAGCTCAAAACAGTTAGCGTACAAAGCGCGCTCGACGTCGTCTGGAATGGCCTGAACGTTATACGCGGCATCCGCGAGGAGCCAATCGATGAAAGCTTCAACACTTTCTCTGCTTATAACGTCGCTATTACTCACTGCTGCTGCGGTTGTCGTGTCTGCCATCTGCTTGTCCCCTGTCGCGACGATAGGGGTGATGTTGAACCGTTCGCGAAGAAACGCAAAAGCATCGTTAGTGTTGTTACTATCATCATTCACGGAATTCATCGTCGGACTCATTTCTGCGACACCTTCTTTTGCATTTTCCTTCGATCGCACTTTCTTATCGTCGTTCTTTTTCCGTATGACTTGTATAGTAACGTCCATGCCTAAAAATTCCGCGAACACGCGCGGCGCGTTCAAGCCAATCCCACCTAAAATGCCTTTAATGATGTCCACGTAGGTTTTCCGTTCCAATTCCGGAGTGATGAACATAGGAGCTACGGCTTTACGACGCGCCATGAAATCGTCAGCCAAGGCCTGCGCGAGCTCGTCCGCGTCGTCTGAAGACGACGATAACGACGACGATACAGATGAAGTTTTCTGTTTGTTCAACCTCCTTTCGTCTTCCTCGTATTCTTTCTGATCCTTCACGCGGAGATCAAACTTCACCGCGTAATCGACGTTCGGGAGAGAAACTTCGGAATCGATGGCTTCGCACGCCATCGCGATGACTAACCTACCAAAATCTCTTTCTAGCTCTGGAAAAAGTATACCAATCGGTGGAATTTGGAGTTCGTCGATGACTTTACGCAAACGTGCGTCCGAGGCGGTTTTGGCGATTTGAATAGCTCGGCTTCTTCTCAGCGCCTCGCGCCGAGCGCGGAGCGAGGTGTCTCCCACTTTTCCTCCTCTCTCTTCTTCTTTCAACTGTTCGCGAACGTCGAAATAAAATTCCGCGTCAAAAATTCGCGCAGAGAAGCTTTGGACGCCGGATTCGAGGAATAACGTCCCAGTTCTCGCCGCGATGGATAAAATTTTCTTCGACATTTTCTTCTCCAACTTTCGCATCAGTTTCCCGTCGTTGTCCTCTTCATCGATCGTATTTTCCACCACTTCCGCGACAAACTTCTCCAATTCATCCTCTTTGCTCCCTTCCAACGCTCCGTACGTCTCCAACCTTTCCGAATCTTCCCCAACAAACCTCCTTTGCACGACCAAAGGATGTCCCAACACCCTCGCGTCTCCGCTCAAGACGATATCGTCCAAAGTCTCAAACGCGCCTTCCAATCCTTGCTCCAACGCCTGCGCGTACACCCGCGTCTCTATAAACTCAGGCACGATCGGCACGTCGTACAAATCGTGTATCAACTTCGCGTAATCTTTCAGCAACTTCCGAAACTCGGGATCGTTCGCTGCGCTTCTCGTAATTTTCGGTTTATCAAACACGTTCTCCTTCGCGTACGCGTACAGCGCCTTCGCTTTCCGCCACTGCCGATCGACGAACGATATCGCCTTCTTCATTCGTTTCGTCGTTTTCACCATAACGTACGCCACCTGCGCGAAGAAAAGAACCGCGGCGAGTTTCTCGTTCCCACGTAAGAACGTTTTGCACGTCTCGACCGCCGCTCGCGTTCGATGTTCCGCCGCTGTTATGAAAAATTTTTGGTGCTCTCCTCTCGCCGGACCGAGAAGAAGATATCCATTCGAAGTAGTTATCGTTGTCTCGCTCTTCTTATTGTTCTTGTTCTCGATCGTCGTCGTCTCTTTTCTCTTCTCGCTCTTCTCGTTTTGAACGATGCTGCTCTTCTTCTTCTTTGTCGTATTCTCTCTCTTCTCTCTTTCGTAGTTTGTATCGCTCCCGCGACGACCGCCTCGCCGTTCTCTCGTTCCCCAACCGCCAAATCCTCCCGAGGAAGAAGAAGAAGAAGAAGAATCCTTTTCCGCGCGAGCGGCGACGACGACGACGACGCTCCGTTTCTTACTCCCGATCTTCTTCTTCTCGCCAAAAGAAGAAGAAGAAGATGTACAATGCGCTCCTTTTCTTCCTCCTCCTCCAGAGACGACGACGACGACCGCTGCTCGTTGCTGGAGGAGCATGGTGTAGTTTTATATCCGATACGCGTGCTTTTTTTCCCGAAAGTGACGTTTTCACTTCACTTTTTTTTCCCCTAAAATGTGAGAGAGAAAATAAGGTTTGAAAAGCTCTTTCGAGAGCGATGACGACGTCGTAACAGTTAGTAACAGCAGTAGCAGTAATAGGAGCAGCAGCAACACCGCGCGCGATTTCGCCGGTTCTTTTTTTTTCCTTTCTCTCTCTCTCTCTCTGTCTCTCTTTCAAAGAAGCGAAAACCAAACCCGCAGAGAGAGAGAGAGAGAGAGAGAGAGAATTTTCCCCGGCGGCGTGAAGAGAAATGCAAAAACGACACTTTCTCTCTCTTTTTCCGATAAAGATAAAGTCATCGCACGCGCGATACGGATGCTAAACTAAGGTGAGACGCGCTCGAAGGATTAACTTCGGTGGATACGCGCGAAGAAGCGGCTCTCTCTCTTTTGATGATCCGCGGGCGCAAACCTTTTTTATTATACTTTCTAATAAAAATTCGATCGATCACCGGGGAAAATCCCCGCGCGTTTTAGCAGAGAGTGCTCGGGCGGAAACGTCACTTCCTTTTGCCCCTCCTCTGGAGGAGAGCGAAAGACACTCGCGATGTGCACATAAAAACAGTCATTTAATCAGTCCGGACGCAACGGATGAGACAGAACGGGGTTTACTCTCGAGCTGACGTCTCTCTTTTCCTTTCCAAGAATATCATCAAATCGCGTGTGTGGGTTTTGTAACGACCACCGCGAGACACACAGGCCGCGCGGCAGCGTTAGTAGCAGCAGCAGCAACAGCAGCGTTTATCAACGCTTTTATTTCATTACACGCGTTAAGATGTCTCTAATTACACTCACAAGACTATCGAATACTACACTACGAGCGCGCTATTATTACTATTCTTTATTTATTACTAGGTATGATGCTAAACTTTACACAACATCCAACGCGGACGGGTTGCCGCCGCCGCCGCCGCCGGACGCGTTGTTCCGAATCCTCTCCTCGCGAAAATTTTCAACCGCTTTCTCAAACGTCGAACGTCTGAGTTTCATCGGGCACCGGTCGAAGCGCGCGTCTTCTTTCAAGACGTCTCGAGCGACTTCCCAGGCGAAAATTTCGTCCTCCTCGTCGGCGACGCCGCCGACGGATTGTGATAACGCGGACACGGTTTCTTGGCACAACTCCTCGTATCGTCGCGCGGAGGTTGTTTTGAACTCTAACAAGAACCTATCGAAAGCGGCGATCATGTCCGCTCGCGAAAGAGGTCCATCCGAGGAGGTGCGACCGAGAGGATCTTGCTCGAGTAATTCGCGAACGTCGTCGAAGGTTTCCACGTCGTCGATAGATTTCACAGATTCGGCTAATAACGTTTCGAATTGCTTCATCGCGTCGCCCTTGTCTTGGTTCCGTTTCAGTTTTTTCAATCGATACTCGTCGTCTCGTTTCTTTTCGAGTACTTCGCGTTCGCGTTTTTTTCGCGCAACTTTCTCGCGCTCTAATTTGGACTCTTTCGACTCTTTCGTCGACGTCGCCGCTACCGCTGCCGCGCCGCTCGAGAGCTTCACTTTGTACTTGTTAAACGCGTTTCTTCTCTCCGGCATCGTCGCGAAAGATTCAAACGCATTTTTATCCATCTTTCTGAGTTTCGGCATGTCTCTCTCCCATCGCGAGTGCTCGTTGATTTTTGCCTTTTCGCACAGCGCAAAAAACGCATCCAACGCTTTATTCTTGGCGCTCAAGTTATCGCTCAAGATCTCGGCGGCAGAAGGTGGTGGTGGAACTGCTGCTTCTGGTGCCGTCGTTGGTTCCTCTTCTTTCACCATCTCTTCGATGGTATTATTCGCCGGGGCGGCCTCCGCTGCGGCGGCGCGAGGCTTCGCCGCCGCGGGCGGCTCTTCTTTTCTCGAGACCTCTGCTCTTCGCATCTGCTCTGCCGCAGCCGCCGTTCGTTGTTGCTCGTCGTCGTCGTCGTTCTCGTACGCGTCCGGGTCAAACTCGATGTCGTCGTCGTCGTCGTCGTCGTCATCATCTTCTTCTTCTACAACTCCTCCTCCTCCTCCTGTTTCTTCCACGGGAACAGAAACACTCCCACACACAGCAACAACAGAAGGCTTCTCCCACCGTCGCTCTCTCACCGTCCCGTCTCTCCCATTATTCCTAAACCAATACGGTCGAATCAACCTCGAGTCTTCCACGCGGTACCACTCTCCCGAAATTTCGTCATCGTTCGCACCCTCTTCTTCTCTCTCGATCTTCACCGCTCGTTTCGGAATGCGCCCCCAACTGCTCCTCTTCCCAATCGCGTCGAAATAGAACCGCTTCTTCGTCTTCGGGTCCACGCACGCGCGATAGCGACTGTATTTACTCCCACCACCAAAAAGAGAAGAAGAAGAAGAAGAGGGAGAACTACGCGTCGGTCGTTCGTTCTTCTTCTTCTTCTCTTCTTCAGCCGTGACAGTTGTCATTTTTTCTTCGCGTCTTCTTCTGATGTAGCGCGTTTTCCCGAATAAAAAAGTGAATCTTTCTCTTGAAACCGCAGAAAAAATTTCCCCATCAAAATCCACATTCTCTCTTTTGCAAAGAGCGCGCCCTATATATTCTTCGTTCTCTCTCGAAAGACCACACAGAAGACACGCAGAGACAGACTTTCTCTCTTTCGTTTGATTTATTTCTCTCTCTCTCTCTCTGTCTATCAGAGAACGCGCTGTGTGTGTGTCTGCGATTTTTTTTCTTTCCGTACCTGAAACGCAGCAGCAGCGGGGAGAGTCGTCGACATCAAAAATCATCATCAATCGGAAGAGAGAAGGACTTTTGAGAGCCTCGGCCTCTCGTCGCTTCGGTGCGCGCGTTCGTCTGAGAAAGAAAGAACAAAGAACAGGCGCTCAAAGAACAGGCGCTCTTGGTCTCTTTGAACGACGAGTAAAGCGATATATATATATATAATAGATACGTATTGAGACCACCAATGTCTTCCACTCTGGTACGTGTGTGTGTTGGGTTTCTCTATATATTTGGGGTTTCACAATGCGTTTGTTTCTCTCTGCGCCTCCGGAGACGGCCAACACTCGGTCTCTTCTTTTAGCGCAGTTTGTGCGGATCTTCTTTCTTTCTTTCTTTCTCTCTTTCTCTTTTCTCGCGATGCGCTCGCTGACCTCTCCTCTGCGAATTTTTTCTTCTTCTTTTCTTCTCGCGCGTGTAGGCGGTATCCGCGGGCCGGCTGAAAGTGTGCTCGTTATTCTGCGGGTGCGGCGCGTTTGATTTCGGCTTGGCGCAAGCCGGGCACGAGATCATCATGCAAACCGAAGCGGACGAGTGCGCGAGAGAAGTTTTAACCAGTCGGTTTCAGGGGATTTTTCAGCCGACGCACGCGTCTTCGGTGGCGGAGTTACCGGAGGAGACGGACGTGTTGACGTGTTCCTTGGGCGGGGTCTCCGGGAGTAGTTTGGTAGGACATAGCGATAGAGAAGGGACGATGTACGACCACCAAGCCGGAGAATTGGAAACCGGGTGGCGCGAAAGTTGGTCCTCGAATTCTGTGCAATCGAAGATGAAGCAGGTTTTACGGTTGGCGAAGAATCGGTTCACGGGGAGGTGCGTGCCGTGGGTCGTCGTCGATTGCGGGTCGGAGATGATTTTAGATACCTCGGACGAAGGGCAACCGCCGATTATCGCGGAGTTAGTGAGAGAGTTCGAGCAATTAGGGTTTCGTTGGGCGCATCGAGTGGTGCAACCGACTGCATTTGGTATACCGGACGATCGAGGACGGTTAGTGTTTTTAGCGAGTAGACACGGCGACCCGAGAGAAGTTTTGTTGGTCGACGAAGATCCGACGACGAGTAGCAACATGAATTCAGCTTCGGATTTAGCATCGCAACGAATGAATAACAAAAACGCGCCGACTTTGTTTGCCAGGTGCGGCTTTACCGTTTTGGAAGACGAAAACGAGGACGGGAGTCAGTTTCAAAGAGCGACGCCGATGTACAAAGCGTCGACGATAAACGTGTGCGCGGACGCGAGGCCGGATAAAGACTCCGTCGTGTGCTCGGGCGATGGTCAACTGGCGCCGTTAGACGTTTCCGACGCGGAAAGTTTGCAAGGTTTGTTGCCCGGGTGGACCGTAGTGTCGCCACCGGGCGCATCGAGAACGTCCGAAGCCGTCGTCGGCGAGATTCTCAATCGATGGCGCGCTTTGAGCGCGACTGGTGGGTGCGTCCCATTAGCCGAGTGGATTGGACGACGATTGGCCGATCCTTACGGAAACGGTAAAGGATTCGATTCCAAAAGGAAATCCGCGCAGAAGTTCCCGAAATGGTGCGATGGAAATATGGTGAACGTGAACGAGATTAACCCGAGAGACGTGAGATGGGCGACGGCGACGAGCGCGAATACGTCTTGCGCACAAGAAACAGCGATAGCTGCCATGACGGCGTTGAACAACAGCAATGGCGAATTAGGGGGTTTTAAATGGCCTCAGCACGCGTATAACATTGGTCACGGCCGCGTTTCGCACCCGATGAAACGCATTCCGAAACCAGAATTTTTGAAACACCCAGAGGCGAGAGAGAAGACGGTGTTGAAAGCGTATTTACGAACAACTTTGGAAAATTGCTCGGGGATGAATAATAACCCGGGCGGCATCGAAGGCTACATTCCGAGGGATGTGATCTTAGCGTGCGTTCGAGCGACGAGAGAAGCTGGGATGGCACCACCACCGGCGTTGGCCGCGTTGGAGAGACAGTTTGGCGGCGCCGGGAAGGAAGGCGCCCCGTCGGCGGCGAGAATCGCGGGAGGACATCAAAACAATTTACCTGGAGCGCACTCCGAACGAGACTTGCTTGCGGCTGAAACACTTTTAGTGACAAACACAGCTAACGCTGCTCGAAACGGTGGCGCAGGGCCGAGAAATGGTACCAACAACGTCGTCAACGTGGCCGGCGGGAAACGACAAAACGGCGCCGCGACGATGAATAACAACGATAACAATAAAGAATCGTCAAAGCGACAAAAATCTTCGCTGAAACCGTCAGCAGCGGCCCCAGTGGTAGAAGAGGAAGGTGCCGAACCCGACGATGGATCGTTCATCGTCGCTGGGATTCGCATGATGAAACCGCGAGAATCGCAAATCGTCTGGGCGAAATTGCCGGGACATCCGCATTGGCCGGGATTACGTGTGGACGAAGTGAAGCACGGCGACGTCGTTCCAAAAGCCGCGAAGCAAATGCAAAAGGACGGAAACGATGTTTGCGTCGTATTCTTTGGCGAGAAATCGTTCGGTTGGTTACCAGAAACCTCTATCGTCGATTTTGAGGTTGGTTACAAGCAACATTCTCACGCGCCGGTGAGAGGAAAAGCGCGTTTTCTAAACGCGTTGAAGTACGCCAACGCAGAGAAGGAGTTACGGAAAAACGAAGCAAAGAATGGATTGACGAATGGAAACTCAGGTGAAGGTGCGGCAGCGGGAACGAATGCCGCCACCAACGCTTCGGGCATTCCTCCAGCCAACCCGATGGGCGCCGTCGAACCGATCGATTACGAAGCCGTCGAAAGGAACAAAAAAGAGGTTGAAAAAGCCTTATCGGAAGGTCGATGCCCGTGCAAAATGTGCGAAAACCTCAAATCCATCCGCGACTCCAACCCTGAAACGTGCCTGCGCTTGCGATGCATATCCGCGTCCACTTCGGGTAAAACCGGCGCTAAACTCGCCTCCCAAGGCGCCAAGGCGGTGGGTAAAATGATCTCCATTCTATGGCCGTTGGACGACGCGCGGTACATCGCCGAAGTCATCTCCTACGACGCGCGCGAATTGAAACATCTCGTTCGATACGTCGAAGACGACGTCCGCGAATACGTCAGCTTGTGGGAAGAAGACGTCCAGTTTGTTCGCGGCGACGCCGCCACCGGCGGTAAACAAGGCGAACAGCAACAACA
>Ga0255784_10003817_pt1 | contig 11340 bp, 4 predicted proteins | sample 101ome_14_FD_179982 | JGI IMG/M metagenome (GOLD analysis project Ga0255784, IMG submission 179982) | Coastal salt marsh microbial communities from the Groves Creek Marsh, Skidaway Island, Georgia - 101403AT metaG (version 2) | ecosystem: Environmental > Aquatic > Marine > Intertidal zone > Salt...
GCGCGCGCGCAGACACGGAAAGGGAGGAAGAGAGAGAGACGCGGACGCGGATAAAGACGGGATGATTCGCGCGTATAAATCAACACTCTTTGCTCTGCACGGATACCGACACTACCTGGCAAAGGAAGACGCGAAAAATGAGGAAACTGGGCCAGAGACGAGCGGAAGACGGCGACGAAGTCTTCGTGGGGAGCACTACGTCGTCACTGGGGCGAACCAAGGGATTGGGTACGCGGTGGCGAAGGGGCTGTACGAAGCGGGGGCCTCTGTGCACTCCGTCGTGAGAGATTCGGCGCGAGGGCACGAGGCTGCGGAGAGGCTCAGGACGCAAGGAAAAGGCGATGGGGGGAGCATCGAGGTGCATGTCTGCGATTTGAGTTCGTTGGCGCAGACGAGGGCGTTCGTGGAGAGGTGGATAGTGAGCGGGAAGCCTCTGCACGGGTTGGTGTGCAACGCGGGCGTGATGGAGAGGAAGAAACGACTGACTCCAGAGGGGTTTGAATACAATTTCGCGGTGAACACGCTGTGCACGTATGTCTTGGTGAATGGTTTGAGACCAGTGTTGGGTCGGACCGCGGCTGCTTCGACGGTTCCGTCGGGAGAGGCTTCTTTTAGTTCGTCGGGTGGGGGCTCGTCAACGTTGACGCCCGCGGTGACGCCGCGAGTGGTGCTCGTGTCAAGTGGCGGCATGCTCACCGAAAGTCTCGTCACGACGGATATGGAGATGCGTAAAATGCGTCATTTCGATCCTGTAAGACAGTACGCGCGAGGCAAGAGACACCAGGTCGCTCTCGTCGAGCGTTGGGCCAAGTTGGAGGAGGAAGCCAGAGCGCGTGGACACGCCTACGTCGGTTACTACTCGATGCATCCAGGATGGGTCGAGACGAACGGCGTGAAGAATGCGTTGCCAAAGTTTTACGATTCATTGAAGGGAAAGCTGCGCTCGCCGGAAGAGGGCGCCGATACGATAATGTATTTGCTTTCGGCGGATGCTCAGGAACTGACGCCGGGCGCTTTTTACTTCGATCGAAAACCCGTCGCTAAGCACATCACGGGAGGATTTACAAAGTACAAAGCCGAAGCTGTTAATGAACTAGCGAACAGGTTAGACTCTCTGGCCACGGAGTCGAGTGTGAGAAGCGAGAAAAACTTGCTGCGCGCGCTTTCAGCCTCTGCATCTTCTGCAGAGAAGCACAAGGATCAACCAAACGTGGGCGCAAATTGTTGATGACGGTGATACTTCTTTCCTAGTAGTCATGTCTATTGCAATAATTCAAACCTATACCTAGTAGTTTACATTTTATCTCCCCACTGGCACTGGGCCTAGTGATTTTTGACCACCCGTATCCATGCCAAACGCAGCGCTTTGCGTCTGAATGGCCATTTGGATGTAAGCTCCGATGAAATCGTTGATGATGAAAACAGCCATTGCAGCGCCGACGCCAACGAACAGCAGACAGCATCCTACGATGAGGATTTTACGCAAGAGTTCTGGACCCAAGATGAGAGACAGCGATCCAAGAGGATCCATGAAGCTCAACCGCGCGCGGACTGGTTCTCGCAGTTGCGGGTCGCGGTTCGGTGCTTCACGCCCGGCACCCACCGGTCTCGTCTCCGCCTTGCGCACCGGCAACAGGCTCAGCATCACTTCAACTTCGCCTTGAACCTCATTGGGTTTACTCGGATGGTAGAGCTTGAGCCATTTGCCTTCAGAGGCACCGTCGAATATATTGAAGCTCATCAGACTATCCTGAAAGGATGATTTGAGCTCTATGGTTGCCTCGTTTGCCATCTCGCCATCGGGTGAGTTGTCCACCGCTCGCATGAGTTGCCTGCACATATTCGTCAATGGAATTGTGACTTCACCGATGGCGTCGTTCGCGCTGAACATGTCCCTGTCGAACGCCGAAATACGCAAAGCTGCGCGGGTGACTGGCAACTCGAATCGGAAAATGTTCCTAAAGTTGAAGCTGCCTCGGCCATCCGTGGCAAACCAGTGCGTATCCGTTTCTTGCGCTTCTGAGAAGCGAGTCTGAGTTCTATCGAGACCGACGAGCGTGATCTTGAAAAAGAGATCGTTTTTTCCTCCGACATCCTTGTTCACCATTTTTCGCGCACCAAACGTGACGCAGCGCAGTTCGACTTCTGTCACGGGCGGCGGCGCCAGCGGGAACGCTGGCGGTGGAATGTCGTGACCCTCGTGAATCTCGACGAATAGTTCGAGGAATCCTTGCGGAGAGTCACTTCCTGGAAGAAGAATTGGTCTCACCTCGAGTGGTGGGGTTCTAGACAAGTCTTGTGCCCAGAGAGGGGAGAAGAATCTATCTTCAATGTCAATGGTGCACGTTCCTAGCAAAATATCCTTGGAGCGCTTTTCCCAATCGTGCACGTGGATATCGACGAGCGACGTGCCGGGCAAGTCTGTTTGGAACTGGAAAACTTTGTAAAACCAAGGCGACAGCGTTCGATCCACTTTATCTTCTCGCTTACCAAGGACTTTGCGCACGCCGCGCTGATTGACGAGGAGATACGGGTCACATAAACCAGTGGGATCAGACGTTCGCAAATCTCTCCCTCTGATGACGTAAATTCTCACCGTCACTTCAGAGGGCGGCTGCGAGTATTCACCACCACCTGCAATGCGCTGCGCTTCTTTGAACTCTTTGAGAGGCATCGTGGCAAACTCCTCTTCGACGTCCCACCGAGACATTTCTTCCTGGTGCGTCGCTTTGATTCGCCTTTGCTTAGCCTTTTTGTTGAACATTTCTCGCGTCGCCCTCTTTCTCGACAGCTTGGACTCGAACAAGTTTTCAGCGATGAAAGAAGTGTCCTCCTTCATGGGTAAACTTCGAATCGCACACTTGACGTAACCGGCGAGCTCTTTCTCAGATGTGTTATCCGCAAAACCCTTTGCGTGATACACGGGAATGCTCATGAACTGCAACGGTGCCAGTTCGTCTTCGAGGAGACCACCCGCAATCATCATTCGGCCCTCCATCCACGGTGGGATTTTACCAGTTCCATCGTCGAACACCACGGTATCATCTTCATCATCGGATTCAGACTCGGATTCTGATGCGAGTTCCTCTTCCTCTTTCGCGTTCGAGTCAGATTCGTTCTTGGCGTCCTCTTCTTCGCTGTCTTCGCTCTCCGTCACCGATCCGGTAATTGACGTACGGTCAGTATCGTACTCGCTGTCGCTTTCGGCGATCGGAGCCAGTTTGAGCTTGACGCGTTCTTCCTGGGACAAATCAGAGAGCGGGATGTACTTGCGCTTTCCATCCATATCGCGCACCATATGATACTGCTCTGCGTCGGATCGACTTTCCAAAGGCGCAAATCTCCCCGTTCTGCTTCGTTGCATCTTTTTCTCCTTCTTTGATTTCTTCGACGGAGTATTTGACTCCTTCATCGACTTTCGAGTGCTTAGAGTAGACATTGTCTTTGCACTCACACTTTTCGACTTGCTGTCGAAGCGCGCGCTCAACAGGGTCGAAGAAGTCTCTGACCATTGCTCCGTGTCAAACGTGGCGGTATCAGAATCGTCAATGTATAGCGTCGTCTCAGATCCAAAGCCAAACTCGGATTCAGACTCAGTTTGTGACATTTCTGCGACGAGTCTAGCTCTGATTTCTTCCGCCGTTGGCTCGCGCGCCTTGATCTTTTTCAACTTACTCACGACTTCGGAAGTTTCGACCTGCTCAGAGTCTCTGATACGAAGCGGATGCTCCGTCGTCGCGATGATGTGTTGAAAGCTCTGTCGCCCGTCGAGCACTCGAATCGATAAACTGAGTCTAACTTTATCCATCTTCGTCATCATGCCACACAATCGGAGCATCTCACCCTTGAAATTTGCGTTCGGTGCGTTCGGGTACATGGATTGTTTCGTGCGCGCTTTGCTCGCCTCAGAACCGTAATACAGCGGCGTCACGCCATTGAGCTCAAACTCCACGCTCGGCCGGTGCACCGCAGAACCGCGATACGGCGTGAGCCCTCGGACCCCGAGGACACAAATCTCCACCGCAATTGCGGTTTGCCCAAAGTGATCTTGCAAAGGACGGATGGCTGATTTGTTCAATCTCATCGTCGCGTACGATACAACAGATGTGCCTTGGCCCACATACGCCGCCAAACCTTCCTTCGGCATTGGCAAGAGCTCGTAGAACATGAGCACGTATCCACCCGAGTCTAAAGGCGATACGCTCAGACCTTTCACAGGGTTGAGATGGCGCATCGGGTACCACTCAGGTTCATCACTCAAAGCTCCGACGTCGTACTTGCAAATATCATCGTACCGCTCCGGCATTTCCGAGTCGAGGCTGAACTTTGAGTAGAAGGAAAGAATGGACGACGCGAGCGCGCTGAAATTATCATCACCCAAACGATCGGCTTGTTGCTGCGCCGGATGAATCAAAGGTAGCGATAGAACAGAAAGTGGATCGTTGTCTCCAGTAATGAATCCTTCATCGCGGTCAAACACCATGAGGTTGAGAGACGGAGCGGCCCACCACGCAATTCCATCAAAGTCGGCGCCTTGGCCTTGACCAACAAACTTTGACTTTTTCGTCTTCATGGGTTGCGCGACCTCGACGTCAACTTCACCCGAGCTATAGCCAGAGTCATCATCACTGTCGTCTTCTTCCGCTCGTAAACTTGCGAGTTTGGAAGGATCGATGAGAACATTGTCGTCATCTGAATCCGTAGAGTCGTCATCAGTGACGAGGCTACCATCCGGCAGACGTTTTTTGTCCTTAACGACGAGCGGGAGATCGACTTGGACGAACATTTCTCTAAACCATGATGGTGACGTGGTTGACTTGACAACTTGTGTCTCAACCACATTTCTTCCGACCCGCAACACGGCAAAAGGATCACTCGAACCGTGCGCGTCCGCCGCGGGTAAGTTACGAGCCTGGTAAAGTTCCATGCGAAGCATGTACGGCCTCGTCGGAAGAGCTTCGACAAATTCAGACTCCAAGTGCGCCGCAACGCGGGCGCCACGGAGTTCAGCCTTCTTTTCAAGCTCTTCACGTCTTTCCTCAGCCATCGCAGCTACGTCGCCCATCATTGATCTTTCATCGTCCGAAATTTCAAGCTCGTCATTCGGACCTCTTTTGCCCGCGTTGGAACCTCGAATCATCAAGCGAAGAAGGACTTGTCCTATGGGCTTGACGTTCTCTGCCCGTCTACTTTTACCGTACTTGTGGTTGCTCAAAGCATCCATTCTCAATGGGAACCATCCTTGCACGGTCCAGCCTAGAGGAAACTCTGCATTTGTCGGGAACGCCATGGGACGAAGGGTTTCATTCACAGGCATCAACTCCGAAACGGGTATGCGGCAGAAGCCAACTCGCTTTATGCCGGATCCACTCGTAACGTTGATGTTGACAAACACATCAGGCGAGCCGCTACCAGCCAAAGGACCCTCGAACGGGGTGGGAATCTTCACCAAAAGTGGGGCAAGAGTACACTGCACGTTGGCATAGCACTCGTTCGAAAGAGATCCCTTTTCGGAACGCAGGATGACGTTTGGCGATGAAGTCGTCTCCAAACCCATGCCGACATCGACGGATAACATCTTCCCGGCGGCGTTCGTCTGGAACAGCTCCACCTGCATTACCTGCGAGTGGAGAAAGCAATGCCATTCCTTGCCCATCTTGTCCAGCACCGGCGGGAGCGATTTTCTCGGTCGAGCGTGCTTGTTTTTACGATTTTCTGGCTCAAGCGTAAATGAGAGTAAGGCCCTCCCTCTGTAAGCAGCCCCGTCGACGTAGCCAGCGTTCATTCTCTTGGCCAATTTGGACATTCGACTGAAGAACGCTAGCTCCATGCCTCTCAAGCCACCGTAAAAGCAAAACCACTTTGGCTTCGCGTACGCTTTTGAACGTTCAAATATGTCACGTAGACTGACTACAGTCGAAGAGACGTGATCATCTGCTCCGGTGTAGTCTCTGTCCATGACGCTGAGACGTAACGGAGGCATCATCGCCAAGCCATCATCACCACCCGGGACCATGAGGCGAATCACTATCTCCTGGTTCCAATCTGGGTTAGCGCTGGTGATGACTCGCGTCTTGGCTTCCTTTGAAGAGCCACACGACATCTTCAGATACGCATCTATTCCCCCCGATCCGAATCTATCCATGCGAGGAAACTCTCTACCGTTGTACACTTGACATGTGAGGATGTACGGATGAACGTCTTTCCTAGCTTGTTCTTGTTCCTCAGCCTGCAGTTTTTCTAAGGCTTTTTTCTGCGCCTTTTCTAAACGCTTCTTCTTAGCCTTTTCGCTTTCGTACTGACCAACCTCAACCACTTCGCCCTCGTCATCGCTAAACTTGTCATTCAAGTGTAACGGCGGTGGGTCACCTTCGTGTAACACCGTGACGCACAGACAGACATCCCCCTGACTACCACCCCGCCGTCCAGTAAAATCAGACAGCGTGTGCCACTCGTTCCAGATCTCGTGAGTTCCGTTCAGATACACCGCCGCTAGGTTGATGTCTACGCTACCGATGATCATATCTTTACCGACTCTCGACTTGTCGCAAATGTTCACGATGACGTTACACGCCTCCAACTCATCCGTCGCCACCTCGACGTCATCAAAGTAAAACAATTGATTCCACAACGGCGCCGCCGTTTCCTTCTCGACCACCGTCTTTTTCTTCTGCGGCTCAAATCCCGCGCGTTCCAGATACACCTTACCCACCACGTTTGGCAATCGATCCGAGTGCACCGTCTGCGTCTTCAATCGAAAGCTCATCAACGTCTGAAACAGGCTAAACGCCTTGATCGCCTGCAGATTTTTCGCCTCCACCAATCGCACCGACACCGAATACCGCCCCGCCGGCGTCGTGTGTCTCGTTGGCTTCACCAACTCTTGCGCATCCACCACCGACTCTTTCGCGCCCCAGAGCCACCCCATGGTGAATGGAGTCGAACGGAATGCGACGAACCCTCTCCGTCTCCGCCGCGCTCGCTCTCGCGGTCGCGCCGACGTCGACGGAAACGACGATGGATCGAACCACACTCGCGTTCACCGCGTCGACGACTTTCCTTCGAACGCGCGACGCGTTCACCGCGTCGACGAATGGCTTCGCGCGCGCCGGACGGATGGGTGTTCACGCTCGCAGCGGCTTCGGGCGATACGACCCCACATGGTCTTACCAGAGGTTAAGTACGTACATGACCCCGGTTGTGTTCGAGTTGACGGTTCATGAATCGTGAAACGAACCAGGGGGTCCGACGGAGGGAAGCGCTCGGCACCGTCGTCCGCCGACACACGACCGCGCGCGCGAACCGCACGCGAACCGGACCGCGTTTCTCCTTTGACTGCTTTCCACGTTCGTAACCATGAGCGCGTCGACCCGGGTCGTGGCGCTGTACGTCGACGCGGAACTCGGCGCGGACGTGCCGAAGCACGAGGCTACGCTTCGCGCGTTGACGGCTGACGACGGGTCCGCAGAAGCGACGATGACGACGACGTACGTGCCGAACGCGGAGGTTGGGTTTCGCGTCGGTGATGTCGATGTGCTCGCGGCGTGCGTGCGAGGCGCCGCCGGGGCGGAGCGGGCGTGCGCGACGGCGACGACGGCGTTGAAGGCGGGCGGGGCGTTGGTGGTGCGCGCGAGCGAGGACGCCGAAGGCGTCTTAGCGGCGCTCGTCATGGGCGGGTTCACCGAGGTTTCGACGCAAGTGGACGGGGCGGTGCGTGGGAAGAAACCCGCGTGGGAGCGTGGGACGGCGTTCACGCTGAAATCGAGAGAGAAGAAGGTGAACGAGGCGCCGGCGGCGGAGGCGTGGACTTTGGAGGGCGACGACGACCTCATAGACGAAAACAGTTTGTTGACTGAGATGGATGTCAACTCCAAACCGGTGCAGTACGACGATTGCGAGGTTGGTCCGGGTAAAAAGGCGTGTAAAAATTGCACGTGTGGACGCGCCGAGGCAGAGGCGGCTGAGGAAAAGGTGAACGAAGAGACGTTTGTCAGCGCGTGCGGTAACTGCGCGCTCGGCGACGCCTTTCGATGCGCTGGTTGCCCTTACCTCGGTCAACCGGCGTTCAAGGACCAAGGAAACAAGGTTGAGCTTGTTCTCGGAGATGATATTTAAGCGCACGTACTTAGCAGTAGAAGATACGAGAAACGTCGAGTCAACGAGAAAAACAAACAACGACGCGAGCGAGTTGTTGCTTCGCGACGACGACTGCGAGTCAACTAGTAGGAACCGGGGTAACAATGAATGGCTCACACACGCCCAACCCGTAAAAGTAATTTCCTTCGACGCAGTGCTCTACTTGAGAGCGTTTTGACGGTGAAAACGCGCGTTGACACGAAGCCATTTTATCGCTTGAAGTCATCTGGTCTCGCGTTGCAAACATTTTTTGCAACCACCGTGAGTCACTCTCCGCACAACGCATCGCGACGCATCATGTCCGCGTGCGCATCCGTCAGCATTCGTCCTGCGCTCGACGCGCGACGCGCGACGTCCAAATCCACCCGTTTCGCATCGCGTGCGCATCGATACGCGTCGTCTGTCGTCGTCAAAGCCATACAAGATGATTATGCTGAGTCTGAAGCGCTTAAACAATCCAGCGCCCCGACGCGTCGCGCGCTCCTCGCTTCGGTCGCGCTCGCCGTCGGGGCGTCCGCGATCGACACGTCGGCGAATGCGGGCGAAGGCATGTTGACGTACGAGGACCCAAAGTACAAGTTTAAGGTGACGTATCCATCCGATTGGGTCGTGCTCAAGGGCGAGACGCCCGCGTCCGAGCAACCCATGGGTGGTGGCGCTCGGGAAGTGTGGACGGTTGCGCCGGCAGACGCGAACGCGAGAGATGTGAACGTGACGATTGTAGCCACGCCCTCGGGCGCGGATTTTACCCGCATGGGATCGCTCGGGGATGCGTACGGTTTCGGCATGGGTCTCACCACTCCGCTCAACAAACCGAAACTTAGAAAGGGTAAGGAGGACCGAGTGCAATACTGCGACCTCGTCGATTCGGTTTCCGTCGGGGAGTACTACAAGGTTGAGTACACGCTGAGAAAGCCATCGACGGATTTGGACCAGGTGCACTTTGTGTTGGCGGGGCTCGGTTACGACGGGCGCGTGCCAAACTTCTACACGTCCACCGGCGTCTACCCGCGACCCGAAGATGCCAAGTGGCGCTCCGCCGTGGAGGGCATCATCGACTCGATCAGCTATCCGCCGACGTTGTATTAATTACGCAAACGCTATTTGATGATTACAAGCTAAATAATAAGAGTTGATTCAAGCCATAGACTGCTCCTTCATGATAGCCTCGGCGACAACCTTGACACCCATCAACACGAGCGGAACGCCGTTGCCCGGTCTGGTGGACGCACCGACGAAGTGCAAGCCGTCAACGACGGGAGAATCAAGTTGCTTGATGCCAGTTCTAACGGGCGGGCGGAAAGCGGCGAGCTGAAGCAAACCGTGCGACAAGCCGAAGACGGCGCCATGCTTTATGTTGAACTTTTCACGCCACTCTGTCGGGGTAGTGACGGATTCATGGACAATCATTTCCGAGAGATCACCGTGACCAGCCTCCTTGAATCGGCGTAAGATGGCTTCACGACCGGCGGCAACCATCTCTTCTTCGGTCGGCACGGGAACACCACGTTTTTTGCAGTTCTTCTCTTGCTCGCGAATGTTTGCCACCGGAAGCAAAATCATGATGGATGAGCCACCCTCCGGAGCGCACGTCTCATCCGTGTACACGGGGTTGTGGCAGTAAAAGTTATGTTGACGCGGTGCCGCAAAGTCGTCCACGGTGGACGGTCTCGGATCCCAGCTGCCCTTGTAGTCGCTAGACAGAAAGACGTTGTGGTGCAACAAATCCGGAAGCTTCTTGTTGAGGCACCAGTTGAACTCGATGACGGAGCACGAGTACTCGGCGTCGTCCCACTTTTCGCTCTCTTTCTTTGCCGGCTCACCCACAGAATCGAGCATTTGATCCCACACGCACGGCAAGTCTGGGTTGGCGACAACCACGTCGGCGTTCATGACTTCGCCAGACGCGAGGCGCACGCCAATCACCTTGCGACCAGTATGAGAACCGCCCTTGGACTCAGCCAATCCGCTGACTTCCTCCGTCAAAATCTCGGAAACTTCGCTACCGAGCTTCACCTTGGCGCCCTTTTTGTCGGCGAGCGCATTGAGGCTCTCGCGCACCTTGGTGAAACCGCCCTTTGGGTACCACACGCCGTCAGTGAGCTCGGTCGCCGCCAACAGGGAAAAGACACCCGGGGCGTTGTACGGGCTCAACCCGACGTAGAGCTCTTGATAGGAGAAGAGCGCGCGAAGACGTTCATCCTTGAAGTACTTGGCCATCTGGTTAAACTGTGGGAGGAGCAAATCGACCGGGTTCACCGCGAGCGCCAACGGACCCACGCGAGAGAGATCGACAAAGTCCAAGATGGAGTTGGCATCGCGTTCGATGAACGCGGCGACGCCGTAATCAAGCGATGCACGCGCGCGACCGAGCCAATCAATGTACTTGCCACCCGCACCGAACTCGACGTCATCGAGCTGCTTGCGCATCGCCTCGATGTCATACAACAAGTCCAACGTCGAGTGGTCGCCAAAGTGCGCGCGATACGCGGGGTCCACGCGCTCGATATCGAGGTAATCCTCCATTTTTTCGCCCACCGACTCGAACTGTTCGCGGTACCGATCCGGAAGCAACAACAACGACGGACCGGTATCGAACCTGTAGCCCTCTCCGCCGCCGGCAAACTCTTCCGACCTGCACCGACCGCCCACGTCTTCGCGCTTTTCCAAAACCGTCACGTCAAAGCCCTCGTTCGCGAGCCTCGACGCCATCCCGAGACCACCGACGCCACCACCGACGACGATCGCCGTCTTCCCATCCCCGACCCCGCGGCACGCGACGTTCGCGCGCCCGCTCGTTCGCGCAACCAAACCCGAGGCTCGCGCCGACGTAATCGTCAGCCGTCTCTTTCCATCCTTCCCTTGCACTCGCACCGGCGCCGACATCGTCGCCATCGATACCATCACCGCGACTCGATCCACAAACACCTTCGGTACGGTGCGCGCGATAGTTAACCCGTCCGACGCGCGTCCGTGTCTGCCGCCCTCGCGCCCGTCCATCCACATCCATCCACTCAACCAGACGACGTCGTTTTGGATAACGCACACCCGAGATGCAGAGCGTCAATACTGTGCCCACTTTAATACTATCTAATGGTAATAAATGTAGGACCGTCGGCGAGCCCGGCGTGTGTGTTACACAAACAGTCCCATCGTGATTAACAATAGGGGAACGCACGCGCATCTTAGACACGCAAATCCATA
>Ga0255784_10003822_pt1 | contig 11330 bp, 11 predicted proteins | sample 101ome_14_FD_179982 | JGI IMG/M metagenome (GOLD analysis project Ga0255784, IMG submission 179982) | Coastal salt marsh microbial communities from the Groves Creek Marsh, Skidaway Island, Georgia - 101403AT metaG (version 2) | ecosystem: Environmental > Aquatic > Marine > Intertidal zone >...
TGAATAGGGCCTGAATGTGGTTGGGCGGAATGAATTCAAACAGGGGCGTGGACAACAAATTTTCCATCCAGTTGCCCTGGGTCGCGCTTTTGGGCGGGTCCAAGACCCCTCGATGAATTTGGAATATCACGCAGGACGTTGCGGCGACTGCAGACACAGAGTGGATGTCGAACGCATCGACCGCGCCAGTTGCGGCGGTGTCTGCTGTCGTGAAGGCGGTGTTTTCGAATGCGTCGTTGACGAGATTGAGTTGCCCTTCGAGTAAGAAGTGTAAGGTGTCATCGCTCGTTGAGCGCTTGAACAGCAGGTGACCCTCATCAACACGAATGAATTGCCCCTGGTCTACGAGCGCACCAAAAGCTGCCTCGTCCATGGCATTGAAGCGAGCAACCGCCTTCAGTCGATCCTGGTGGGCTGTTTTAAGTTCTTGATTCATATCGATGATTACGATCAGCGGGTTGCCGATTATAGTCGAGCCATGCGCTTGAGCACAGCCCTCTGCCAGACCGGGGCCGTTCGCGAAGGCCAGACCCGCTTCTTGCCCAACGTTTGAAGTTATCGATCAACGCAGTGGCTGGATTGAGCGCATGGAATATTTGGATCAGGCTTTTGTTGGTTGAGGCGTTTTGTGTAAGGTGCCGAGCGTAGCACGATGCGGTCACGAGGGTATTCATGGGCCCTCAATCGGACCGAGAGACTGCTGACGTTGATGACACAGAATCTACCTGCCTGCTGAGTCGTTCGATTGCTTTTACCGTCCCGGCACGCTCAAGTGCACTGGGCTTGCTGACGGTGACCTCTACCCACGCCATGGGATAATGTGAAAGTAGGTATTTGCAACTGGCGCTCGCTGCGGTCTCGATCAAATGAAATCGACCTTGCTGGATAAATGCGGTGAGCGCCCCTGACAGAGCGTCATAGTCGATTGCCCGCTCGAATTGATCCGAGTCGACCGCCTCTGTGGCGTCATACTCAAACTCGATTGATAGCCAGAGTGTTTGCTCGATGCGCCGTTCCAAAGCGTAAGCCCCCACCACCGTGTCGACGCGCAGATCCTCAATCCGGATGCGCACCGCTATGGGCTCCGGATCGGTTCGAGTTCGATCATTGGCCATCGGGCGCGCGCATCGATGCGCCAATTTTGCTTATCCCAAAGGGACTGACGCATAAGCCCGGCGACGGCGATCATCGCGCCGTTATCGGTACAGAATTTCAGGTCAGGGTAGTGAATTGTGATGTGGTGTTTTTGACCCAATTTCGCTAACGCCGCTCGCAGCTCAAGGTTTGCGCTCACGCCACCGGCCATGACGAGCTCGCTGAATCCGGTTTGTAGAATCGCGCGTTCGCATTTGATGACGATGGTCTCGACTACCGCATCCTGGAAAGCTCTAGCGATATCTGCTTTATCTTGATCTGTAACGGTGTCCAGCGATTGTAAAGTGACCAGCGTGTGAGTCTTCAATCCACTGAAACTGAAATCAAGACCGGGTTTCTTGGTCATGGGTCTTGGGAAGTCGAATCTTCCTGCATTTCCCAAGAGCGCTAACTTCGCGATCTCAGGACCACCAGGATAGCCAAGCCCCAACATTTTAGCGGCCTTATCAAAGGCCTCACCGGCGGCGTCGTCGACCGATTCTCCGAGGAGTTCGTAATGACCCGGGCTCGTACTAGCCATCAGCTGCGTATGACCTCCTGACACGAGCAGCGCGACCAGGGGATAGGGAGGGGGTGAGTCTGTAAGCTCCGACGCCAACAAGTGACCCTCCATGTGGTGAATGCCAATACTTGGAATGTCCCAGGCGTAACCGAGCGCTCGGGCGATGCTCGCGCCGACAAGCAAAGCGCCGATCAGTCCAGGCCCCTCGGTGAACGCGATGGCGTCAAGATCTTTGGGCTTTGTCTGCGTCTGCGCCATCAGTTCATCTATCATAGGTAAACATCGGCGGATGTGATCTCGCGATGCGAGCTCGGGTACGACGCCGCCAAACGCTGCGTGGATATCGATCTGACTGTGTAGCGAATGTCCAAGCAACCCTTGTTGGTCATCATAAATAGCGATGCCTGTCTCATCGCATGATGTTTCTATGCCCAGAATTCGCATCAGTGGGAGCGCGCTCGCAAGTGAAGTTGAGGGACATTGAGCGGCAATGTTGCGCGCTGAGTCCAGTGACACGAATGATATCATGGCGTGTGAAAGCGCATGATCTGAGACACAGGTTCGTGCCATGAATCTAAGATTAGAGTGCCGTCTTTTATCATCAATTGACTGATTTGCTTCGAACTCGCCCGGCGCTAAGGGGTGGGATAATACTTTTGATTTTTAGGAGGTTTCTGATTAGAATCGCGCCTCCGAAAAATTGTGTAATCAAACATGCCGAATGTTCGAGTAAAAGAAAACGAGCCTTTTGATGTTGCTTTGCGCCGGTTCAAAAGATCCTGCGAGAAAGCGGGTGTGCTCGCCGAGGTGAGAAAGCGGGAGTTTTACGAGAAGCCGACTTCTATCCGGAAGCGTAAAGCAGCCGCAGCTGTGAAGCGATATGCCAAGAAGCTTCAACGCGAGAGCAAAAAGCTCGAGCGGTTGTACTGATTCTGTTTTGCCCGGGTGACTCACCTGGGCATCCGTCTCTCTATCCCAAACGACCTCTATTTTTAGGTTGAAAAGTGTTTCGACCTCACTCAGTGACTACTTAAAACGAACGGTCTGTGTATGCGTCAGGGAGCCCCTTGGTCGGCGGGCCGCCTCGATCCAGTGTGAACTAGACCAAACCTCAAGATCCTCACCATCTGGATGACAGGGTGTATCCGATGATCAAAGAACAAGTACTAGAAGATGTGAAGTCAGCAATGAAGGCCCGCGATAAACAGCGGGTTAACGCATTGCGCCTGGTGACTGCCGAAATAAAGCGAAAAGAAGTCGACGAGCGACGACCGGTCGACGACGCTGCGGCGATTGCAATCCTCGAGAAGATGATGAAGCAAAGGAAGGATTCCCACGGCCAATATTTGGCTGCTGGAAGAGAGGAATTGGCGGCCCAGGAAGCGTTTGAAATGGCATTGATCCAAAGCTATCTCCCCGAGCCTCTGTCTGCAGAGGAAGTTGAGGCGTTGGTCGAGCAGGTGATGACAGAGATGGGTGCTGACCATATCTCTAAGATGGGGCAAGTCATGGGTGCGCTTAAGGCGCAGTTGGCTGGACGCGCGGACATGGGGCCAGTAGGCGCACTCGTGAAGGCGAGACTGTCAGCCTGAATCTTGCCGATCCTTTGTGAGGGTGCCATGCTAACTGGCTCCGGTTAGCACGCTCACACTCATGATACCGCCCGCTTTTATCGAAGACGTCATTGCTCGAACGGACATCGTTGATGTCATAGAGCCTCATGTGGTGTTGAAGAAAAGTGGCGCTAACTTTTCCGGTCTCTGCCCGTTTCATCAAGAGAAATCCCCAAGCTTTTCAGTCAGTCAAGATAAGCAGTTTTACTATTGTTTTGGTTGTCATGCGTCGGGCTCAGCGCTCAAGTTTCTAATGGAATTTGAGAGGTTGAGCTTTCCAGAAGCCGTGGAGCGCTTGGCTCAACGGCTGGGGCTCGAAGTTCCCCAATCAGAAGGCGGTGAGGATGCGAGCCGCAAGCGCCGACGACAGCTGATCTACGATCAACTGGAGGCGGCCAAATCGTTTTATAAGCATCAGCTCAGAAGCCATCCTGACAAAGAAAGAGCTGTCGCCTATTTAAAGGGGCGAGGGTTGACGGGTGAGATTGCGGCTCGCTACGAACTGGGCTATGCGCCCCCCGGCTGGAATCACCTGTTGGTCGATGACGAGCCCGAGACTCGGTCGCTCCTCCTAGAGGCGGGATTGCTCGTTCAAAAGGAAGATGAAACGGGTCATTACGATCGCTTTCGAGACCGGATTATGTTTCCGATAAGGGACCTTCGAGGCCGAACCATTGCTTTTGGTGGTCGAGTCCTGGGCGATGCGAAACCGAAGTATTTGAATTCGCCCGAGACGCCTGTTTTTCATAAAGGGCGCGAACTGTATGGTCTTTATGAAGCGCGACGTGCAACCAATCGGCTGTCCAGGTTAATCATTGTTGAGGGCTATCTCGACGTCGTCGCGTTGGCGCAATTCGGCGTCACTTTTGCGGTCGCAACGCTTGGCACCGCGACAACAGATGAACATTTGGGCCGACTGTTTAGGCAGGTGTCTGATCTTGTGTTCTGTTTTGACGGCGATCGAGCAGGTCAGGCTGCTGCAGGCAAAGCGTTGCTGCTCTTGTTGCCGCACCTGGAAGATGGGCGACGCGCAACGTTTATGTTCCTTCCCGAGGGGGATGATCCTGACTCTGTGGTGCGTCGAGAAGGCAAAGAGGGGTTTTTGGATCGGGTCAAAGCGGGCTTAGATGTCTCCGCCTGGCTCTTTGAGAAACTGTCAGGCGACTTAAAATCTGCGGGGCATGATCTCGCCAGCATTGCAGGTAAGGCCGCATTGGCGAAGGAAGCCGTAAAGTGGATTTCGACTATGCCGGCCGGGGCCTTTAAGCAACTGATGCTCGATGAAGTCACCGCGAAAACCGGTGTCGCGCAACAGCGCTTGGATCAAATTGCAGAGACCTTACCGGTTGCTCAAGCCGTTCGGCCGGTAGATCAGTCTGTCGAGACTCGGTCTTCTGCGGAAGTAGAGCCTCGGCCGGGACGGGGCGATGATCAGCGAGCCACCGTGGACACTGACCTCGCGCTGCTGGTGCTGCATCCTGAGCTGGCAGAAGACTTGGACGCGGATGTGATTCTGGGTCTCGGTCAAGAGGGGGCTGACGGTGTGCTTCGGCTTGTGTGCGAGAACATTAGAACCGAGGGCCTTAAAACGCCGGGCCAGTTAATTGGTCATTTTGCAAGTTCTCCTTTGGCGAAAAGTTTAAAACTGGCGTTCGATTACACCCCTGTGCTCGATGTTTCCTTCCTTAAGTCCGAATTTGTCGAGCGCCTGCGACGTCGAGCGAATCGTGCCGACCATAGAAGGCGGCAGGCGGAGATGGCGGAGCTCATCCACAGAGCGCCGTCGTCGTTGAGTGAGGAAGAACGGCAACGCCTGCGCCAGTTCTATGGGCAGCAAAAGGCTGATCAATAGCAGCTAGATGAATGAAAGCTCATCAGGGTGGTGAATCTACGTGCATTCCGCTAGCAAAACGATGATTTCGCTAGGAAAAACCAGTTCTGACTTCTATACTTAGCGGTCCTTTTCGGAGGGCTTTTTCATAGCTAGAGGGGAGTTATGGCCAGCGGACTCGCACAACGACAATCTCGTTTAAAAAAACTAATCGCGCTGGGGCGCGAGCAAGGGTACCTCACTTATTCAGAGGTGAACGATCATCTTCCGGATGATATTTCTGACCCAGAGCAAATCGAAGACATTATCGGCATGATCAACGACATGGGTATTCTCGTTTACGAGAATGCGCCAGAGTCCGACGATTTGATGGCAGAGGGCGATTCAACGGATGAGTTGGCGGCTGAGGAAGCCGCCGCCGTACTGGTGGCCGTCGAGAACGAGACGGGTCGCACCACAGATCCGGTTCGGATGTACATGCGTGAAATGGGAACGGTCGATCTTTTGACCCGTGAGGGCGAGATCGAAATCGCCAAGCGCATTGAGGAAGGCATTCGAGACGTGTTGGATACGGCTGCGAGCATGCCTGGCGTCGTCCCCAGAATTCTTGCGGCGTACGAAGACACGCAACTCGAAGAAAACAAACTGGAAGACTTGCTGATTGGGTTTTTGGACCCCGCCGAGCACGTAGAACCTGCTGCGCAGGTGGTTCCGGGCGAGACCAAAGATGAGGATGAAGAACAAACGGATACGGGTCCTGACGCTGAGCTCGCGGCCGAGCGGTTTCAAATCCTGAAAAAGCAGTACGAGAAGACTGAGCGGGCCATAAAGAAGCATGGACGGGGGTCTGCGCAGGTTCAAAAGGAATTGTTAGGGCTGGGGCAAGCGTTTCAGTTCTTCAAGTTCATCCCCAAGCAGTATGAGTCTATCGTCAATGCGGTTAGAGAGCCTCATCAGGAGGTTCGGAAGCTAGAACGACAAGTGATGACTTTGTGCGTTCGCCAATCGAAGATGGATCGAAAGGATTTCTTGCAGAGCTTTGCGGGTAATGAAGGCAACCTGAAATGGTTGCCAAAACAGATCAAAGCCGGCCATTCAAAATTGAAAGTGGTTGAAGAAGAAGTCATCCGAGCTCAGAAGCGGATCTTGCAGATCTCGGAAGAGATTGGCATGGATGTGGTTGAGTTACGGGATTTGAATCGCAGGATGTCTATCGGCGAAGCGAAAGCGCGTCGGGCTAAGAAGGACATGGTCGAAGCGAATCTTCGTTTGGTGATTTCAATCGCCAAGAAGTACACCAATCGTGGTCTTCAGTTTTTGGATCTGATCCAAGAGGGCAATATCGGTCTTATGAAAGCGGTTGATAAGTTTGAATATCGCCGCGGCTATAAGTTCTCCACCTACGCGACCTGGTGGATCCGTCAGGCGATCACGCGCTCGATTGCTGATCAGGCAAGGACCATTCGTATCCCGGTCCATATGATCGAGACCATTAACAAGCTCTCGAGAATTTCAAGGCAGATGCTCCAGGAAATGGGCCGTGAACCCACGCCAGAAGAGCTGGGTGAGCGTATGGATATGCCGGAAGAAAAGGTTCGTCGCGTACTCAAGATAGCCAAAGAGCCCATCTCTATGGAAACCCCTATAGGGGATGACGAAGACTCGTCACTGGGAGATTTCCTGGATTCTGACTCAAACCTCGGTGAAGGCGCCTCTGTGGGTGCACCACTTGAGACAGCCACGGAAGAGGGGCTGAGAGATGCGACCCGAAATATACTCGCCGGGTTGACCGCGAGAGAAGCCAAAGTGCTTAGAATGCGCTTCGGGATCGATATGAACACCGATCACACGCTCGAGGAAGTGGGCAAGCAGTTTGATGTGACCCGTGAGCGAATCCGGCAGATTGAGGCTAAAGCGCTTCGAAAGTTGCGCCACCCCTCGCGTTCGGATCATCTGAAAAGTTTCCTGGATTAGTTCAGGCACATCAGAACGTTAAAAAACCCACCCGAACTTTACCGTTCAGGTGGGTTTTTTTGTTCGCGTGAGGCCTACCTAGGATGACACCCTTTGGCAGCATCGCGACGCAGACATCCCGTGCCCCTGGCGGTTTTGATATGACCCTAATCCGCATTGCGAAACGAATTCAAGGCAACTGACGAAGCCGCCTTGACACGAGTCCAATTGGTTACGGGCTCACGAGGGCTTGCCCGATTCGTTAGCGGGCCCGTGCTTGCCGAGAGTCATTCCCCGAAAAACCGAACCACAAGTCAGTCAACGGCTGCCCGGAACAGCCGCTCGGAGGTCGATGCGCTGTAGGCGTTCCCCGCAACGTCTGGATCAGTACTGGGCAGTCCCGCCATCAACGCTTAGGAGCGCGCCCGTGATCCCGCCGCCTAAGTCGCTAGCAAGAAGGACGGCGACGGCAGCGACTTCTTCAACGGTGTTTGGTCTCTCGATGGCAGCCTCTTTGGAAAAAAGGGCGACCATTTCATCAAACGACATGCCCATGGCTTCGGCGGTCTTGGGGCCGTTGTCGCGCACAATGTCTGTAATGACAAGGCCTGGGCATATCGCATTGACCGTAATACCTTGTGTGCCCACCTCTCGAGCGACCGACTTGGTCATGCCATTGATGGCGTGCTTTGCCGTCGTGTAGGCCGTGAGCACAGGTTTACCATGTTTGCCTTCCATCGATGAGATATTAATGATCCGGCCCCATTGATTCTCCGTCATATACTTCAGCGCACGGCGAGTGCCCCAAAATGTTGAGTAGACATTCCATTTCATGCACTCATCAAATGCTTCATCAGACAAATTGATGGTGGGTTGCAAGTCGCCGGCGCCACCAGCGTTGTTGACCAGAACATCGACTCGTCCAAAGTGCTCAGCAGTTTTATCAACGAATCCTTCGACAGCGTCTTGATCCATTGCATCGCCTTGGATGAAGATCAACCGATCCCCAGCGTCGATGTCTGCAAGTACCGATGCGGCCTTCTCAGCATTTCGGGCCATGATGGCGACGTTCGCACCTTCCTCTAAATAGGCCTCAGCGATGGCTCGCCCGATACCCGCAGAGCCACCTGTCACAGCAGCAACTTTTCCTTCAAGCTTCATGCAACCAATTCTCCTTCAAGCTTTATGCAACGACTTCTCTTTCCAAACACGTAGAAGGTTATTCGATTAGGGCCAGCGCATCTAGCTCGACCAGTGCCGTAAAGCTATTGGTCAAGATGGTGGTTGCCAGCTGCTGACCCCGTTCATTGGCGAGATCCAGAGCGCTGGCAATGACAACGGCGTAACAGAGGAAGTACAAGGCGCACTGTTTAAATCGGTGCTCACAGGCGTCGAAGGGGTAATCAATACCATGGCGAACCAATTCTTGGTGGTACATGCGCAGCCAATCTCGATTCTGCCGCATGGACTGACTGAGGCTTTGGGTTAGGAAATAGGCTAAATCGTGTTCAGGCGCTGATCGACACACAGCCTGGAAATCGACCAGCGCGACGTGATCGTCTGCAAAGAAAATGTTGTCCAGTCTAAGGTCCCCGTGGCTAATGCAAATGGGATCTTGGGTGATCTGCGCCAAGAGCGCAGGGATTTGATTAACCAGTTGGGGGATTTTCTCGGCACAACCTTCTGGCACTAAGGCACTGAACTCTGCCTCGATCTTGGGCCAGCCAGCGGCAAGACCCGCTTGCATTCCCGCCACTTGATTCTCAGAATTGTGTCGTCCTATTTGTTTGAAATCTTCGGTCATCCAGGTGGCTGCATGGAGCGCTGCGAGCGCATGAACAATGGACTCGCATTCATCGACCGAACAACCGCTTAACTGATCGCCAACTCGATAGTCTCTAAGATCCTCAAGAAGCAGACAAAAGGCATGACTGTTCGGGTCGTAGGCCGCGAAATGACATTGAGGACTGCGCACGCTGAGCGTTGGCGCGATCTCAGTGTAAAAAACGTATTCGCGTTCGTACATGTTGTAAAGATTAGCGATGTCTCGATTGCCCTCCACCGGAGACTGAAATTTCCCAATCAGTGTCTTTGGGCCCTGATCTGCGGTCAACGTGATCCGAGTGACAAGCCCCAAAATACCGACCCCTTCACCCAGCGGCTCGACGCTGAAATCTTCCACGGAAATTTTCAGAACGTCCGATAGCCAGGCAGCCGTCAAGTCACTGGGCGAGTGCGGGAAATCAGTCATGGGAAGAGCCTTTCTTAGATGCTGTGTGTTGCCAAGCGCCGGTTTTGTTGATGGCGTCTCGATAGTATTTGAGTGATAGCCCCAAGCAGATGCTGGCGATTGTGTAATTGAAAACCGCCAGGGTTGAGATTGATTGACCCAAAGCCAACTCACTCTCAAATACAAAGTCGCTTAAGATCGCGGGCAACGAAGGTGCGAAACTATAAGAGAGAAAGTTGACCGCAATGAGGTAGAACGCAACCATTTGCCCTCTGAGCTCATTGGGGGAAATGGTTTGAAGTGTGGCGATGATGAGCCCTGGGGGCATGGACATGCAGAAGGTGACCGGGATGAGTAATCCCAAGCCCAGGTGCGCGTCACTGGTGAGTGTTAACCCGGTTGCCAGTGGCAAGAGGATAAGAGTGCTTAACCAAACCACGCGAAGCGTGCCGTCCGCTCTGCCTTTCCTGATGTAAAGGCTCGCTAAAAAGCCGCCCGCGATGCTGCCAGCAATACCGACGATCATGGCGATACTGCCATACGAGAGACCGATTTCTGTTCGGGTCCAACCATGGTTTCGTACGTAAAACTCGACGATCCAGCTGAAGAGGGACCAACCTTGGGTTGCCAGGCACAAATAACCTAAAAAGACGAGGAAAAAGAAGGTTCGACGTTCGAGGATGAAGGTCCAAACTTCGGTCAAGGGTACCGCTTGGCCGTCAGTTCTTTGTTTGTTTTTTCGTTGGGGCTCGGTGAGCCCCCACATCAGAAGGGCGACGAGGAGTCCGGGGGCGCCCACAATAATGAGAACCATTTGCCAAGAGAAGACCTCACCAATGATTGGGGCAACGTAATTTGGCGTCGATTCGAGATAATCAATTAAGGGCCCGCCCGCGATATTTGCCAGTCCTTGACCAATGAACGGTGCGGCTGCGACTACGCCGATGGCAATGGGCAGTTGTGCCGGTGAAAAGTAATCCGCGAGCGCTGAATTCGATGCCGGGCCGAGTGTTGCCTCGCCAACGCCGACTCCCATTCTGGCCAGGAACAGCTGCCAATATTGGTGCGCCAGACCACACAGCATGGTCATGAAGCTCCAGGCGGCAATACCAGCAGACATGATCCGAATTCGATGAAACCGATCAGAGAGTCGACCGGCAGGGAACGTCATTAAGGTATAAAAAAACGCAAACGCAAATCCCATAATCAGCGACACTTGGGTGTCAGAAATACCGCCCAAATCTCTTTTGATCGGTCCGATCATGACATTGATGATTTGTCGATCAATGATTGAGAGGGTTGACGCAACGGTGAAGACAAACAATACCCAGACCAAGTAGGCCTTAGAAAAATCTTTGGTCATTACCGCCTCGCTCTCTCGCTGCAAGTCAGAGCCTACCGGGTTTTTCCGGAAATACCAGCGGCAACGCTAGATTCAATCCTGACTGATGAGTCCGATGACATTGCCCTCGTTGTCGTTGATGAGCGTGGCGAATCCAGCGTCACCGATCGACCACCAGGGCCGAATGATGTGAGCGCCGACGGATTTGATTCGATCATCAATCCCCTCCTTGCGGCTAACCTCGAAATAGACAATGGTGCTGTTTCGGCCTGGGTCGAACCCCTTCATATGACAGAGCGCGCCGAAGGGGGTGCTGGTTTCTGAATCAGCCAGTGCAAACAAGGTGAGATCCTCACCGTCTGCCACCATCGGGGTGATCGAAAGGTGAAGCAGTTCTTGATAGAAATCGATACTGTTTTCAATTGAAGCGACGTAAATTTCAAACCAAGGTGATGGCATTTTAAGTCCCTATTCCAATTCAATGTTGTTATCCCGCGCTTGTTTTCCCAGGCATCAGCAGTGAGAGATCACTGTGCCAGCTTGAGGCATCGATCGAAAAGCGCGTGGAGTCTAGACCAGTGTCGTTCGGCGCTTGGTTTGTGATAAATGTCGCCACGATCCGGGAAAGCGAAACCGTGCTCGGCTTGTGGATACCATTCGATCCGATGATTGGCGCCGACATGGTTCAAATGCTGAGCAAGTTT
>Ga0255784_10003853_pt1 | contig 11283 bp, 10 predicted proteins | sample 101ome_14_FD_179982 | JGI IMG/M metagenome (GOLD analysis project Ga0255784, IMG submission 179982) | Coastal salt marsh microbial communities from the Groves Creek Marsh, Skidaway Island, Georgia - 101403AT metaG (version 2) | ecosystem: Environmental > Aquatic > Marine > Intertidal zone >...
CACTCTCTTTCAAGCCCCGATCGCTATATATCTGGAACCCCTGATGCTTAGACCATACGCGGTCTAAAAATTGATCCCTGCCCGAACGATATCGATAAAACTTGTACTGCAACGCGTTAGTTTTGTAGTAATCCTGATGGTAATCCTCAGCTTGATAAAATGTTGGCGCAGGCAAAATCTCAGTAACGATTGGCGCATCAAAGATTTGTGCAGCGTTCAAAAGCTCTTTTGACTCAAGTGCGAGCGCTCTCTGCGACTCTGAATGCGTAAAAATGACCGTACGGTACTGAGAGCCACGATCAACAAACTGTCCACCGGCATCTGTGGGATCAACCTGCCTCCAAAAGGTATTCAGTAAGGTTTGGTAATCAACGATACGCGGATCATAGGTCACTTCGACCACTTCGATATGACCGGTTTGGCCAGAGGTTACCTGGGCATAGCTTGGATTAGGGACCGAACCACCTGCGTAACCTGAAACAACAGAGCTAACACCATGAATTGATTCAAAGGGCGGTTCCAAACACCAAAAACAACCACCACCAAAAGTGGCTTTTTCTGTCTCGGCAAACGAAAAAGACGAGGCGAGACAGCACAATGCAATGAGTGCTTTTTTCATCGAAACTCCGTTTAACGATTTCCCACTCTACGGGTGCGACTTTAGTCTCAACTGACTCACTTTTGCAACTATTCGTCCATCAATCACAGCAAGCCCTGATGCAATCAACAGATAGGCAACGACATGCTGTAACTCAAGCTGTTCACCCAGAAAGGCGATACCTAACCCCGACGCACTGACTGGAACTAAAAACGTCACCAAGACCACATTACTGGCACCAGCGGTCTGCAGCACACGAAAGTAGATAAAAAAGGCGAGCGTCGTTGATAACAAACCGATACCGATCATGGCCAACCAAGGGCCCAATCCAGGCATCGCTATGGTCCATGGCTGATCGACAACCATCACCACGGGAAACATCCAAAGGGTTCCATAAAAGACTTGGCCTGTTGCATTTAACATCGGTGGATTCGCTTTTAACCGCTTCGAATACACTGAGCCAAACGCATAGCAGACCGTTGCACTCAAACCGGCAGCCATCCCAAGCAAAGAAGCTCCACCATCAAATGCGGCTGGCCCAAACAAGACCAATACGCCACTAAATCCAAAGCCAATCCCCAACGCTTTATGCAGAGAAAGACGCTCATCAGTGGTGAGCTGATGCGCCACCAAAGCGGTCATAATCGGAGTTGATGCATTAATGATCGAGGCCAAAGATCCCGTGATTTCCGTCTGACCAAAACTGATCAAGCTGAAAGGAACCGCGTTATTGATCAATCCAATGAAAGCAAATGGTCGCCATTGCTTAATGAGCGGCTTTAACGAATGATTGAGGATCTTTAATAAACAAACCAGTCCAACTAAGCCAACAATCAAACGACCAAGCACACTGGTCATTGGCGGCATCGCTTGAAGCATAATTTCCACAAAGAAAAACGATCCACCCCACACAAGAGAGAGGATCGCAATACGAATCCAATCAGCGACTGCCATAAGACCTCACAATATCGAGCGGCTAGCGTACACTACACCTATGCAAACCCCAACGACAGACAACGCGTGGCTTAAAGCTGAGAATTGGCAAGAGGTTCTGGAAGATCCGGAATCACTTCCAGGCGAGATTCGACGCTTTCTTGAATCCCAGAATCAAACCGCTGAATCATGGCTTGGCGGTCCCGACTCACGACAGTGGATCATTGACGAACTGAAGTCCACCATTCGCGATCGCGACGATTCAGTTCCAGTCGAAGATGGCGAGTACACGTACTGGCAGCGATTCATTGAAGGTGCGGAACATCCAGACTTTTTGCGCCAAAAAAATCAAAGTGATCCCGAGATTTTACTGTGCGGCGATGAACGATCAGCCAATCATCCTTACTACGACATCGGTGCGGCTGATCATTCCCCAAATCATGAACTCTTTGCTGTCACCGAAGATCGCCAAGGTTCTGAACGCTATACGCTCACCCTCTTTAAAGCAGGATCTCAGACCCCAATCGAACCCTCGCTAACTGATTGCCGGGGTGATTTCGAATGGAGCACCGATAGTCGCAAGCTGTTATATACCCGTCTTGATGATAACCAACGTCCGAGCACAGTCTGGTGCCATACGATCGGCACGGAACAGACGGACGACCAACTGGTGTATCAACTGGAACACCCAGGTCGCTTTATTGGACTCGGCAAGACAAGCTCTGATGCCTGGATAACGATCGATATTCATGACCATCAGACAAACCAAAGCTTTTTACTCGCGGCAGATCTCAACAACCTATCCCCAATCGCCGTCACAGATTGGATCGAAGGCCTTGAATACGAAATTGAACATGTCGACCCCTATCTAATCATCCGGGGAAATCATGGGCATGAGGACTTTGCGCTCTATCGAGCACCCCTACCAACGCCGGAAATTCCGAGTAATCCAGACCAATGGAAAACTCTCTGGGTACCTGAAGCAGGGACTTTATTGAGTGATTATGAGGTCCTCGCGAAGCACTGGGTGATTGAGTATTCAGTCGAAGGCTGTGGCCGCTATCTCATTGTTGAGCCCAACCCATTACAGTTCGAAGTAAGACAAGAACTCAACTTGTCGACTTCGATCCACGACGCGCACCTAGACCCCTTACCTGGGTTTTATCGCGATACGATTCGGATGCGTATCTCAACACCGGCAATGCCCCCAGAGGTACGCGAAATCGACCTCACCACAGGTGAGTTCAAACAACTCAAAATTTCTGCGCCACCAAATGGCCACACTGAAGCTCACTATGTAGTTATGCGTTCCTATGGAATTTCGGGCGATGGACAAAAAATTCCACTGACGATTGTCCATCACAGAGACGTGACACCGCACCCTGAAACTCCGGTGCTTCTCACAGGCTATGGTGCCTATGGGATGAGTTTGACCCCAGGCTTTAGTGCAAGTCGACGAACACTGTTGACGCGCGGAGTCATCCACGTCACAGCACACGTTCGTGGTGGCATGGAAAATGGGTATCAGTGGTATCGCTCAGGCCGAATGGCGGATAAAGACAAATCCTTCGATGATTTCATTGGCGCTGCCGAAACATTGATTCGAGATGGCTGGACGTCTGCGGGCAACATTATCCTGCACGGCGGGAGCGCTGGTGGTTTATTAGTAGGAACAACAGTCATGCGCCGACCTGAACTATTTAAGGGCGTGATCGCTGATGTACCCTTTGTTGACGTACTCGAGACGATGCTCGACGCCGACTTGCCACTGACGCCACCTGAATGGCCAGAGTGGGGAAATCCAATTGAATCAATGGATGCGAAACGTCGCTTAGGTCATTTCTCTCCAACGCGACTGGTCGAAAAGAGGACCTATCCGTGCATTCTGGCCACCGCTGGTCTCACAGATCCACGTGTGACCTATTGGGAGCCTGCAAGATGGATTCATAGCCTTCAAGCGATTGCTGAGGGCGGACCATTCCTCCTGTACACCGAATTGAACGCGGGACATGGTGGGCCAAGCGGACGCTATGCTGGACTTGATGATATCGCTCGGATCTACCAGGCTGTCATCCAATTATTTGGCTTACCAAAAGAGGCACCCCATGCCCTTTAATATTGATTGGCAATCGATCGATGATGTCTTACTCGATATGGACGGCACACTCCTCGATCTGCATTACGATGCAACCTTTTGGTTAAAAAATGTCCATTCAATTGTGGCAAGCCTGACGGGAGAGTCAGAGGAAGAGATCCGTCATCGATTTCACCAAGAGCTCAAGAAGCACGAGGGAACCCTCGCGTGGTATTGCACAGACTACTGGGCTGAATTTTTTGGAATTGATCTGATTGAAGCAAAAAAACAGCTCGCCCATCTCATTCGCTTTAGACCCCATGCACAACAGTTTCTCGCAGCTCTGAAACCCTTGCCATTGAGAACCCTAATTGCCACCAATGCACACCCCGACGTCATTCAACTAAAGCTCGATGTGGTTCCGTTAGGCGGGTTGGTCGATGGTATCGTTTCAAGTCACCAATACGGCGTCGCTAAAGAACATCCAGATTTTTGGACTACCTTATTTGAAGACTATTCAATCGATCCGAGCCGTGCTGTATTCATGGATGACTCACCAAAAGTTCTCGACGCTGCGGATCGTGCAGGCGTCAGAGAGGTTGTGGAAATCAGACATCCCAATTTATCCGAGCCACCGCGCACCACATGGAAACAGGGTATCGACGACTTTGATGTGCTCTTACCTGAGTTAGAGGCTTTAGGGCAACAATGAGCGACGGCGTACGGCTTGATAAGTGGCTGTGGGCAGCCCGTTTTTTCAAAACCCGCGGGCTCGCGCGCGATGCGATTGATGGTGGGAAAATCCATATCGATGGTGTCAAAGCAAAGCCATCGAAAGTGGTGACACCTGGAATCGAGATTGAAATTTCGCGAGGGCAAACCGATATGGTCGTCATCGTTCGAGATGTACGAGAAGATCGTCGCCCGGCATCGGAAGCACAGCTTCTCTACGAAGAAACGGAAGCATCGATTCAAAAGCGTGAAACAGAACGGGATTTAAACCGATTTTCCCGCGCAGGATTTCAGCCTGCGGATCACCGTCCAAACAAACGAGAGCGTCGCCAAATGACAAAGTTAAAGGGAATTTTTAATGACTGATCTGACACCTGACCAAGATGCAGTCCGTCGCTATCTCTGTGACGAAGCACCAGATGCTCGACTGATGACTGTGCGTCTTAGCAAAACAAAAAACGACATGCTTGATCATCAAAACATGCCTTTGTCCGTTCAAAAATTATGTGAAGAGCTGGTTGCAGCTGCCTGCATTTTGTCCCACATGCTCAAATTTGACGGCGAGATGATTCTGCAAATTAAAGGCTCTGGGCCGATCACAATGATGGTTGCAGAATGTTCTTCCGAGGGTCGCATTCGGTCTACAGCTCAATGGGAAGATGTCGGTGACGCGATTACGTTCGAGGATTTTTTTGGAGCGGGCTACCTCGCAGTGACGGTCGACCCAAGGCAGGGTGAACGGTATCAGGGCATCGTACCCCTGGAATCAGGCTCAATCTCGGGATGCATCAATCACTACTTTCAAAATTCTGAACAGCTCGACACCAAACTCTGGCTAGCCAGTGATCAATCGACAGTCGGAGGCCTTCTTATCCAGCGCATCCCAGAGGAGGGCGGCCAAACACTGCAAGGGCACGCAAATTGGGAAACCCTCTCGGCACTGGCAGACACAATTACTAACCAAGAGCTTGCCTCAGAGGCTGGTCCACTCATGATCTATAAACTATTTCATGAGCTCAATCCGCGAAGTTTCGATCCGTGGGACATCGAATTCGGCTGTTCTTGCTCAAAAGAACGCTCTGCTCGAGCGCTCAGGGCACTTGGCGAAATAGAACTAAAACAATTGTTTGCCGAGCAACCTTCATTGACTGTCGATTGCCATTTTTGCGGACAGGTATACCAATATGATCAGGCTGACTTAGAATGGCTACTCTCTGATCAGCCACCGAGGTCTGACACGTTACAATGAAAACCGATGGGTCGAGTCGTTTCGACGACCTTACCTTAGCCCAACTCGTTGAACATGCGCTCGCTTTAGGCGAGGGCCAATTGTCTGCCAAGGGCGCTTTGGTTGTGTCAACTGAGCGCAACACGGACATTCAACGATTTATTGTCAATGAGCCGTCCGTCAGCGACGTCATTCGTGCAGATGCTCAGTTCCACTTGCTTGATAGCGGCGTTTTCAAATCAATCTGGGAGCGTGTTAAAGACGATGTGGTGGAACGCGATCGCTACAGAATCCATGCGCACATGGGTGTCGATGCAGACATCGCCGTCCCACTTGAGATCACAACCCTCAGTGCCTGGCATGCCATCAGCTGTCATCACTTATGCCACATCCCGACTGAGTTCAATCCGCGCGAAAAACCAGAGTGGAAATTAATCTGGGCGCCGATCGCAAGCTTTGGTGATGCAGAAATTTTAAGTGATGGCGGCGGGGTGATTCTGATTCACGTTGGTAAACGCCGGATTTTAATGGGCGGAGATCTAACGACTGGAGAAATGCGCCGCACATTACTGACGCTTTTGGGTTTACTCCTCCCTGAAAAAGACACCCTGCCCTTACACGGGGCAGCTGCCCAAGGTGATGGAGAGATCACGTTATTTCTCGGACCAGCGGGGACGCAAAAAACGACATGGGCTTTGCGTTGTGGTCAACTCATCGGTGACCGAGGACTGTCTTGGTCAAATGAGGGATTACATCGACTCGCAGACGGCTGCAGACTTCACCTAGATCACAATTTACCCATCAGCCTTGATGAGGCACTCCGATTCGGTACGATCGCGGAAAACCTCGCACTCGGCAACGACCGTGAGCCACTTCTCGCGGATCCAGATACTGATTCAGTGATGCATACGCCCACGCATTTGGTTGTTCCTCTAACGCGTCTCAATGCGACACAAGAGCCTGATACGCGTGGGCCAAGCCAACTGGTGATTTTGACCACAGACCCGCTTGGTGTGCTTCCGCCACTGGCTAAAATTACCCGAGAGCAATGCCTTGCATGGTTCATTTTAGGCTATGGCAATCATCTTGGACCCCTCGAGGAACGCCAAGCTGAAATCGATATCCGGTTCACACCAGGCTTTATGGACACATTGTTACCGAGAAATCTTGATGACTATGTGTTCATTTTGGAAGACCTCCTTGAGGCACATGACACCCGTTGCTTCCTCGTGAACGCCGGATGGCATGGCGGACAAGCAGGCAAAGGTGATCCACTGTCTGCATCCGAAGAAAGTGCTGTCATCACAGGCATGTACTACTGTACTGACTGGGAGCCTTTTGGATCTCTCGGTTTGTCGGTTCCGGCTGGACAATCAGAAACTGCCGGACCATGGCACCCCAAAGATCGCTGGCCAGAGTCGAGCGATTACACAACGAACGAGTCACGTTTGATCCAAGCTATCAGGGATGAATTACAGCGGACCAATGACCCAGAGCGATGGCTAAAAGCCTTGGAAATTGAGTGCAACTAAAACTACCGACAATCTCTCCGCGAATTCTCCAAGGATCTCATTTAGAGATGTTAAGCCAACATCTCACCGGAATGCGATTTGGTCTCGAAAAAGAGGGCCTGCGCGTCGATCGCGAGACCGGCAAACTTGCGCAAACACCACACCCAAAGGCGCTTGGCTCTGCACTCACGCATCCTCATATTACGACCGACTATTCTGAAGCGTTATTGGAGTTTGTGACTGGAACACATGCATCGCCACAAGCAGCTATCCAAGAACTCGAAGAACTCCATGCGTTTGCGAGCACCGTGCTTGGCCATGAGCGCATCTGGCCATTATCGATGCCTTGTCAGTTACCAGATTCAGACGCAGATATTCCTCTAGCGTACTACGGTGAATCACACATCGGGCGGCTGAAAACTGTGTACCGTCGAGGACTCGGATTTCGTTATGGCCGGCAAATGCAAACCATTGCTGGGGTGCACTTTAATCTCTCATTTAGTGATGATTTCTGGTCTTGGAAAGCCACTCTCGATGGCCATCCTGATGGCACAGATAGCCGTTTAATTCGTGATAACGGGTACTTTCAGACCATTCGTAATTTTCGCCGTATCCAATGGCTCATCATGTTGCTGACCGGATCAAGTCCGTCGGTCGATGAGAGCTTCCGCTTGCTCGCTACCGACCGATTTAAAGTATCTGGTCGCACACGCCTTGCAGAGGGCGCAACGAGTCTTCGCATGAGCGACCTTGGGTACCAGTCTGCTGCACAAGAATCGATCAATATCTGCTTTAATCACCTAGACACGTATTGCAATACATTGTCTAGAGCAGTCCATCATCCATGGCCAACCTACGAGGGCTTAGGACTGAAAGATGATCATGGATTTAAGCAACTCAATACTGCCGTTCTGCAGATCGAAAATGAGTATTACTCAAGTATTCGGCCAAAGCGTGTTCAGCAATCGGGCGAGCGGCCTGTGCGCGCGCTCATCAATCGTGGCGTCGAGTACCTAGAAGTCCGCGCTATTGATCTCAATCCTTTTGCAAGAAACGGTATCTCAGAGCACGAAGCATCCCTCATCACGTTATTGATGACGGCATCAGCGCTGGCAGACAGTCCCCTGAATTCACCAGAGGAATGTGTTGCCATCAATGGCATCAATGCGCGTGCGAGTTGGGCTGGTCGACGCCTCGACCAGCGATTTGATGATCACTCGACATTCAAGCAAGCAGGCCTTCAATTCCTGGGTTCACTCGATCCAGTCGCAGAAGCACTCAATTCGGCCTTTCAAACCGAAAGTTTCACCGATGCATTGGATGACGCGCGCTTACGACTCGAGGGAACCTGCCCTCTGCTATCGGATGAAATCGAACAAGCAGTTCTCAAAGACGGGCATTTAGAATTTGGTTTGGCTCGAGCGAATCAGCACCACGAGAGTTGGCAGACCGTCGCTCCGACAAGAGACAAATTAGAGGCCTTGCAACAGGAAGCGCGGGATAGCCTTGCGGCCGAAGAAAAAATTGAAGCATCGAACGAAGGCTCTTTCGATGCCTTCGTTGATGCTTATATCAATCAGCCTTAATTAATTGGCTGGATTGATTTCCAACAACTCAACGTCAAAGACAAGCACTGAGTTTGGCGGAATAGGTCCTGTACCAGCAGGACCATACGCAAGTGCTGATGGAATCGTGAATTGGAATTTCGATCCAACCTTCATCAACTGAACCCCTTCAGACCAACCAGGAATCACGCCATTTAAAGGGAAACTGACTGGCTCACCGCGTGCGATTGAACTATCAAATACGTCACCTGAAATCAGACGACCTTCATAATGCACTTTGACAGTATCAGTGGCCTTTGGCGAATCTCCAGAGCCTTCAGCCAATACTTTGTATTGGAGCCCTGATGCGGTCACAGTCACACCATCTTTTTTTGCATTTTCGGCCAAAAAGGCTTCACCTGATTTGAGATTTGCTTCAGCCATTGCTTCTACCTGTCGTTGCTGTTCAGCGCGAACCTTTGTCTGCGCATCTTGGACTGCTTTATTGATTGCTGGACGGTCCAATTTCCAATTTGTTGGATCTTTTGAGTCCTTCAATCCTTCAAGAACAAATTGAGGGTCAAGATCACCAAAATCATTTTGAATACGCTCGCCAAGAATGATCCCAAGGCTGTAGCTTAATTTTTCTAAATCTGTTGAGGGTTCATTCGCAAGCGCTGGAGTCGCGAGCAAAGACGCGATTAGAGCGCCCCGAAACAATGATTTCATACATACTCCTTAATTAGTTTCCGAAAGCCTATCAGGCTCTGGGGTTGAAATGCCACGTAAGACTCGATTTCCCTCGATAATCCGCGAACCAGTGGTCACTAAACATAGCGCACCAAACCCCCATGCGAGCCACTCAAACCATTCAGGAACTAAGCACATCAATAGCAAAACCACTGTGGTTTCAAAGCCTTCGGTGAGACCCTGCAAGTAATAAATCGACTTGTCTTTGAGCGCATGGTTCGACAAGCCATGACGAGCGGCAAAAATGGAGAACGCAAGAAAACTCGAACCGGTTCCAACAAAACTAAATAATAAAAATGCAGCAGCTAAACTGACACTCGGATCGCGAATCGCGAATGCCAAAGGAATCGCGCTGTAGACCAAAAAATCACAGGTGATATCGAGAAAAGCACCCCGTTCAGTTGGACCTTGGATTCGTGCAAGAGCACCATCCAATCCATCCAATACGCGATTCATACCAAAGAAAATCACTGCAGCAATCAACGCATCAAACATGATTGCAACTGCTGCCAAGAGCCCACTCAAGGCACCTGCCAACGTCAACTGCGTCGCGGTCAGGTTGGCTTTTGCAAGTGGTCGAGCGATTCGTCTCAATGGCTCTTTAAGGTGTTTAACAATCAACGCATCAAGCACACCATACCTCCTCCTTGTGGACGATCTTCGGGATGGTGCGTTACTAAAATCCCATATGTGCCATCTTCGTGTACTTGCTTAAAAATACGATGTTTCACCTGGTCACGAGTCTCTGAATCAAGTGCGCTTAAAGGCTCATCAAGCAAAAGAATCCGAGGATGTGGCGCTAAAGCACGAGCGACCGCAACCCGCATCATCTGACCGCGCGATAATTGAAATGGATCCTGCGTGGCCATTCCACCCAAACCGAGGTCGTTCAATAATTGATTAACACGCATCCGATGAGACGCGCTCGGTAGTCGATACATCGATAGCTCAATGTTTGCGCCAACTGATAAGTGGGGGAAAAGTAATGGCTCTTGAAAGACGGTCTGTGATCCAGCACTAAGCCGAGTTACGGGATCCATTGGGGTGCCATCAATGGTGATTTGACCGGATATCTCGACTCCAGGCTCCTCTGCGATGAGCGCATGCAACAGCGTCGATTTGCCAAGGCCTGACTCGCCTTGGAGTGTCATAATCTCTCCGGGCTCAAGCGCAAACGATACCGGCTGAAAGAGTCTCTGACCGGACCGCGTAACGGTAACCTCATCGAAAATCAGCATAGCCCTCTCCTTGCATCCCAGCACGATGACTCCACGACAACCGGTTAACCCATAGCGCAAGCGCAAAAGCAATGAGTGGTAACAGCAAATTTGCCAGTCCCGTCAAAGCAGCCAATCTCCGCTCTCCACTGACCGTGACCATCAACTCAGTCATCAATGTTTCAACACGGCCGCCACCAAGTAGGATTGTTTGGGTATACAGAGCACAACTCACAGAAAATGCGAGCGCGAAAGCCAAGACCAGTAATCGACTGTGTCGGGGCATCCAAATGATGAGTATACGTCGTACCACTGGCAAACCCGCCTGTTTCAACAACATGTCATGACGCCGATCACGATCAAACCAACTATCACTCATCACAATCATCACATAGGGAAGCGCGATCAATGTATGACCTAGCACCACCGGCCAAAGACCTGGGCTTCCTCCAAAAAAATAAATCCATGCAAGCAGGCCCGATGCCATTGGAAGTGCCGGCAACCAAAGAAATGCCCACCAAACCCAGTGCAATCGTTTCTGCCCTTTTGACACAAGGTACTCAAGAATACACACGGCCAAAATTATGGCGATGACACCTGTAGCAAGACCGATAGATAGCGACGTCCAGACCGGAGACTCCAAGCTCTTTAAGCGTGTTAAAGTAGCCAATGAAACATGCGGTAGCGGTTCAAAAA
>Ga0255784_10003882_pt1 | contig 11234 bp, 10 predicted proteins | sample 101ome_14_FD_179982 | JGI IMG/M metagenome (GOLD analysis project Ga0255784, IMG submission 179982) | Coastal salt marsh microbial communities from the Groves Creek Marsh, Skidaway Island, Georgia - 101403AT metaG (version 2) | ecosystem: Environmental > Aquatic > Marine > Intertidal zone >...
TTCTTTTTCAGCATCATCAAAGATCCTTTTAGCTTCATTGTAGGCTTGTTCTTTAAGGTCCCTGTTTGATAATAAATTTTCAAGATCATTTGTAAAATCAGAAATTATCTTTTCAAGATTCTGGGTATTGCTATATTTAGTTTGTCGATCTGTTGATATTAATTCTTTGTCTTTCTTCAATGTTTCTAATTCTTGAGAGATAGTCTGAATTCTCTCTGTAGCTGATGTTTTTTGGTATCTTTGTCTTGAAAATTGAATTTCTAGAGCTTTAGACTCTTTTTCTGCTGCATCACGCTGCTCTATAAGATCATTTAGACTGTCTCTATATTCATCTAATTTCTCTTTTTTGGAAGAAATCTCAGTAAGAAATGATTGGTTCTTTTCATTCAGCTTATGAAGTATTCCGCCAAGCTCTTCAATTTTTGCTTTTGTGGCAAACGCATCCACAGACAAATCATTGTTTCCATGGATGTATTGATAAAGCTTTCCATAAATATTACCTTTTGCATCTACTAATGTTTGTCCTGGTTTAAGCTTTTGACGATACGTCTCTAGATTGTTTAAATCTTCAATAATAAATACATTATGAGTCATCTCTCCAATAACGGACTGATATTCTGCATCTGATTGAATTAACTGGCTCAACGGAGTTAAGTTTTCAAAACTTGGGTTATCAATTGTTGATTGGCTTGATGACGCCATTAACGTAACAGCAAAAGAAGAATCGCTAATATCCAGGGTAGATGAAAAGAACGCGTTGGATTTAATTCCCATTACTGAGTCTAGTGCCTTTGCATATTTTTCTTCGATATTCACCTTGCTTATTAAATTTTTATCTGACTGGATGTTATTTTCATTTAGCCAGGAATTGATTTGCTCTTGATCCACCTGAGAATTAATTAAAGAATTTAAGGACTTAATTTCAGCCTCAACTTGGCTTAATTCAGTTTGAATATCTTGCCTTTCATCATATAAAGCATCTATCGCTTCTGAATGATCATCGATTAATTCTTTTTGCGACTGTATTTCCTGATTTAAACTTTCAACACGAGAATTCAGATCAGCAATTTGCTCATCACCCGAACTTGAAGCCTCATTAAGTAATGTCTGTTGGTTATTGAGATCTGATTGGAGCTGTGCTTGTCTTTTATCAAAGTCTTGAATCTTGCCGTCCATAAAGGAAATCGTATTTTGATCCAACCTGAATTGTTCTTTATTATTTTGAAGTTTCTCTTCAATTGACTTATATTCATTATTGATTTGTGAAAATTCAGATTCAGCTTTTTTGAAAATGCCCTCTTTTTCTGAATAGGAATTTTGATAATCATTAATATGCTGTTCATTTTCTTTTAAGTCATTTTGCAATTGAGTAAATAGATCATTTAACCTTTCTAACTCTGCAGATATTTCCTTGATACGATTATTACTTTGTTCAACTTGACCTCTTGCTCTCTGCTCTTCATTACGATTAGACTCAATTTTACTTTCGACAGAGCTAACTTTAGAGCTTATTTCATAAAAGTTAGTTTGGATTGGGTTCAAGGCTTCATTTTCAAACCTCAGCTCTTCACGTGAGTTATCCACCTCAAGTTCTGCTTTTGTCAGTTCGGACTTTTTTTGCTCTAATTTAATTTGAGATTGTTTTAGCTTGTCTTGCGAATCTCGCCACAATGAGGCAGCTGATTCTTTTTTTAAGAAAGCCATTTGGGCTTCTAATTGCTTTAATTGATCTTTAAATAAATTATATTTATTTGCCGCCTCTGCTTGAGCTTCTAGCTTGGTAATGGCTGAGTTGATTTCTTTTTCAAGATCTTTAACGCGCTGAAGATTGTCTCTTGTATCGCGAAGTCGGTATTCTGTTTCTTTTCTTCTTTCTTTGTACTTGCTGATTCCAGCTGCTTCTTCAAGAAAGTTTTTCAGTTCTTCTGGTTTCGCCTCAACGAGTTGTGAAACAGTATTCTGTCCAATGATGGCATACCCTCTTGTTCCTAAACCAGTTCCATAAAAGAGATCAGCGACATCTTTTCTTCGAACATTAATTCCATTGATAGAGTAAGTCGAGCCTTTATCTTTTTCTATTGTTCTTCTGACAGCAATTTCAGAGTATTTCGCCCATTCGTTTGCTACTTTGTTTTCTGTATTATCAAATAATAGTTCCACACTGGCTCTTGAAATGGCAGGTCGTGTATCTGTACCATTAAAGATTACAGATTCCATCGACTCTCCCCTCATCTCTTTTGCTGAGGATGAGCCAAGAACCCATTTAACTGATTCCATGATGTTTGATTTACCGCAACCATTTGGTCCGACGATGCCAACTATTTGGCCAGGTAGTGATATGGTGGTTGGATCTACAAAGGTCTTAAACCCGGCTAACTTAATTTGTCTTAACTTCAAATACTTCTCACTATAGTTCTAATGGTTACAAAAAAATTATTGTATAATTGCAAAAATTTTTTTAAAGGTCATACACCACGATGAAACTTACAAAACTAGGAAGTAAGCCAACCGCACAACCGACTAAAGAGTTAGAAACGTTTAGTAATCCAAATCCCAAAGGTGATTTTCATATCCATATGGAAATACCAGAATTTACTTGTTTATGTCCAAAAACTGGGCAACCAGACTTTGCAACTCTCTTTCTAGATTATATCCCTGATAAGCACTGTGTGGAACTGAAAAGTCTAAAATTATATATGTGGTCCTTTAGGGATGAAGGTTGCTTCCACGAGGCGGTCACCAATCAAATTTTGGGTGATTTAGTTAAAGTAACAAAACCACGCTATATGAAATTAACAGCTAAGTTTTATGTTCGAGGAGGAATCTTCACTAACGTCGTTGTAGAGCATAGAAAAAAAGGTTGGAAACCACAACCTAAAGTTGATTTAGATCAATTTCCAAGTCAAAATAGCGTTATTTAAATAACTGGGGGTATAGCTCAGCTGGGAGAGCACTTGCATGGCATGCAAGGGGTCAGCGGTTCGATCCCGCTTACCTCCACCACATCAATTAATTTAACTATTTAATTTCTTTCTTTATTTTCATCATCTTCTTCATTTTTTAAGATGTCTGAATCTGGCGATACCATCTTTTCACCGTCCCATTTTTGTCCACACCAACAAAGTCCTTCTTCATTAATTATACAAGTTCCACTCCCACAACATCTTTTATCAACCATAATTCTTCCTATTCAATTCAATAGATCTGTTAGAACAAATTAGATAGTAAAAGTGCATTATTTGAATTCAACATCATTTTTAATATTTTTTATAAGAATATTTTGGTTATTCTGAAATTAGATGATATGGTTACTTAACGATAATTAATTAAAAATTTGCACTAGCTTCTATGGATGAAACAGATGTAATAATTATTGGCTCAGGAATTGCAGGAATATCTTCTGCATACTATTTACAAAAAAATTTCCCCAATCTTAGTTATAAAATTATTGAAGCCAGAGATGATCTTGGCGGCACTTGGGATCAAATGACTTTTCCAGGGGTCCGTTCCGACACCGATATGTATACATACGGATACAAATTCAATCCGTGGAGTGGTTCAATAATCGGACAAGGCAAAGACATCAAGAATTACCAAAATGAGACTGCAAAGAAATTTAATATCAGAAAACATATTATATTTAACACTCACGTTAAATCTCTGTCTTGGAAAAGTAATCAATGGATAACCAAGACCGATAAAAAAATATTTAAAAGCCAATATGTCATTTGCTGCACCGGTTCCCGAGATTATAAGCAACCTAACTTCCCAAAATTTAAAGGAGAGAATAAATTTAAAGGAAATATTGTTCATACGCAGTCTTGGGGGGACACAAAATTTAAGGGAAAAAATGTGGTAATTGTTGGGAGTGGGTGCACAGCTGTTACTATGACGCCAGCTATTGTTAAAGAGGCAAAATCAGTGACCTTGATACAGCGAAGCCCCGCTTGGATTGTTAACGTAAATGGAAGTGAAAAATCTAATAGACTCTATAAAACCTTTGAAACGTTAATAGATTATGCCCAAAGCAGAATTTTTAAAAAAAGTTATAAAAAGAAAGTCATATCCAAATACTCTAATTATTACAATGATACCAATATACCCTCCTATGATTATTGGAATCAGCGGCCTGCTTGTAGTCTTGATAATGATTATTTTGATGCTTTTAAATCGGACAAAGTATCAGTTGAACATTCAGGAATTAATAACTGGGAAAAGAATGGAATTAAATTACAAAATGGCAAAATTATTGGATGTGATCTAGCTATTATGGCAACAGGTCTTAATGCTCAATTACTGGGTGGGATAAGTGTCTTTGTAAACGAAAAAAAAATTAATCTTAATAAAACGAGTTGGTATAGAGGGATGATGTTTAGTGGTATTCCTAACCTTTTTGCACACACAGGCTATATTAACTTTAGTTGGACTGCTCGATGCGAAATAGTCAGCGAACGAATATGTAGAACAATCCAATTTATAAATAAAAATAACTTTACTAGTTGCATACCAAAATATAGAGGCGAAAAATCTAAGCCTGCCATTGAGGCAAATTATGTTCTCAGAGCAATTGATAAATTTCCTAACAGAACATACAAATTCAATAATGCAAATTATTTAATGGAGTACATGAGCTTTAAATGGACAAAAATAAACGACGGAGTTTTAACTTTCCAATAAATTAAGGATACAAACACATGAAACTTGAATCATTAGCTCTTCATCATGGATACGAGCCAGAACAAACCACAAAAGCTGCCAATACCCCTATATACCAAACATCAGGTTTTACAATAGATGATACCCAGCATGGTGCGGATCTTTTTGATCTTAAAGTTGAAGGAAATATTTATTCAAGAATAGGAAATCCAACAAATGCCGTACTTGAACAGAGAATTGCTGCTATGGAAGGAGGAATAGCAGGATTATCTTTGGCCTCTGGAATGTCGGCAATTACTTATGCAGTTCAGTGCATTGCCGGACCAGGCGACAATATTATTAGCACCAATCAGCTATATGGAGGAACATATAATTGTTTTACCCATAGCTTTCCGAAACAAGGAATAAAGGTCAAGATGGTTGATGGGGCAGATTTTAATGCACTTGAAGAAGCTATCGATAAAAATACCAAGGCTTTATATTGTGAATCTATTGGTAACCCTTCAGGAATAATTATAGATATTAAAAAATTTGCAGAAATTGCTGATAAACATGGTATCCCTCTGATTGTGGATAACACTGTAGCGACCCCATACTTATGTAGGCCCATTGATTTTGGTGCTTCGATAGTTGTTCATTCCTTAACCAAGTATATTGATGGTCATGGAGCTACAATTGGAGGCATTATTGTTGACTCAGGAAAATTTGACTGGACAAAGGACTCAAAAAAATTTCCAATGCTTAATGAACCTGACCCCTCTTATCACGGAGTTGTTTACACAAAACAATTTAAAGAGGCTGCATTCATTGCTTGTTGCCGAGTTGTTCCTCTAAGAGAAACTGGAGCCTGCTTATCTCCTCATAGCGCTTTCCTGATAATGCTTGGACTTGAATCTTTAGGAGTCAGAATGGAGCGACATTGTGATAATGCTCTTGCGTTAGCTACATATTTAGAAAATCACAATCGTGTTGAGTGGGTTAACTATGCTGCGCTTCCAAATGATAAATATCATGATGTATGTCAAAAAATTACTGGTGGGAAAGCATCAGGCATTATTAGTTTTGGTATCAAAGGGGGAATGAAGGCAGCAACTAAATTTATTGATGCCCTTCAAATGATTCTTAGGGTGTTAAGTATGGGAGATGCTAAATCATTGGCATGCCACCCTGCATCCACACTTCATCGACAGTTAAAACCAGAACAACTTGCCTTGGCTGGAGTTGGAGAGGATATGATTAGGATATCAGTTGGCATTGAACATATTGATGACATTATAGCTGACGTGAAACAGGCAATTGATGCATCCATAGTATAAGCCTTTTAATCAGCGGCAGTTTATACACTTGCCTTCAGTCTTGTCCCAATTTTTGACTGTATCAAGGCCAACAACATCTTTGAAATTCGTGTTATTTATTTCAGCAGCGTTTAAATCAGCGCCCGTTAAATCAGCGCCCGTTAAATCAGCTTGAATTAACTCTGCCCGGTTTAGATTAGTATTTTTTAAATTTGCTCCTTTCAAATTAGCAAATTTAAAGCTGGCAATATTTAAGTTGGTATTTTCAAAATTAGTATTTTCAAAATTACCACCGGTTGAATCAAACTTCATTTGACCCATTGGCTGATTGCCCACGTCTAAACCTAAATCAGCATCTGATACATCAGCGCCTGACATATCAACTTTACCGAGAGTGCCTATGAGCCTCACTCCTTTTAAAATCGCATTGCGAAAGCTGGTGTTGCCAAAAATAGGTTGAAATATAGTGGCCATAGAAAGATTAGTCCCATTAAAATTTGCTTCCTCCAGTCTAGCTAAATTTAGATATGCTCTTTGCATGTTTGCACCAGATAAGTTAGCTCCTCTCAGATCAGCTCCAAAGAAACTTATATTGACCATTTTGCAGTGCGTTAAATCTTTGCCGCTAAAGTTTAAATACCCAACATCAAGATTAGATAAGTCACATTCAGGATCATTGTCTAAAATATCATCAACTTCTTCTTGTGTTATTTTTTTTCGTTCATCATTAAATGCAGTTGAAAAAAACACCTCTGCTTGCTGAATAACTTCTTGTGGGTTTTCAAGAAATATATCTCTACCGGACTGATTACCAAAGCAGTAGGTTTTACCTCCAACCATCTCGCTAACTGAACAATCTGTGGCTTGGAAATTACCTTCGGAGAGACTGGTTGCACAAAAGTTATTAAATTCTTCGCTGTAAACAGAAAGATTAAAAGTAATGAGCATCAAGATAATAAATTTTTTCATAACAATACGTTAACACTATTTGAAAATTTTTTCTAAAAATATAAAAAAAGGAGCATTGAGATTTTTATTAATTAAAAAAAATGATTATTTTCTTTAAACCTTAAATTTTAAAATCATTGTCTTTTCAGGTTGAAAAAACAGAATTTTATAAATTGTGTATAATGGAAAGTCTAGAATATGACAATCGAAGTATATTCTGATCTAAATATTCAAATCAAAAGTCCAAGTTCTGCCTATGGTTTTCAAATAGCTGAGCTTATAAAAAACTCCCCACCTTTAGATTTAAATTCAACTTATCATTATTTTATTCAATCTCATTACTTTGCTGAAACATGTGCTATTGCTGTCAATGAGGCTGATAAAGTTGTTGGATACGTATCTGGTTTTCACGACCCAAGGAATAGTGAAACTCTATTTATTTGGCAAGTAGCCATCTCAAAAAAAGCGCGAGGAAATGGCTTGGCATCAAAACTAATACATTTTATTTTACAAGAACACCCTCATGTGCAATTTATTGAAACCACAATAACATATGACAACAAAGCATCTTTATCACTGTTTAATAAAATTAGTAAGGAATTAAATACTAATATTATTGAAGAACCATTTCTCGATAAATCCAAGCATTTTTTAAACCAACATGATTCGGAAAATCTTTTTCGAATCGGACCATTCAAAATATCAAAGGAAAATAAATGAAAATATTTGAAGAAATAGAATCAGAAGTTCAGTGTTATGCCAGATCATTTCCGCGAGTTTTTAATAAAGCTCAAGGTGAGTACTTGTATGATACCGATGGAAACCAATACTTAGATTTTCTCGCTGGCGCTGGAACATTAAATTATGGACACAACAATCCTGTGTTTAAAAAAGAGTTATTAAAGTATATTGAATCAGATGGAATCACGCATGGTTTAGACTTACATACTAAGGCAAAAGGTAATTTTTTAAACACATTTAATGACAAAATTCTTAAGCCGAGAAATATGGATTATATGGTTCAGTTTACTGGTCCAACAGGAGCAAATGCAGTTGAAACTGCAATGAAACTTGCACGGAAAATTAAAAAAAGAGAAACCATTATCAGTTTTACCAATGGTTACCATGGAGTCACTCTTGGCGCATTGGCCACAACAGGCAATCAACATCATCGAGGTGGTGCTGGTATGTTATTAACAGGAGTTGATACTCTCCCCTACGATGGATACATGGGAGATGATATGGATACAACAGCATATTTAGATAAGGTATTGACAGATAGTAGTAGTGGAGTTGATCATCCGGCTGCAATTATTCTTGAGACCGTACAAGGTGAAGGCGGAATTACTGCTGCAAGTTATGCATGGTTACAGAATATTGAAAAAATATGTAAAAAACATGACATCTTATTAATAGTCGATGATATCCAAGCAGGTTGTGGACGAACTGGTACTTTTTTTAGTTTTGATGAGGTTGGAATACAGCCAGACATTATCACCATGTCTAAATCTTTGAGTGGGTATGGTCTTCCTTTTGCAATGGTGTTGTTCAAACCTGAGCATGACATCTGGAAGCCTGGCGAACACAATGGCACATTTAGAGGAAATAATCTTGCTTTTGTAACCGCTGAAGCTACTATTAATCACTATTGGTCAGATGATTTATTTTCTAAGGAGGTTAAGCGAAAAGGTAAATACATGTATGACCGCATCAATAAAATAATTGATCAATATGGCGAAGGTAATTTTACATCACGAGGCCGTGGAATGTTCCAGGGGATTAATTGTGTGAGTGGGGAATTAGCAAGCAAAATTACTAAACTAGCGTTTAAAAATGGTTTAATGATTGAAACTAGTGGTGCAGATGACCATGTCATTAAATTCTTATGCCCGTTAACAATTTCTGATCAAAATTTAAAAAGAGGTATGGATATTCTCGAGGATGCCATAGAGACAGTATGCGCAAAGGTTAAAAACTTTGACGAAGAGGTCGATTACTTTGATGAAAATTACGAGGTTGAAGAAGAATGATTGTAAGACATTTAAATGATTGTATGATTGACAGAAAAATTGAGGATCCCAATGGAAACTGGAATAGTGTTCGCATGCTCTTAAAAGACGATGGCATGGGGTTTTCTTTTCATATCACCACTATCTACGCCAATAGTTCGATGAGGATGCATTACATGAATCATCTGGAATCGGTTTATTGTATTTCAGGTTCTGGCACAATTAAGGATGTGAAAACTAATAAAGAGCAAAAAATTGAACCTGGTGTAATTTACGCTCTTGATCAACATGATGAACATATTCTTACTTCACATGACGAAATGCAACTAGCATGCGTTTTTAATCCTCCAATCACAGGTACTGAAGTTCATAACAAACTAGGTGCGTATGAGCTAGAATAAACCTTATTATGGAAATAGTATTCCTTGGACTTTTATTTTTCATTGCTCTAATTGGAATCTCTTCCAGTAGATTTAATAAACCAACGGTAAAAAATTATTACCTTGCAGATAAGTCACTAAGCCCTTGGTTATCAGGCTTATCTGCAATGGCTACCAATAACAGTGGCTACATGTTTATTGGTCTTATTGGTTTTACATATCTTAATGGGCTGTCAAGTATATGGTTAATGATTGGTTGGATACTGGGCGATTATCTAATCACAAAAAAATTATTTCCAAAAATTTTAAACAAAAGCTTCCGTTCAACAAATGTTACCTATGCATCAATCATTGGTGATTTAACTAACAATAAACTGATCACCAAATTGTTAGCTTTAATCAGCTTTGTGTTTTTACTGATATATGCCTCTGCTCAATTTGCAGCCTCCGGTAAAACATTAATGGCAGTCATGAATTGGGATTTTTATTATGGCGTAATTACTGGAGGCTTTATTGTTCTGCTGTACTCTTTAACCAGTGGGATCAGAGCCTCAATTTGGACTGATGCGGCACAATCAATAATCATGCTAATTTCTATGGGTTTGCTAGTTTTATTTTCAATTGTCAAACTGGGTGGAATTAATCAAACATTATTCCAGCTATCTGAGATTGATGGCTACATGAGCCTATTCAGACCAGATACTAGAGCCTCAATTTTATTTAATGTACTTTCATCCCTTAGCTGGATAGTTGCCGGGATGTTTGTAGTTGGACAGCCTCATATAATGATCAGATTTTTTGCAGTCAAGGATCACAATGATCTAATCCGATCAAGAATTTTTTATTATTCTAGCTATATATTATTTTATGGTTTAGCTTTTACAGTTGGGATGTTATCCAGGCTAATTTTAGATAACACTGCTGGATTTGATCCAGAATTAGCTTTACCCATGATGGCACAAATATTATTTAATCCATTCATGGTTGGTCTAATCATTTCTGGAATTTTTGCTGCGACAATGTCAACTGCTGATTCCCTGATTATCAATTGCTCGGGAAATATTTCACAAGATATTCTTCAATTAACCAAGTTTTCGAAGGAGAAAATAGCTGGCATCACACTAGCTGTTGCCCTTACCTCAATTATTATTGCTCTTATTAATAGCGGAAGCGTATTTTCTATTGTGGTATTTTCATGGACTATATTAGGCTTTTTGCTAACCCCATTATTGATAATGATATCTTTGAATAAATCAGTAAATACAAAACACTTTGTTATCTCTGCAATTCTTTCAACAATGGTCTTTTATATTGTTAATAAGTCCGTTTTTTTTGAAGGAATTTATTTGGGAATATTTCCATTTGTTGTAAGTTTAATTTACTTACATTTCTTCCTAAAGAAATAAATTACCCATTTCTGTTTAAGGGAGTAACATATTTGATATGAAAGATGCTTACTTAAACATAAGTGAGATCGCACATTCGCTCAAAATTGACCATAAAACACTTATGCAATGGGTTCATGATGGCAAATTTCCCCCACCAAAAAAAATAATCAATGATCGCTTTACCATTTGGAGTTACGCCGTTATCGAAAAATGGATTTCAGAACAAAAAGAGCAGCAGGATTGGTTTAATGATATTGATCCAGATTCTTAAAGGTCTTGCTGTGAAATAGAGCTTAAATTTTATTATTCTTATTGTAAAAAATCGTCTTGAGAATAGTGAGAATGAAGTGCCCAATTATAATTGAATAGATAATATGTGTAACAAAATGGGCTCCTCGCAAAACCTGCACACTTGATACTGTAAAAATCAATAAATAGGTAAAAAACCATGCTTGAGTTTTCATTTTTTTAACGAATAATATTGATAAAATCCAAATAAAAGACGAAGCATGAGCTGATGGCGAACATTGTCCATTGCTCCAATTCATTGGAATAGGG
>Ga0255784_10003894_pt1 | contig 11217 bp, 8 predicted proteins | sample 101ome_14_FD_179982 | JGI IMG/M metagenome (GOLD analysis project Ga0255784, IMG submission 179982) | Coastal salt marsh microbial communities from the Groves Creek Marsh, Skidaway Island, Georgia - 101403AT metaG (version 2) | ecosystem: Environmental > Aquatic > Marine > Intertidal zone > Salt...
ACAAATGGTCCCTTGGATGATGCCTCCGGGGTACCAAATGCCTCCGGGGTACCAAATGCCTCCGGGGTACCAAATGCCTCCGGGGTACCAAATGCCTCCGGGATACCAAATGCCTCCGGGGTACCATGTGGGACATATGTCGGGAAGCAATATGACAGAATCCAAATTTCAAATGCCTTTCTTTCCTCCGGGATTCCAAATGAAAACGACTAGTTCCACTAGTTCCGCACCACCAAAAACCGTCACCAAAAAACTCTCGTACGATATGGTGGATGCATTGAAACATGCGACGAAGAAGGACTTCGAGATCGTGATCGCACGGTACGACGAAGACATCACGTGGAGCGACAACTACAAAGAGTTTCGCACGGTGTACAACAAAGGAGACCCCATAGACAACGTCGAAACGATCGATCTACCGAACGAAGGTGACTTGATTCATACAATCGTCACGCACATCATTCAAAATTACGACAATTTGGCTACCACTACTTTTTTCGCACAAGGATCATTGCAGAACAACAAGGATTGTATCATCAAAGAGCAGAAACCGTGTCATCGTATATTCTCCGACTTTATCGTTGTGGATCCGAATGCATGCGTGTACATCAAACGATATTTTCCTTGTAAGCAACACGACGCCCATAACAATTACGATTTTACGTTCACCGAAGTGTACGAGCGTATATTCGAACGACCGGTGCCACCGGAACGTTTGGTGTGGGCGCTTTGGACAAACACTTCTTTAGGAAGAGATGTGATTCGAAAACGACCCAAAGAGTTTTACGAAAAAATAAAAGAGTTCTGCCTTGAACCTTATCGCGACGAGCCTCCGACGCAAAGCATTTTTCGTACTCGCAATACCTACATGGAGCGGTTTTTGATACACGCGGTCGAGTTCCCGTGACCGGCATTTTTTTGTGCCTTCATGGAAAACGTTACACTCAACGTATGGATTTTGCTTCCACCATCAAACGTTTGAATCGTCGCAGAGATCCTTTGTTCTTCGAAGTAGATCAGACGTGCTCTCGATTTTTTTCAACTTTGAGTAAAATCGCATACGGTGTCGATGCAACCCCCGACGCGTCCGCGACCGCGTCGTGCGTGGATGCGATCTTCTTGCTTCGTACGAACACCGCGAACGATTTGATGTTTACTCACGAGATACTGCGTTTGGTCGATCAATACGTGCTAGACGATCGTGATGCGGTGCTTCGTTTCGATTCTTCGACAACAATGGACGAGGTGCGTTTTCCTGAAACGAACCAGCGGTCGTTCGTGGATTTAGATCTGTATCATCCAACAGACAATTTCAAAGACCCTGCGATCATTCGACGTCACGCTCTACTTCTGCAAGGATTGCTCGAAAAGGCGCAAGCATCCGCGGCTCGAATGACAAGTGTTTCAACGAACACCGACACGAAGTCCATGGAGGACGATATGTTTCGATTCTACACTCCGCACCTTCGTAAGATCATCGACGAGTTCGTGGAGCTGCATTGCGACGCGAGCACGGAAAACACCATGGAGCTCGTCCTGAAGGAGTTCGGTTTCGGTGCCGTATTGATCGCGATGGTGCTTCTTCGAAACCCCAACCAAGCGATCGAGTGGTGGCCCGCTTTACAACCGGTCGTCGATATTTGCACTAGTAAAAGGATGGGCGAACGGGTGGATCGTACCTATTTGGTGCGGGGCGGAGCGCATACGGAAGACGGTCTGCGCATCGACGATCGTACCTATTTCGTGCACAACGGAGTGGTCTTTGACAAAAACGCAAGTGACGAGTTGATCGCGCGTCATTTGTATTTGGATCACGCGCTGCACACCGGAAGCACCGCACTCGTGTTCGTCCACGCGAGCGATCACACGTTCGCGTTGCGACTCCTTCGAGCGATCGTACGTGATTTGGAGATCGATCAGTCGAGCACTCGAGTGTTCAAGGGATTTATGAACATACAAGAGACGGAGGAGTTCGACGGTTTGCTCGAGCAAGACGAGCTCACGATGTACGACGTACAGATACGCCACGATCGAAACGTGTCCGAGCAGAAGACCACCGGTGGGAGACTGCAAGTGATTCGTCTCCCGGTGCCCGAGGAGATCTCCGAACCGGTCGCGTTGACCGCGGACAACTTGCGTATTCCCGCAGACACCCCTTTGATGTCGACCGTGCTCTCCTACTCGAACGCGGAGGAACTGTTGCAACGTATCTGGGGGGTTCGAGCGTCCGTGCAGGTGTCTCCGGAGGGCTCGTTCGAAGCGAACGGTGCCCCCCGGTGCTCGTTCGAAGCGAACGGTGCGCGTTTCGTAGTGGATCGAAACGGCGTAACGTTGCACAGAAAAGACGAAGAGCCGCGCACTCTTCCTCCTCCGAGGAGTGAGCTCGCGTTGACTGCTCTTTTCTTGGACGCCCCCTTCGAGGAACTCGCGAAGGGGTTAGAAGATACCATCCTCGAACAGGGGCTTCCGCCTCCGAATATCGAGTGGCATCCTGTGATCCTCGAAGAGTACGCGGCGCGCATGTTGGACCGTAGAGACGTTAGCTTAGCAGATCTGCTGAGCGTGTATCGGTTGGAAAAGGTGAACCGCGACGACTTGGTGTCCTACTTCCGAGCTCGACACATCAACGCCGTATTGGAGTCGTTGCGCGAGGGTACGGTGGGTACCACACCATGGGAGAAGACGGTGTTCGTGGCGCGCGAAAAAGCGCACCGTGTGAACACCGTTTTGTCGGTGGAACAACCCGGAGAAGCCGTCCGGATGTTGGATCCCTACCGTATTCACTTCTTGCGGTAACCGACTTTGCGGCCGCCGCTCGATCTAGGCGTGGAAGGAGGAGTGCTGTCGAACAGGATGTTCTCCCGCATTCGTGGCATCTCCGTAGCGTTGGAAGTCACGCTTTCGGAGTCGGACGAATGTTCCTCGCGCATGGTGTCGAACGCCTCTCGCACCTGATCGGCGTTGTCGCGGAACTCCTTGTTCGCTTTGGTCATATACAAAATCTTGTCCACGTTGCGGAACGAGTTGACGAAAACGCGTCGATCCTCCGGAGACTGAAGCCGAGAGTCGTCCAAGTACTGGTCCACGATGCGCTGCACCTCCTCGCGATTCTCTCGTTCGCTGTTGGTGCTCTTCTCGATGGTGTGCAGTTTGGAGATGTCCTCGATCGCGTCGACGATCACCGCACGAAGTTTACCGTTCACGAGGATCTTGTCCTCGTTGAGTTTACGGTAGAAGGAGTTCAGCTCGATCAGTTGAACCGAGAGAAACTTGTTGACGAGCGCCAAATAATGCTCCAAGTTTTTGTTGGACAGATTGTAGGTCGCCAACGTCTGCGCGTGCACCGTCTTCAATTTGGTGAGCAGCAAGGTGGAAGAACCCTGATCGTCTCCGGCGCTCGGCTTGTTGCTGTCGATCATACGAACCACCTGCTCCATGTTTTCGGTAGCGCGAGTGATCGGGTCCGTTTTCTCGAAAGTTTGATCGAGCTCGGACTGCAGCTCACGGAACACCACATCGAACTCTCCCTTCTTCTTCGCAACCATAAACGCGTCGTTGAGCAGACGGAACTGACTGATGGCGTACATGGTGTAGACCAAGGAAACGTAGTCGTTGTACACCACGCCGTAGATCATGAAAATGTTGCGCAACAGGTAGCGATTCACCATGTCCACCGTTTTCAGCGTGTCCGCGTCGTTCGCGGGATTCGTCAAAGACAGCGCTTTGTAGTCCAACAACAATGCCACCTTCGTCAAGAACTGTTCGTAAGCGAGCTCGAAGTCCGGGAAAAAACGCAGCTTGAAAGTGTTCGGTTCGTCCCCCTGCGAGCGCTCCCCATGAATCGCGTGGATCATGCACAACGCGTCCAAATCCTCCTTGCGGAGATTGTTGTCCAACGCGTAGAGCGCGGCGGACAAGCGTTCGTGTTCCAACAATTGGCCTTGATTGGTTTGCTCCAATTGGATCACGGACAAATTCTTGTTCTTTACGAGACGGAAGGTCGCCAAACGCTCCATGTGACGCGCGTGCGCATTTCGTACCACGGTTTGAAATTCGTTCACTCCTTGGTACTCTTTCGCGAAGGTGTCTCCCTCATTCGCAATGAACGCGTTCGAAAGCAGTGTGCTATTGGTCCCACCCATGAGTTTATTTAATTATGAACATTATTTATTTAAACGTACGATTGATATATCATCACTAATTCCAAAAACGAGAGTCTACGTTTTGTATGTCACGATCGCTAGTGTCCAACAACATGTCGGAGGTCGCGCCCATGGTCACCGAGACCGAGTGCATGCCGCTCGATAAATCGTACGTAAACGTGTACGTGCCTATTTCGTATCGGGACGCACGCCACGTGGTCGGACGCAACGGACGTCATTTGCATCGATTGCGCGAGGAGTCCGGTGTGGACAACGTGTGGTACAACAAGCAGCGCGCGTTGCTCCATTTTTGGGGGAAACGGGAGCTGTTGGAACACGCCGCGTTGATTGGTGTACAGCACGTAAACGATACCATCGCGTCGTATCGTTTGAAAGTTCGCGCGCGTCCCAAAGTGACGGACATCAACATCAGCTTCGATCTTCAAGAGATCGCTCGAGAAGATCTCGGACGTTTCATCGGGCGTAACGGGCGTCATTTCAAACAAATCACCGCAAACAGCGGAGCCAGCTATCTGTGGTACGACGACAACGCGCACGTGGTTCAGGTGTGGGGATCTCCGGAATGTGCCGGACACGCAACGAATCTGCTCAAAGAGCGTGCCCACAAGCTGCTGTCCTCTGCGAATAAAAATGTTGAATAATTTAAACGGACCAAAAACATGTCCACCATCGTGACGACCACGACCACAACTTCGGACGATGTGTACTACGGCGACACCGACATTGGGGATTGGGGATGGGTGATCTTCTTCGGTTTCCTCGTCCTCTTGATCCTGTTGATCATCGTGTCCATGCGTTCGAGAGCCACTCACTCGTCGAGCAACGTGTACTACGGATCGAGTCCCAGCGTGTGGTTTTTCGGCGGAGGTGGCGGTGGTCGTACCACAACCACCACGAGTACTACCGTCGTAAACAACGCGACCCCCCAAAGCGCGACGACGTCTCGTACTCCACCGACGCGCAGTCGATCTCCTTCGCGAGGACGCCGACGCTAGGAGATCCAAGTCGCAATAGGGGTCACCCCTCCTACGATTCGCTGACCTTCGCGAATCGCCAACGAGACACTGTCGATCGGGAGATGAATATCCACTCTCGAGGAGAGTTTGATCATGCCCATCTCTTGTCCTCGTCGTACTCTCACACCGACGGTAGCTCGATTCACCACACGACGTGCCAACTGTCCGGCGATTTGGTCCACACGCACCATTCCGTATCGATTGCGTAGTACGGTGCTTACGCGTTCGTTGTATTCCGACTTGGAGAGCCACTTCGCCGGATAGAACCGTCCGGGTATGTAGCGTCGGCTCACTACCGTACCCGTGACCGGGTACCATTGCAAATGCACGTCGGTGAGGCCCAGATACACAACAACACATACGTACCCGTTGTTTTTGTAAACCACACGAAGCACCTTGCCGTCCGTCGGTGCGAGGATCGTGTTGTTCGGCGCGCACGAAGGCGGGCGACTCGGAGCGCGGTAGAAGTAGACCAAAAACAGAAGCGTCGCGAGCAACGTACAAAACACCACCGTGTTGTTTCGTAAGACAAATGCTGCGATGAACAGCGCTGCGACGATCGATGGGGATTCGCGCATGAGATAGTTGCGCATCTTTACAGCAAAACAAACGTTTTACTATAACAACAAAACTTACTTAAACGTTTTTGACACAGTCAAGATAGTAACCTACGATACGTCATCGTAAAACATGGCGTCGACATGCGAGACCTTTGCGTTTCAAGCGGAGATCAATCAGTTGATGTCCTTGATTGTCAACACCTTTTACTCGAACAAGGATGTTTTTCTTCGCGAGCTCATCAGCAACGCTTCCGACGCCAACGACAAAGCCCGATACACCTACATGCAATCTCCGGACAGCTACGCGAATCGAGGAGAGCATTCGATTAAGCTGCGTTCTTTCGAACCGAACACGTTATGCATCGAAGACGACGGGATCGGCATGACGCGTCAAGATATGATCGACAATCTCGGAACGATCGCGAACTCCGGAACGCGATCCTTCATGGAAGCGATCAAGGACGGCGCGGACGCTAGCATGATCGGACAGTTCGGCGTGGGCTTTTACTCCGCGTATTTGGTGGCCAAAGAGGTGTGCGTGATCAGCCGACACATCGACAGCAAGGAGACCTATCGGTGGACCTCCAACGCCGGTGGCAGTTTCACAATCGAGTTGTGCGGTGAAAACGACGCGATGACGAACGCGGGCACTCGTGTGGTTTTGAAGGTCAAGGAGGGATGCGAGGACTATTTGAAGGAGGACACCCTTCGTCGCATCGTGAAGCAACACTCCGAGTACATCTCGTACCCGATCCAGTTGTTCACCACGCGTGTCGAAAAGAGCGCCGAAGAGGAACCCGAAGAAGACGCGAAAGAAGGCGAGGTTGTAGAAGTCAATGAAGACGATAAGAAGGAAAAGAAGGAGGTCGAACGAACGGTGGAGGAGTGGGTCACCATCAACACCGGCAGTCCGTTGTGGTGCAAGAAGCCGGAGGACATCACGAAGGAGGAGTACGGAGCCTTCTACAAAGGCTTGTCGAGCGACTGGGACGAGCACATCGCGGAGAAACATTTCAAAGCGGAAGGGCAAAGCGAGTTCACCGGGTTGCTTTTCATTCCGAAACGAGCCCCCTTCGATATGTTCAAGGCGGGACAAAAAACCTCGAAGGTGAAACTGTACGTGAAACGCGTGCTGATCATGGACGACTGCGACAAACTCCTCCCGGAGTGGTTGTCGTTCGTACACGGCGTAGTGGACAGCGACGACATTCCGCTCAACGTGTCTCGCGAGATGCTTCAACAAAACACAATCGTCAAGATGATCTCGAAGACGCTCGTGAAGAAATGCGTGGAAATGATGGAGGAGTTGGCCGATCACGAAGACAAGTCGTTGTACAAAACCTTCTACGAGAATTTCCATCAGAGTATCAAGCTCGGCGTGCACGAGGACACGAAGATGCGCGACCGTCTCACCAAACTGCTACGATTCGAAAGCGCCAATCGCACCGATCCTACGTCTCTCGAAGACTTCGCGTTGGAAACCTCCGGCGACACTATATACTACATCACGGGTTCCTCCAGAAAGAACGTCGAACGCTCGCCTTTCGTAGAGGGCGTCAAGAAACGCGGGTTCGACGTGCTGTTCATGTTGAATCCGATCGACGAGTACATGGTCCAAACGCTTCGAGAGTTCGAGGGGAAAAAACTCGTGAACGTCACGAAGGACAACGAGCTGTTCCACGAAACCGACGAGGACCTTGAGAAGGGGGTGTGCGAACGGATCAAAACGGTTTTGAGCGATCACATCGACAAAGTGGTAGTTTCGAATCGTCTAGGCAACGTCCCGTGCTGTCTCGTAAGCGGACAGTACGGATGGAGTGCGAATATGGAACGGATCATGAAAGCGCAGACCTTGGGTTCGATGCACAGTATGATGGGTGGTGGCGACAAGAAGATTATGGAAATCAACCCGAAACACCCGCTTATCCGCAAACTGCACTCCGACGCAGAACTCAGCGAGGACATCGTCACGAATACGATCCATGTCATGTACGACACCGCGCTGATGCTGAGCGGATACAGCCACGAAGACCCGAGTGTCTTTTCCGATCGCATCTTCCGCATGCTTTCGGCGGGCCTGCAGATCGACGACACCGTGGAAGAGGAGGCACCCGTGGTTCCCGAAGCGTCCCAAACGACTGAGGAAGAGGGCGAGATGGAACAACTCGATTAGAGACTCGTTCGCAACACCCGTCGCAACTTTTGCATCATGGCGACATCCGGAATCGCTTTCCCGGACTCGTAAGATGCGACGAGATCCACTCGAGTGTTCAACGCCAACGCAAGATCGCGTTGCGTCTTGAAACCGGCCGCGACTCGAGCGGTACGAATACGGTCTCCCCTCGATTTCCCCAGACGGTTGTGTCGTAGCTCTTCCGTCTCTTCGTTTAAGCGTTGTTCTACGTTGCGTTCGAAGGTTCGACGTTCGATACCTCGAACCGCGGCGGACGGTTTTTGTCGACGTAAGGTGACCGGAGTCCAATCTTGATGTTGCATTTTTATAGTTTATCTACAAATTTCGCGGCTTAAATTCTCTCCCTACTATGGTAAGAATCCCCATGGTGCGCGACGCGATCATACTCTTGGGAGTGTTCGTCATCGCGGCCGTCTTTTTTATGAGTTCGTATCGTGAGCGTTTTGAGGCGGATTTCGATCGATTCACCAACACCCTCACCGCAAACATACCTCCGCCTACGAAATCGTCGTCGCGTTGCGACAAAGCGGAGATCATCCGAGAACTTACCAAAGCGATCGACGATCAAATCGAAAACCATTGCCCGTCTGTGGAGGGTTTCACGACGATGGAGGGGTACTCCGAACAAGAGGCGGAGCTCAACGAAGAGCTCTTGGAACAACTCGACACCATTCGACAACAGATCGTCAACATTCACCCGTCCAAAATATACTGCAAGGAGCGCTACCGCCCTATCATGGAAGCGTTGGAGATGTTGGACCCGGATTACGAGCTCGACATCCAGTTCAAAAACGAGCTAGCCACCTTCCTACATCACTATTTCGAGAAGGTGCTTCACATGAACAGAGAGCTTCACGGACTCGAAAACGAAGACCTGTGTGGGATGGTCGACGCGAACGAAAACGATCCATCCGACGAGGAAAGCCAAGCCAAAGAGCTGATCATGCAAAAATTCCTAGATCTACTCACCAACGTCAGTGAGGTGATACACCTCAAGCAAAATCGCGACAACAACAAAAAAACGCGCAAACGTCTCCGAGACGATCGGCGTCGAATCTACAAGGAGTTCCGCGCCAAGGTCGCGGCCATCATTCGCGAACATCAGGCGCGCTTTCGACGATTCTACGTTCCTCGTTTCAAGAACCCGTTTCGTCGATTCGGCAGAAAGCGACGCCGTTTCAGATGGTAAGAAGGAACGAAGATATATAAAAGTCTGAATAGAATATAAATCCATTCGGCGCAATGATTCGATACATCGCGCTGATAGTTGTAACGATATGCTTATTGTACGTAGGATCGAGTCTAAGTTTGCAAGACCGAACAAATACGGTCGAAGGGTTCAGTCTTTTCAAGCGTATACGTAACGCGAGAAAACGCGCGCGTCAACGATACATGCGAAACTACAACAAGCGTCTTCAAGCGAAACTGCAGGAGATCGCGCGCAATCCGCCCATCAATCCGAGTCTTATCGCCAAAATGAAGAAGGACCTCAAGGAGATCGACGGTTATCAAAGCCAACTCAAGTTTCAAGATTCGTTGTTGACGTCCAATTTGGTCTACAACGCGAACACGAGTGAGAACATGCGCCACGACATCGACATCTACTACGACAAAACCATGTGCGAACGTGCGCATGTGTACGAACACATGGATTTGACGAACACCTCCAACGCGGTGGTCACCGACAACGATCTGTACATCACACGAAGCATGACGCACGGGGTGTGGGACAGCAACAACAACAAATGTCTTAAACCGGAGTACAACAACGACAAGTGCGTGGCCTACTCGGTGGAGTGTGCTTATCCAGGCACGTTGGACACGTACGTGGTGAACGGAATCGACGATCCCGACAACAAAAGCAGGTGTATTTTCCCCTATTGTCCCATTTACTGCGAGAAGTACGACGGAGACTGTTGGGACCTCGTTCCGAACTCGAACAACATGCTCGAGTTCAATTCGAATATGGGACGCTTCAACTGCGTGAAGGAGAAAACGGAGAACGAGGAAGAGGAGATATGTATGTATCCGGACGTCAAATTCTGTCCGGAGAGTACCGAGTACTACTACGACACCGACAACATCACCATCATGTCGAATCTCAAGACACCCTATTTGGAAAGCAACGTCTGCATGTACGAGTCGTTGCACGACGAGTCCGTGGCGGTGTTTCAGACGTTGTCCGAGGCGATGTCGAACTGCGTCGGCGCGCCGTTGACACACGAGTGCTACGTACACAATGAAGAGTTTGATGTGTTCACACACCAATCCTATTCGTTGAATCGAAAAATATGTGGATTCTCTAACGTCGCTCCCAATTGCGTGGAGGAGGAGCATCTCGAATGTACGTTTACCACACCGGTGTACCAACCGATCAACGGAGTCCATTCGATGGACGGCATATACGCGATGCAGTACCGTACGAGCAACTTGTCGAAAGCGCTCGAGCTGCGCGGAAGAGACATGCATTGTATTACGAACTCCGAAAGTGGATGGTACACAGCGGACGAAGTTCAAGCTTCGTGTACGTACGATCGTTGCTTCGGAGCGGACGGATCGGACGCCACCTCCAAGACCGGAATTTACGACGCGATTTCGAACACGTGTTCGATCGATGATTGTTTCGCTACTTCGAGAGCGATTTCGATCGCGGATTGCGACGCTCGCACGTTCTACTATCTGTCGAACAACGAGATACGTGACACCACGTACGACATAAGCATCGTGGGCAATCAGTGTACCTATTCCACACCGTACACCGGTACGATCTACAACAGTCGACAAGAGGCGGAGGCGACGTGTGTCGGCATGGCGGACACGAAGACGTGCTTCTACAACGACGGTTTCGACGCGTACGAAAGAATCGATCACACACTCGATCGAAGCACTTGCTCGTACAACGAGCTACCCAACTGTTACGACGAGGCGGCCGTGCAGGCTGTCCAGTGTCCGAACTCCTACAACGTGTACAAGATGATGGACAAAACCTATCAAAGCGGTATCGTCACCATACCTATTGATACGGTGTCGGTACGAGACATCATGACATTGAACAACAATCGATACACGTGCCAACGCGATCCGGTGATACCCGATCAATACGCGAGTAGTCTACTGAACGCGTGCTCCAACATGTGCTACACACCGTGGAGCGGTTCCAATCAAATGCTTCGTATGGGCGTCATCGAAAACAATCTGTGCACGATTAACAATTGCTTCGAATCCATAATAGACACGGGAAGTCCTGGTTCGACACCCGGTTCGACACCCGGTTCGACACCCGG
>Ga0255784_10003902_pt1 | contig 11213 bp, 11 predicted proteins | sample 101ome_14_FD_179982 | JGI IMG/M metagenome (GOLD analysis project Ga0255784, IMG submission 179982) | Coastal salt marsh microbial communities from the Groves Creek Marsh, Skidaway Island, Georgia - 101403AT metaG (version 2) | ecosystem: Environmental > Aquatic > Marine > Intertidal zone >...
GCTATATCCATGGTTTACGAATTGGCGTGATTATTGACCTTGAGGGTGGTAATGAGGACTTAGGTAAGGATATTGCGATGCATATCGCAGCAGCCAAGCCTAAGGCTATTGATCAAACAGGTGTTGATCAAGAGTTAATTGCCACTGAGCGTCGAGTTGCATTAGAAAAAGCTCGAGAAGCAGGAAAACCTGAAGAAATGTTGGAAAAAATTGCTGAAGGTACGGTAAATAAATATTTAAAAGAAGTAACTTTGCTTAATCAAGCTTTCGTTAAGGATGACAAATTATCAATTCAAGATCTTTTAAATCAGAATAAGGCAACAATTCATTCCTTTACTATGTTTACCGTTGGTGAAGGCATTGAAAAAAAACAAGATGATTTTGCAGCTGAGGTCGCTGCAGCAGCTAATGCGTAAATAAAAATATCAATAAAAAAAGGATTGCTCGTCAATCCTTTTTTTTTACCTAAAACCATATAAAATGAAGCTATTATCAATTTTAAAAGCTGTTATGAACCCCAAGTATAAAAGAGTTTTATTAAAGTTATCTGGCGAGGCACTCATGGGCGATGACTCTTTTGGGGTTAATCCAGATGTAGTAAATTCTATTGTTCAAGAGGTGAATCAAGCTAAAAAGCTTGGCGTAGAAATTGCTATCGTTATTGGAGGAGGAAATATTTTTAGAGGCGTTGCATTAGGTGCTGCCGGCATGGATAGAGCAACTGCTGATTATATTGGTATGTTAGCAACTGTTATGAATGCATTAGCATTACAAGATGCGATGACGAAAGCCAATATTATTTGCCGAGTTCAGTCTGCTATTAAAATTGAACAAGTTGTGGAGCCTTACATACGCGGAAAAGCAATTCAATATTTAGAAGATCAAAAAATTGTCATTTTTGCTGCAGGCACAGGTAATCCTTTTTTTACTACGGATACTGCTGCCGCATTAAGAGCGATGGAAATTAGTGCAGATATTATGATCAAAGCTACCAAGGTTGATGGTGTTTATTCTGATGACCCAATTAAGAATCCAGATGCTGAGCTATATAGTAAATTATCTTTTGATGATGCAATTAATAAAAATTTAAAAGTGATGGATGCAACAGCTTTCACTTTGTGCCGTGATCAAAATTTACCGATTGCTGTTTTCAATATAAATAAAAAAAATGCTTTATATAATATTTTGGTTGGGCACAAGGAAGGTTCAATAGTAAAAAACTAATGTAGGGATTTATTTATGGAAGAATTAAAAAATAATACAAAATTAAAGATGCAAAAAAGTCTAGAGGCGCTTAAAGTTGATTTATCTAAAATCAGAACGGGAAGGGCGCACACAGGCCTCTTGGATCATTTGATGGTTGATTACTATGGCTCGCCAACCGCAATAAATCAAGTTGCTAATGTCACATTAGGTGATGCAGTTACGATTAATGTCCAGCCCTATGAAAAAACAATGGTTGAAATAGTTGAAAAAGCTATTAGAGAAAGTGATTTAGGTCTAAATCCAGCAACCTCTGGTGACATGATTCGCATCCCAATGCCGCCACTGACTGAGGAAAGAAGGAAAGACTTGATCAAAGTTGTTAAGTCAGAAGGTGAAAATTCTAAAATTTCAATCCGAAATGTAAGGCGTGATGCAAATGATGCTTTAAAAAAAAAATTAAAGGATAAAGAAATTAGTGAGGATGATGAGCGAAGGGCTCAAGATGAGGTTCAGAAAATGACAGACCAGTATATCTCTGAAATTGATAAGGCCGTAGCTTCTAAAGAAAAAGATTTGCTAGCAATTTAGGGTTGAATTGTTAAGTTTTTTAAAAAAATATTTTCTTAATCCTAATAGAAATCCTAAACATATTGCTGTCATTATGGATGGAAATGGACGATGGGCACAAAAAAGAAATTTACCAAGATCTTTCGGTCATGCAAAAGGGCTTTCATCTGTTCAAAAAATAATAAAATTCGCTATTAAATATAAAATTGAGGCTTTAACACTTTATGCTTTTAGCACTGAAAACTCGCAAAGACCTAAGAAGGAAATAAATGATCTTATAAAATTATTTGATCAATCAATCACTAGAGAAGCCAATAATATTTCATCGAGTAATATAGCTTTAAGAATTCTTGGCGATATAGCTTTTTTTCCAAAATTACTCCAAAAAAAAATAAATAACTTACAAGCTAATTGCAAAAATAATGATGGGTTAAAATTAAATATCGCATTAAATTATGGTGGACGTAATGAGATTGTAAATGCAGTTAACAAATCCATAAAAAATAAATTTAAAGTAACCTTGGATGATATTGAAAAGTCATTGGATACTTATAATTTACCTAATGTTGATCTTCTGATTAGAACCGGTGGAGAAAAAAGAATAAGTAATTTTTTACTTTGGCAATTAGCTTATTCGGAATTATTTTTTGTTGATACTCTATGGCCAGACTTTAATGAAGGCACTTTTATAGATGCAATATATTTTTTTCAAAACAGAGAGCGGAGGTTTGGAAAATTATGAGCGTTTTATTTAAAAGGACCTTATCATCAATTTTTCTTTTTATAATTTTTGTTTTTTGTTATTACAACCAGAATCATTTATTTTTTCTGTCATTAGCTTCTATTTTTATATTTTTAGCTTTATTCGAATTATGTAATTTAGCCAATATAATTAAATTTGAAAAACTAATTTATTGGACTTTATCATTATCTTTATTTATTTTCTTTATACTAAAATCTATCCATTCTTATTACATTGTGTACATGTGTTTTTTCTTTTGGGCTTTTATTGCTCCAATAACTATTTATAAAAAACAAATTTTTTTCAATTCATTCAAATTCTTGATTTATCCCATATTAATTTTGGGGGTTTTCTTTTCTGTTTTTCATCTCTATTTTTATGATAAATCTTTACTTCTATTAGTATTTTTTCTTGTTTGGATTTCTGATATTTCTGCCTATTTTTTTGGGAAAAAATTTGGAAAAAATAAATTGGCACCATTCATAAGTCCAGGTAAGACAATTGAGGGGGTATTAGGGGCCTTCTTAATGAATACTATTTTCATTATTATCTATTCTCTTTTGTTCTCTATTAATTTTTTCAATCTACTAATTTTGGTAATTATTTTAGTTCCAGCCTCTATTTTGGGAGACTTATTTGAATCTCTTATTAAACGTGAGTCAAATAAAAAAGATAGCAGTAATATCATCCCAGGCCATGGTGGAATTTTAGATAGAATTGATAGCTTAATTTCTGTTTTACCTTTAATGACTTTTTTTAGTTTGCAAGGATTTCATTTATGAAGGTTATTTCAATTGTTGGATCAACAGGTAGTATTGGAAAAAGTACACTTGATGTAATTCGTTTACATAGAGATTCTTTTAAAATTTTTGCTTTATCTTGTAATAAAAATATCAATCTTTTAATTAAACAAGCAATTGAATTTGACCCTGAATATTTGGTTTGCACCTCAGAATTTGATGCGCATAAGTTAAAAGACAATTTACCAAGCGGAATAAAGCCAAAAATTTTATTTTCAAAAGATTCAAATAATTTTATTGTATCTCAAAATGATGTAACCCATGTTGTTGCTGCCATTTCTGGATCTGCTGGACTCGAATCTACTTACCATGCAGCAAAGTCAAACAAAGTTATATTGTTAGCAAACAAAGAATCTATGGTTATTGCTGGCCCGATCATTATGGATTTAATTAAAAAAAATAATAGCTCTATTATTCCAATTGATAGCGAACATAATGCAATATATCAGGCCCTTCAAGGATCACCTAACAAGATAAAGTTTCTTAAGAGGATTATCTTAACGGCCTCAGGCGGACCTTTCTTAAATACACCATTGAAAGATATTTCGCATGTAAATGTGGAAGATGCGCTTAAACATCCAAATTGGAAAATGGGTAAAAAGATAACTATTGATTCCGCCACAATGATGAATAAAGGCTTGGAAGTTATTGAAGCTTCTTATTTATTTGGGCTCAATATAAAGCAAATCGATGTTTTAATTCATCCGCAAAGCATTATTCATTCTCTTGTTGAGTATGTTGATGGGAGTTATCTCACTCAACTTGGGAGTCCTGATATGAGAATTCCAATCTCTTATGCATTAGGATTTCCTGATAGAGTTAAGTCAGGAGCATTATTTTTAGATTTAACTGATAAGAATTTAGTCTTCCTAAAACCTGATAATAAAAAATTCCCATGTTTAAACTTAGCCTATGAAGCTCTTGAGTTCGGTCACAATTATTGTATTGCCTTAAATGCGGCCAATGAAATTGCAGTCGATGCTTTTTTAGAAAAAAAAATTAAATTTAGTGATATTTTTAGGATTAATTTAAATATATTAAGTTTAATTAGTAATTTAAAATTAAGCTCTGTTGAAGAAGTTATTGATTACGATTTAGAAATTAGATCAAAAACAAAAGAATTAGTGGGTAAAAAATTATAAAATTTTATTTATTCTCAATAACTTATTACATATTTTTCTTCTAAAAATATATGAAATTATTATATAATAATGCAATTATTTTTTTTTTAAAATTAATGAGAAAAATATTAATTGTCTTATTTTTGATTTTCTATTCTTTTTCCCTGATTAAAGCTGGTGAAAAGATATCAGATATTAAAGTTGAAGGGCTTCAGAGACTTGATGCAGGATTAGTTTTCAATAATCTTCCATTTGAAATTAATGATGATTTTAGTTCTGTAAACTATTCAAAAGCTATCAGTCTTCTCTATAAAACAGGTCAATTCAAAGATATTTCCCTAGAACGAGAGGGTAATACAATATTAGTTATTGTTAGGGAAAAACCCTTAATTTTTGAGATAAACGTTTATGGAACAGAGATGTTTCAACCTGAAAATCTTAAAGATGCATTATCTCAAATGGGCATTTCAAGTGGTTTGGTTTTAGATGAAACTGTATTATCTAAGGCATCAAAAGATATTGAAGATCAGTATATATCTCAAGGTAAGTATGTTGCAAATGTTAAAACAGAAATAGTTCCTTTAACTAGAAATAGAGTTAACGTAAACATATATGTTGATGAAGGAAAAATTTCTCGAATTTCTGAAATTAATATTATTGGTAATAAAATTTATTCGAATGATGAGCTATTAGACACAATGACCCTGAAAACAACTAACTATTTATCTTGGTGGAATAAAGATGATCGTTACTCTAAACAAATTTTGTCAGGTGACCTAGAAAAGATTAAATCATATTATATGGACAGAGGTTATTTGGACTTCAGAATATCCTCTTCCGTTGTAAGTATTTCTAAAAATCGAAAGAAAGTTTATATTTCAATAACAATTGATGAAGGTAAAAAATATACAATTGGTAAAGTTTTTCTAACTGGTAATTTACCTGAAAATATTTCTCCTGATGAAGTTAAAAAGAATATTTTAATTTCTCAGGGGGATGTTTTTAATAGAAATTCTGTTAATGAGAGCTCTAAACAAATTTCCAGTTATTTAGGAAATTTTGGATATGCATTTGCAAACGTAAATGCAATTCCAACTCTGGATCAAGAAAAATTAATAGTCGATTTTAATTTTAATGTTGATCAAGGAAAAAAAATATATGTTAGAAGAATTAATATTTTAGGTAATGATACAACCCAAGATGAGGTTGTAAGAAGGGAAATGAGACAATATGAATCTTCATGGTTTTCTGAAGAAAAAATTGAATTGTCAAAAAGAAGACTTAATAGAACGCAATTTTTCGAATCTGTAAATATTGAAACTCCTACCGTCCCAGGTACATCAGATCAAGTAGATGTAAACGTTCTTCTAAAAGAGACTAATACTGGAAAATTTTCAATAGGAGCAGGAGTAAGCTCAAGCGATGGTATTGTTGGAACTTTAAGTTTAAGTCAGGCTAATTTTTTTGGTACAGGTAATCTAGTTAGCACCGAAGTTAGTTTCGGTGGAACAAATAAAGTATGGAGCTTAAATTATGTTGACCCTTATTGGACTGATGATGGGGTATCAAGAGGTTTTGGAGTATATTTTAGACAATTAGATACTAAAAAATACAATACTGGTGACTATAAGTCAGATAACTATGGTTTAAGTATTGATTTTGGAATCCCATTGGATGAATTTAAAAGTTTTAAATTTGGAAGCGCTTTAGATTTTACAAAGCTTGATCTTAAGGTTGACTCTCCTCAAAAATACCTAAACTACTGTGCTGAACTAAATCGTCCTGGATCCACATCATGCGATGCGGATTCGTTGCTCTTTTATCTTTCATGGAACGACAACACTATTGACAATCCTTTTTTTCCTTCAAGAGGCCATAAATTATCTTTATCTGCAGATTTTACAACCCCCGGGTTAGATCTTGAATATTATAAACTTTATGCCAAAGGTGAGAAATTTTTCCCTATAAGCGAAAGCGTGTCGACAAAAGTAAAATTAGCACTTGGATATGCTGATAGTTATGGAGATGATCCATACCCATTTTTCAAAAATTTTAGAGCTGGAGGAAAATCAACAATTAGAGGATTTAAGGAAGGTTCAGTAGGAAAAAAAACATATGACACAAACTCGAATTCATGGGTTACCTATGGTGGAAACAAGACAATTAATTTTGGAGTAGAAACATATTTTCCTATACCTTTTGTTAAGAAGGCTGACGCTTATAGAATAAGCGCTTTTATTGATGGTGGTTCAGCATTTGATGATTCATTTAACGGAGGAGATATAAGATATAGTGCTGGATTTGGTGGTTTATGGGTATCACCATTTGGACCTCTAAATATTTCACTAGCTTTCCCTCTTAATGAGGGCACGAATGATCAGATTGAAAAGTTTCAGTTTGGAATGGGGTCGAGTTTTTAATTTTTAGAGGATAATTTTATGAAAAATCTATTAACAATATTCGTTTTACTTTTTGGATTTATTAATTTTGCTAATGCAGAACTTAAACTTGGTTTTGTTAGAGTTGATCAAATACTTAAAGACGCTCCACAAGCAGCAGAAAGTAATAAGAAGTTAGAATCTGAATTTAAAGTTAGAACTGAAAAGTTAAAGAAAGAAATAGCGGATTTGAACAACCAAGAAAAAAATTTTAAAAAGGACAGTCTTACACTAAGTGATAATGAGAGAGAGAAAAAGCAAAAGAAAATTCAAGAAATGAGAATAGAAGTTCAGAGAGCAGAGAGGGAGCTCAGAGAAGATATTGATTTAAGAAGACGTGAAGAAATTACTAAACTTCAAAACAAAGTTACTCAAGTAATTGATACTCTGGCTAGTAAAGAAAAATATGATTTAATTCTTTACACTGGGGTCGCTTATGCTGGTGATAAAGTAGACATGACATCACTTGTCTTAAAAGAGCTTGCCAACATAAAATAAGAATGCCAAGCTTTAAATCTGATTATATAGCCAATTTAGTTGGAGGATTATGTACTGATAATTCAGTAATTGTTGATAATTTTTCAAGCTTATCTGATGCCAAAACTAGCTCTATTAGTTTCTATAACGATACCAAGTTTATAAAAGATTTGCTTAAAACAAAAGCAAGTATCGTAATTTTGAAGAAAAAGGATGCAAGCCTTAGAAAGGGTGTTTCAATAATTGTAGATGACCCTTACCTTGCATTTGCTCAAGCCTCAACCCTTTTTTATAAAAAAAATAGAATTAATAAAATTCATGAGACCGCTGTTATTTCTGAAAGAGTTACTTTTAATTTAGGAATTGGTATTGAACCATATGTTTTTATTAATTCAAATGTGAAGATCGGAGATAACGCTTTTATAGGTTCAAATTCATATATTGGCGAGAATGTTCAGATAGGAAGCAATGTTACAATTCATTCAAATGTATTTATCGGTCATGATGTAAAGATTGGAAACGATTGCGAAATATTTCCCGGAGCTAAAATAGGTACTGATGGTTTTGGTTATGCAAGAGAAAAAGATAAAAAATGGTTAAAAATTCCTCAAACAGGGTCTGTAGTTATTGGTAATAATGTTGATATCGGTGCTAATACAACAATTGATAGAGGTGCGATTGATAATACTATCATTTATGACGGAGTTAAAATAGATAACCTTGTTCAGATAGGACATAATTGTATTGTTGGGGAAAATACAATTATTGCAGGATGTGCTGGAATTGCAGGAAGTGCAATAATTGGAAAAAATTGCATGATTGGTGGAGCCGCAATGATTAAAGGGCATATCAAAATCGCCGATGATACAATTATTTCTGGCGGTACAGGTATTGGAAAAAGTGTTGATAATCCCGGTAAAAGATTTACGAATGTGTTCCCATACAATATTGAACATAAAGACTGGCTAAGAATTGCAAATAATTTAAAAAAAATTGGGAAAAAAAATGAGTGAACCATTAATGGATATCCATCAAATCTTAGAGCACTTGCCTCACAGGTATCCTTTTGTTCTCGTTGATCGTGTTTTAGAGATTGAGCCAGGCAAAAAAATAAAAGCTTTTAAAAATGTTTCTATTAATGAACCTTTTTTTCCAGGCCACTTCCCTCATCATCCTGTAATGCCTGGAGTTTTAATAGTTGAAGCCTTAGCTCAAGCAGCAGCTATATTGTCATTTAAAACAGGTAACTTTATGCCGTCAGATGATTCGGTCTATTATTTTGCAGGAATTGATAAAGCTCGATTTAAAAAACCAGTTTCACCCGGTGATCAATTAATTCTTGAAGTTTCTATTGATCGAATTCTTAAAGGAATATGGAAGTATAATTGTGCTGCCTCTGTTGATGGAAAAATTGTAGCTGAGGCGGATATTATGTGCATATTAAAAGATATTAAAAAGTAAATTTTATGCGCATTACAAACTCTATTCATCCAACTGCGATTGTTCACAGCACTGCAAAGATTTGTCCTAATGTTCATATTGGTCCTTATTCAATTATTGAAGCTGGAGTGGAGATTGGAGAGGGAACAGTCATTGGAAATCATGTGACTATTTCAGGTAATACAATTATTGGAAAAAATAACAAGATTTACCATTCCTCCTCAATTGGCGAGGATCCCCAAGATATGAAATTTGCTAATGAGGATACACGATTAATTATTGGTGATAGCAATCTTATTAGAGAGTTTTGCACTATTAATAAAGGCACCTCTCAAGATAAAAATGAAACAAGGATTGGAAATAATAATTGGATCATGGCTTATTGCCATATTGCTCACGATTGTATTCTTGGTGATTATATTGTGATGGCAAATAGTTCTACATTAGGGGGGCATGTTGAGATCCATGATCATGCTGTTTTAGGAGGAGCTACTTTAGTTCATCAATTTTGTAAAATTGGAGCTCATGTTATGACTGCGGGTGGATCAGGTATTCAGAAGGATGTACCTCCTTTTGTTATTACACATGGAAACTTCGCAAAACCAATCGGTGTAAATTCTGAAGGCCTTAAAAGAAGAAATTTTAACGATAATCAACTCTCATGTATTAAAAGAGGTTTTAAAGTAATTTACAGAAAAGATAATTCAATAGATCAGGCCCTTAAAGAGTTAGAATTTTTAGCCAATGAAGAAGAAGTCATTCATTTATATATAGATTTTATTAAAAAATCAACACGTGGATTAATTCGTTAGTGCCAAAAATTGCAATAGTATCAGGAGAACCGTCTGGCGATTTAATTGCGTCTGAACTTATGAGTGATTTAGTTAAGTTTAATAAAAATATCTCATTTGTTGGAATAGGCGGCCCTGCCATGAAAAAACATGGCTTAAATTCTTTTTTTGATTATTCAATCCTATCAGTGATGGGCGTAATTGATGTTTTAAAAAATATTAGAACACTTTTTATTTGCCGCAAAAAATTAGTTTCATATCTATTAAAAGAAAAACCTGATGTATTTATTGGTGTGGATGCCCCTGATTTTAATTTTTATATCGAAAGAAAAATGAAGGATTACGGTATTAGGACCTTTCATTTAATATCACCATCTGTTTGGGCATGGAGAAAAAATAGAATTTATTACATGAAAAAAGTTATGCATCATTTATTTTGTGCATTTCCGCATGAGCCAGCAATTTTTAAAAAAGTTAGATTACCTGCTACCTATGTTGGCCATAGCCTTGCAAGCAGGATACCATTTAAGTCAAACATTACGATAGTAAGAAATAAATTAAAAATAACATCTAAAAATATTGTTATATCAATTTTGCCCGGAAGTAGAAGACATGAGGTGGAAAAATTATCTGAAATTTTTTTGAGAACGGCTGAACTCATTGCAGAAAAAAAAGAGTGTCTATTTCTGATATCAGCAAGCTCTAAATATAACTATTTAAAAATAAAGCAATTTATTAAAAATTATCGAATTAAAAATATTCGAATTGTTATAGGCCATTCTCATGATGTCATTAGTGCAGCTGATTTGGTTATTCTTGCTTCCGGTACCGCAACATTGGAAGCAGCCTTATTTAAAAAACCCATGGTGGTTGCCTATAAATCATCATGGATTGAATTTGCTTTTTATAAGATGGTTCGATTAATCAAATTTATATCACTTCCTAACATTTTACTTAACAGAGAGGTTGTTCCCGAATTTTTGCAAGATAACCTTTCACCTGAAATTTTAAGCCAAAAAGTTTTTGAAATTCTTGATGATAAAAAATACCAATCGAATCTTAAAAAAGACTTTAATTCGCTTCATAAATTATTAAAAAGAAATACATCCCAGCTAATATTTGATCAAATCAAAAAATATCTATGACGTTAATATGTGGAATTGACGAGGCGGGTAGAGGCCCTTTAGCAGGTCCCGTTTATGCTGCTGCTGTTATTTTTGACTCAAATTTTATTTTAGATGGCTTAAATGACTCAAAGAAATTATCTGAAAAGAAAAGGTTGGACTTGTATGAAATGATAAAAATCAATGCAGTTGACTATTCCTTTAGTTTTGCAAGTGTTTCAGAAATAGATCAGCTAAATATCCTGCAAGCAAGTTTACTTGCCATGAAAAGAGCCTATGAAAAATTAACTAAATTTCCTGATCAGATTATTGTCGATGGTAATTTTATTCCTAGTATAGATTTTAATAATATTCAATCTCTTCCAAAAGCTGACGCACTTATTTCTGCTGTTTCAGCAGCATCAATTATTGCAAAAGTTGAGAGAGATAACTGCATGAAAGACTTAGATCTAAAATATCCCGAATATAATCTAAAAAAACATAAAGGATATCCTACTAAAGAGCACA
>Ga0255784_10003906_pt1 | contig 11209 bp, 8 predicted proteins | sample 101ome_14_FD_179982 | JGI IMG/M metagenome (GOLD analysis project Ga0255784, IMG submission 179982) | Coastal salt marsh microbial communities from the Groves Creek Marsh, Skidaway Island, Georgia - 101403AT metaG (version 2) | ecosystem: Environmental > Aquatic > Marine > Intertidal zone > Salt...
CAGGCGGTGAGCCACTAGTAAGACGTGACATTATGAAATTTTTTAAACGCATATCACGTCACCTAGAAACCGGTTTATTAAAAGAACTCACACTTACTACAAATGGATCTCAGCTGCGGCGCTTTGCTAGCGAGCTTATCAATATTGGAATACGGCGCATAAATGTTTCACTTGATACTTTAAGTGAGGATAAATTTAGTGAAGTAACAAGATGGGGACGCTTATCCCAAGTTTTGGATGGGATTGCGGCAGCTCAAGAGGCTGGCTTGCGGGTAAAAATAAATACTGTCGCTTTAAAAAACTTCAATGAAGACGAACTATTTTCCATCACCGATTGGTGCTCATCAAACAATTTAGATTTGACCTTTATTGAGGTTATGCCTATGGGTGAATTTGACCAAGAAGATAGAAAAAGTCAGTATTGGTCGCTCAAAGATTTAAGAAAAAAGTTAGAAGATAAGTTCACACTTTGCGAGCTTCACGAGACCACAGGGGGGCCAGCCCGTTACGTCAGAGTAAAAGAAACACAACAAAAAATTGGATTTATTACGCCTTTGACACATAATTTTTGCGAATCCTGTAATCGTATAAGAGTAACATGCACCGGCGATCTTTTCATGTGTTTAGGTCAAGAAGATAATGCTAATTTAAGAGATATTATCCGCAAATATCCCGCTCAACCTGAAATGCTCAAAGAAGCAATTTTCTCAGCTATTATTAAAAAGCCGAAGGGTCACGATTTTGAATATTCTAGAATGAATATCAAAGGCCAAATGAGCAGACATATGAGCCACACGGGCGGGTAGCAAAAAGAATATTCAGATTTTGATTAAATGGTACTCAAACTGGCATTTTCTGTTCAACTATTTCAACCAACCAACTGCAACCGAAAGGTATAGCGTCATCATTAAAGTTGTATTCAGGATGGTGTACAGGAGCACTATCTCCATTCCCTATAAGAATATAGGCACCTGGCCTTTCTTCCAACATATAGGCAAAGTCTTCACCCCCCATGACCAAGGGTGCCTCATCACATTTTCCTGAGACATCTCGAGCTACCTTTGCGGCAAATTCAGTTTGCTGATCACTGTTTGACATTACTGGATAACCGCGAGTGTATTTGGCATCAGCTGAACCACCTAAGGCCTCTGCCGTAAGCTTGGTAATCCTTAGGAATTCTTTTTCAGCCAAGTCTCTCACCTCTGGATCTAAAGTTCTTACTGTTCCTTTTATTTTAACTTCTTGTGGGATGACGTTGAATGCATTAGAGGACGTTTCAAATGACGTTACCGAAACAACAACTTGTTTTACTGGATCAGCTCTGCGAGAGGCTATCGTTTGCAGGGCTACGACAATTTGACTGGCTATAATCGTTGGATCAATTGTTTCTTGGGGCTTTGCGGCATGCCCACCTTTTCCTGAAATAGTCGCTTCTATGAAATCAGAAGCCGCAAAAAATGGACCACTTCTGATAGCAAATTTACCAAGTTCCACTCCTGGCCAATTATGCATTCCATACACTTCGTCGATTTTGAAATTTTCCATCAGTCCATCTTTACACATTTCAAGACCACCACCGCCTCCCTCTTCAGCCGGTTGAAAAATCACAACTGCTTGACCATCAAAATTTCTGGTCTCGCATAGATATTTTGCTGCACCAAGCAGCATACTTGTATGCCCATCATGACCACATGCATGCATGGCGCCTGGTATTTTTGATTTATAATCTAATCCAGTCTCTTCGTTTATTGGCAAAGCATCCATATCTGCACGCAAACCAATGACCTTACCAGATCGATTTGTCTGACCATTTATAACACCAACGACACCTGTCTTACCTATGCCATCGATTACCTGATCACAGCCAAATTCAATAAGCTTATCTTTTACTAAAGCCGAAGTACGAAGTGTTTCAAACAAAATTTCAGGGTGTTGATGAATATCATGCCGCCACTCAGAAATTTCTTTTTGAAGTTCAGCAAATCTATTTTTTACAGGCATTATAACTCCATAAATTTGGTAATTAGATTCTGGATTAAGAGATAAAATATAAGAAAATTTTTATATTCTCCAAGTTTAAGCTCAATTATAAAAAAAGTACAATAACACTTATGATAGAAATGAATACAACCTTAAATTTTCAATTCATGTAATAGACAGGGATATAATTTCTTATTTGATTAGATAATAAGAATAATGTGCTTCTAAGATTGAAGTTAAATAACATTTAAGCTCTTGAAAATTTTCTATTTTTTTACCACTTGCGCTCAGTAAGTGATGGATTTGTTATGTTTGAAACTTTAGGAATTGAAAATCTAAACTCATCGTCTGCGAGTTTTTATTTTGCACTGGTGCTTGGTGGATTGTTTGGTTATTCCGCTGAAAAAATTAAATTCTGTTTTCGGCGAGCACTAATCAACGATGATAGAAGTCAAGCCTTATTTGCCTGGCTTTTTGCGCTGGCCATTGCGACTTTAGGTACTCAAGCTGTTATATACAAGGGGTGGGTTTCTTTTGAAAACCATAGATTTTATTCCTCCGAAATTCCTTACTTAGCGATTGCAACTGGCGGTTTTTTATTTGGTATTGGAATGATCTTTACGCGTGGATGTATTTCTAGAATGACGGTCCTTGCAGGCACTGGAAACATTAGAGCGTTATTTGTCATTTTAATTTTCGCCGTAACGGCACATTCAACAATGAAAGGGCCATTGAGTTACCCTCGATTGATGCTATCTGAACCGACGCTTTATTTAGGGGAGTTTGCAGGTTTGGCTAACAACTCAATTTTGCAAACCGTGTCTATATGTATTATGGCAATAATATCATTACTCATAATAACTCGTGCTCGCCTTAATTTAAGAATATATGTTTTTTCTTTTATCATTGGTAACTTAGCAGTATTAGGTTGGCTCGGCACGGGTTACATACTATACGACGAATTTGAACCAATTGAGCTTGAAAGTTTATCGTTTACACGACCAGCAACAGACACATTATTTTGGTCTTTAGCCTCCACATCAGTATCCGCTAAATTTGGAGCCGGTCTAATATCTGGAGTGATTTTAAGCGCGTTTTTATCAAGTCTCCAATCAAAACGATTTGAAATTAAAAGTTTTGAGACCCCAATACAAACTATCCAGTACATAACCGGTGCTATGCTGATGGGGTTTGGAGGCGTTTTAGCTGGGGGTTGCACTATGGGAGCTGGAATTTCAGGTATCTCGACTCTTTCAGTTTCCGCATTTTTTGCAATTATTTTTATCGGATTAGGGGCTAAATTAGCCAATAGACGGCTGAGATTAATCAGAAAGCTTATTTTTTTAGAACGGGCCTAGCAAAAAACCTGAATTTCAATGGTATTTATTATTCAAATTCACAAAAAGTAGATCGGAACTTCCCGGCTTATAATAAAAAGAGCCGGGAAATTTTAAGCTTAATTGATCAGCGTCAATAATTTATTCAAGCTTTCTTTCGCATCACCATAAAACATCCTCGTATTTTCTTTAAAAAATAGAGGGTTCTCAATTCCAGAATAACCTGTTCCCTGACCACGTTTCGAAACAAAAACTTGTTTAGATTTCCAACATTCAAGGACTGGCATACCAGCTATCGGGCTGTTTGGATCATCCTGAGCCGCTGGATTAACAATATCATTTGATCCAATGACAATAGCCACATCAGTTGATGGAAAATCTTCATTAATTTCGTCCATTTCCAAAACAATATCGTATGGGACTTTAGCTTCAGCCAACAAAACATTCATATGGCCTGGTAGTCGACCAGCTACAGGGTGTATGGCAAATCGTACTTCCTTACCCTGAGCGCGAAGCCTCTTGGTCAATTCGGAAACTGCTTGTTGAGCCTGCGCTACGGCCATTCCATAACCTGGAATAATGATAACGCTGTCTGCATCATTTAGTGCGGCTGCAACACCATCTGCATCAATGGCAATCTGTTCACCTTCGACTTCCATGGCAGGCCCAGTGGTACCACCAAAGCCACCCAAAATAACGGATATGAAAGATCTGTTCATAGCCTTGCACATTATATAGCTTAAAATAGCACCAGAAGATCCAACTAATGCCCCGACAACAATCAAAAGGTCATTTCCTAGGCTGAACCCAATAGCAGCAGCAGCCCAGCCTGAATAGCTGTTTAGCATTGAAACAACCACGGGCATATCAGCACCACCAATTCCCATTATGAGATGGAAGCCAATAAAAAACGCCATAAGTGTCATCAAAATAACTGGGAATAAGCTACCAGACTGCAAGTACCAAATCAGGCATAAAAACGAAATGATTGCTGCCCCTGCGTTCAAAGCATGACCACTTGGCAGTTTTGTCGCTGCAGAGGTCACCTTTCCCGATAACTTTCCGTAAGCAATAACTGAACCAGTAAACGTTATGGCGCCGATAAATACACCTAAAAATAACTCCACGCGAAGGATACTTAATTCAATAGCCGACTTTTTTGCTATTAGAGCTGCAAATCCGGTAAGCTCTTTTGCCGTTCCTGCTTCTTTAGCTAAAGCGACGTTACCCATTTCAAAGTCTGCAATAAATCCTACGAAAACAGCAGCAAGCCCTACCAAAGCATGCATCCCAGCAACGAGCTCAGGCATTTGGGTCATTTCTACCCTTGACGCAAGCATGTAGCCAATGACACCCCCACCAGCAATAAGTACAATCGAGAAAAACCAAAGACCTGATCCTGGCCCGATTAATGTTGCAAAAACTGCAAGGGCCATACCCACTATACCATACCAGACAGCACGCTTTGCACTTTCCTGTCCAGATAGCCCACCTAGAGAGAGAATAAAAAGAATAGCTGCAACGACGTAAGCAGCAGTTGTGAAACCTAAATCCATCGTCTTATCCTTCTTTTAAGACTTCTGAAACATGGCAAGCATGCGTCTCGTCACTAAAAAACCACCAAAAATATTGATACCAGCCATAAAAACAGACAATGCGGCTAAAATTATAACCAGAAAAGATCCTGACCCAATTTGCATCAAAGCTCCGAGGATTATGATGGAAGAAATTGCGTTTGTTACCGCCATCAAAGGGGTATGCAGGGAATGGCTAACATTCCAAATGACCTGAAAGCCAACAAAAACCGATAAAACAAAAACAATAAAGTGTTGCATAAAACTAGCAGGAGCAATCAAGCCAAGACCTAATGTAATTACGGCACCCGTGGCTAACAAGGTTACTTGTTGTTTTGTTTGTGCCTTGAAAGCTTCAGCTTCTTGTACTCGAACCTCTTCCGGCGACAATTCCTTCGGCTTTTCTTGGGATTTAGCAGCGATAGCTTGCACTTTTGGAGGCGGAGGCGGAAAAGTTATTTCTTTGTTGAAAGTTACTGTAGCCCCTCTGATAACATCATCTTCCATATTGTGCACAACCTTACCATCCTTCTCTGGGGTCAAGTCTGTCATCATATGTCTGATATTTGTCGCGTATAAAGATGATGCCTGAGCCGCCATTCGACTAGCAAAATCGGTATATCCAACAATTGTAACACCATTTTCAGTTATTATTTTTTCATCTCTGACAGTGCCCTCGACGTTACCGCCAGCAGGTGCTGCTAAGTCAACAATGACTGAGCCCGGCTTCATGGCCTTCACCATATCGTCCAGCCAAAGCTTGGGAGCCTCTCTATTTGGTATTAAAGCAGTTGTAATCACAATATCCATCTCTGGGGCAAGCTCTCGAAACTTAGAAAGTTGTGCTTCTCTAAATTCAGGGCTTGAAACTGCAGCGTAGCCACCTGTTTCAGCACCATCCTTTTGCTCTTCTTTAAAATCTAAATAAACAAATTCAGCGCCCATAGACTCCACTTGCTCTGCAACTTCAGGTCGTACATCAAAGGCGTATGTTATCGCGCCAAGAGACGTTGAGGTCCCAATTGCAGCTAAACCAGCAACACCGGCACCTACAATCAAAACTTTTGCAGGCGGAACTTTACCAGCTGCGGTCACTTGACCAGTAAAAAAGCGTCCAAAATTATTTCCAGCCTCTATAACTGCCCTGTACCCTGCAATATTGGCCATCGAAGATAAAGCGTCCATTTTTTGAGCCCGGCTTATTCGTGGAACCATTTCCATGGCAATAACACTGGTGCCTTTTTTTGCTGCTGCTTGCATCCCCTTTTCATTTCCAGCGGGATTGAAGAAGGAAATTAGCGTATGATCTGATTTTAAGCGCTTCAGTTCGTTTTCATCTGGTTCACGTACCTTTGCAATTATGTCAGCATCTTTCCATAAAGCTGCAGCTGTTTTTTTGATCTCTACGCCAGCTTCTGCATAAGCTTTGTCTGAAAAACCAGCTAACATACCTGCCCCAGTCTCAATGGCGCAATCATAACCAAGTTTTTGCAATTGAAGGGCGCTTTCTGGCGTCATCCCGACGCGCGCCTCACCTTCAAAAATCTCTTTTGGGGTACCTATCTTCAAAGTTGTCATCCTTTTATTTCAAAATGTATTACAGCCGCTTTAGGTGTCTAATTAAGACTCAAAACAATCTAATATTACTGAGGCGTCGCCTTACGCCATTGATAAATTGGAAGCAAGTCTCTTTCTCTATCAACAAGCGGCATCTCTCCCTACAATGTCACCCTGAATACTTCATAACTGGTTCAGCAGATTATATTTTCAACCTAATAAAAAAAGTTTTCTAGGCTTTAGATTGTTCCACAGAATATTACTCAAATTCCATTTCTTCAAAAACCCGACCAGCGTTTCTTTTGGCAAGTTCGTCAAAAGTATCTAGTAAGCGCCACCGCTGCTGGTCCACGTAGAATGCCTCAGCCAGATCACCACCATTTTCTAGCACCTCAGATATTTTTTTCCTAAGATCAACAAGATAGTCCCGAGTAAATCTCGTAACTTGCGCCATATTAGTTGGATGTCCATGACCAGGGATTACATAAAGTGCATTTAAAGGGGCAAATTTTTCGTCCCATGTTTCTAACCAACATTTGGTACAAGTATTTTCAAAAATTGGTAACATGCGTTCATGAAAAGCCATATCGCCAGCAATCATTAAAGATAATTCTGGCAACCAAACCTGGGTATCACCTGGCCCATGTGCAGGGCCTAAGTGAAGAACATGAAACTCCAACCCTCCCAGTGTAAAAATAAATTTTTCCGAAAAGCTTTTGTTTGGAACCACGACTTCCGTTCCAACCGCTCTATCTTTATTGTAGGATTTCATCCTTTGCAGAATTGAATGACTATTTTCTTCGATTTCAAAAATTGCATCTTCATGAGCTAAAATATCAATTCCCTTTTGAGACCAATACTTATTGCCCAAAATCGCATGACCTTGCCCATTTTCATTAATGACTAATTTAATTGGTTTATCAGTTATCTTCATTATTTCACTATGAAGTGCCTCAGCAAGTCTCACTGAAGCTCCAGAGTTTATCACAACAACACCTTCATTCGTTACTACGAAAGATAGATTATTGTTATGTCCAGCATTTTCATAAGTTGGAGGGGCTGTTGCCCCTATTGCTGTAAAAACATTTGGAATTACCTCAACTGGCTTGTTGTACAGTTCCGATTGTGGGTACTTGTCATCTATATCTTCACTGGCTAGTAGCAAAGAATTTAATCCAAAAAGGAAAAGTATTAAATTTGAGAAAATTTTCATTTGCTTTCCATAAAATTTAAATTCCTATCAGTGCAATCCATCTTAGATCGATTTGACTTATAACATTTAACTATTGCTACCCTCATTTTTTCAATTAGTTTCACACAACAGTGAGGGTTTCAATGATAACAGATAAACACGTACTAATAACGGGAGGCGGAACCGGTATAGGTCGTGCAATTGCAGAATTATTTGCAAAAAAAGGTGCAAAGGTAACAATTACAGGTCGCAGATCTAAAATACTTCAAGAAGTAGCTATGACGAGCACAAATATCTCTGCTTTAAAAATGGATGTTTCTGACGAGAAAGAAGTCTCAGATATTGTTGCTGAAGCAGTATCCAAATTTGGACCTATCCAAATTTGTATTGCAAATGCGGGAATTGCTGAAGGAAGAAAACTGCAAAATACTGATTTAGATTTTTGGAGAAAAATCATAAGTACAAACCTAGACGGTACGTTCTTAACGATACGAGAAGCGATGAAGTCAATGCTCGAGACCGATTGGGGCCGAGTAATTGCGATCTCCTCAATAGCAGGGATCAAAGGGTTAAAAGGGGCAGGCGCATATAGTGCTTCAAAACATGGTGTGCTAGGGTTGATTAAGACATATAGTGAAGAATATATTGGCGGGCCCATAACATTTAACGCTATTTGTCCAGGCTACGTAAACACTCCAATTATTGACAACAACATAAAAGCAATGATGTCCAAAGGCATTAGTGAAAACGATGCACAAAAATTGATGGTTAATTCAAATCCACATAAAAAATTAATCGAAGCCGACGAAATTGCCCAGACAGCTCTATGGCTCTGTAGCCAAGCGGCTAAAAGTATAAACGGCCAAGCAATTGAAATCTCCGGTGGAAAAGTATGAGTGACTTCGTTGAAACGAAATCAAAATTTTTCTTGCCTAAAGGACTAATTTACTTAGATGGGAACTCTCTTGGCCCCCTGCCCATATCAGCCCAAAAGCGTGTTGAACACACTCTTAATAATGAGTGGGGCGAAATGATTGTAACTGGATGGAATAAAGCCGGCTGGATGGAACAGCCAAATAAGGTTGGAAATAGGATTGCCAGACTAGTAGGAGCAGCCGAAAATACAATCACAGTCGGCGATACCTTGACCATTAAAGTTTTTCAGGCTTTGGCAAGTGCAGTTAAGCATCAAAGAAATAGAAAAATTCTACTTACTGACTCTAGCAACTTTCCTTCAGATATTTATGCTGCACAAGGATTGGTAAATATGATGGGGCCTGACTACGCATTAAATATTGTGCCTACAGATAAATTAATTGAAAATATCAATGAAAATGTTGCCGCTATTTTTTTTACGGAAGTCGATTACAAAACAGGCCGCCGCTATGAAACTCAAAATATCCTAACGGCCGCAAAGAAAAGTGGAGCTCTTGTAATCTTGGATTTAGCACATTCAGCGGGCGCTATTGATACAAACTTGACTGAACTAGATGTAGATCTCGCTGTTGGATGTACTTACAAATATTTAAATGGTGGCCCTGGATCTCCTGCCTTTACTTACGTAAATCCTAAATTGATAAATTCTTTAGATCCGTGCCTTTCAGGATGGCTAGGCCATGAAAAGCCTTTTGACTTTTCGTTACAATACAATCCAGCAGTGGGGATTGACCGTATGAGAATAGGAACACCTCCAGTTATTGGTCTTGCTGCTTTAGAAGCATCACTAGATATTTGGGATAAAGTAAATATATCCGATGTCAGAAGGACTTCTATTGATCTCACTGAGCAGTTCATAAAGGGCGTAGAAAGATATTGCCCCATGTTGAGCTTGATCACGCCTCGAAACCCAAAAAACCGCGGCAGCCAAGTATCATTTTCTTTTCAAAATGGATATGCTGCGATGCAGGCTTGTATTGAGCACGGGCTAGTCGGAGACTTTAGGGCTCCAGATGTCATGCGGTTTGGATTTACACCTTTATTCATCGATGCTGACGATGTAGAGCGGGCAATAGCGATCTTAGCTCGAATAATGTCTCGCGAATTATGGCAAGATCCTAAATTCCAAAAAAGGAAAAAAGTGACTTAATTAAATTCAACGCGATTGATGAAATTCTTTAGTGGCTTTTCCAAAAGCCTCAAAGAGTGGTCTGGATACTTCATCCTGCGACGCGCGATATTCCGGATGCCATTGAACAGACAAAGTGAAACCTGGCGCATCCGCAATGTAAAGTGCTTCTGGCGTACCATCATGAGCATATCCATCTATAATTACCCTTTCACCCGGTTTCATTATTCCCTGACCATGTAATGTATTTGTTAAAACTTTATTTTTTCCAAATAATTTCTTGAAAGGTCCTGTCTCGGAAACTGTCACTTCGTGCCTTAAAGCAAATTTTTCTTCCAAAGTTCCTTCAGGAGGCATTCTATGATTATCTCTATCCGGTATATCCCTTATTTCTGGATGCAGTTCACTACCAAAAGCAACTGCCACCTCTTGAAACCCACGGCAAATTCCAAAGATAGGCTGTCCTAATTTTACACAAGATCTTATGAGTGATAAACTTACAGCATCACGTGCTCTGTCAAATTCCCCATGAGCTTCTGTTGCCTGAATTCCATATTCTGATGGATGAACATTTGGCCGACCACCGGTGAATAAAAAACCATCACAGATCCTCATAAGCTCATCTACTTTCACAAAATTTGGATCGCCTGGTATGATTAGAGGAGTAGCATCGCAGAGATCAACGATTGCCTCACAATTCATTGTTCCAGCAGCATGTGCAGGATACTGATCATTAATCAGGTAATAATTTCCCATTATACCAATAACTGGACGTGACATCACCAGAGCCCCCTATGATGATAGATATACACATTTGAAGTTGTCCGTAAACGGAGCACTACTTTTATTTTAGAAAAATAATCATCTAATAAAATAAAGCGACAAAAAATTAGGCAACTGAAATAATATCGCTTAAACTTTATTTTTAATTTCTAATCGCCGTTTATGAAGAATAGGCTCTGTGTAACCTGAAGGCTGAGCTTCGCCATCGAAAATTAAATCATAGGCTGCTAGAAAGGCCTCAGTATTAAAATCAGGAGACATGGCTCTGTAATTTTCATCATCGGCGTTTTGCGCATCAACAACAGCAGCCATTTTTTTCAAAGACCTCAAAACCTGATCGTGTTTTACGTAATTGTGACAAAGCCAGTTACTTAAACTTTGAGAAGATATTCTACAAGTTGCTCTGTCCTCCATTAACTGAATATTATCAATATCTGGAACTTTTGAACATCCGATACCTTGATCTACCCAGCGAACAACATACCCCAAAATCCCTTGACAGTTGTTATCAATTTCTCGTTCTTTTTCACTTTCAGTTAGTGCATCGCTTGATTGAAGTGGAACCTGCAATAAATCGTCCAAACAACTTCTAGATCCAAGGGCTTTAATTTCTTGTTGGCGTTTTTGAACGTTGATTTTGTGATAATGCGTTGCGTGCAAAGTTGCAGCAGTTGGTGAGGGAACCCAGGCACAATTTGCGCCTGCCATTGGGTGCTGTATT
>Ga0255784_10003929_pt1 | contig 11168 bp, 5 predicted proteins | sample 101ome_14_FD_179982 | JGI IMG/M metagenome (GOLD analysis project Ga0255784, IMG submission 179982) | Coastal salt marsh microbial communities from the Groves Creek Marsh, Skidaway Island, Georgia - 101403AT metaG (version 2) | ecosystem: Environmental > Aquatic > Marine > Intertidal zone > Salt...
ATATTAACTCTGCGTTGGAAAAATTAGAAAAATGGTTTGCTCCTGGTGATTATCGCAAAGATATTTTTCAGAAATATACAGGTGAGCATCCGAAGCTCAAAAAATATTTGCAAATAATCATCAAGACTGTTAGTACACAAACAGATGAAATTTCAAACGAGGTAAGAAAATATTATAAAAAACCAGAAAAACTGCCAAAATTTATCAAAGACCCAAAGATCCTAACCCGTCGTGGGGATTCGGATCCAACTCGTTGGACAATCACAACAGATGAATCTGTTCTTGCGACAATTGGCGGAATTGAATTTGTTTCGCCACCTTTACCACCAAAAGAAGCAATTGAACAAACAGAAAAAATATTTTATTATATTGCTCGAAATGGAAACACAAAATCACATTCAACTGATGATACAGTCGACAATCGAAAAAATGCTCAATGTGGATTGCACATCAACATCTCATTTACTCCAGAGAGAATGAAAAATTTTGATGCATTGAAATTTATTTTATTTTCAAATGAAGGTCAAGTGAAGTCAGATAAACTTTTTGGTGATCGAAAACATGCAGATTATATTGGCGAAATTCTAAAAGAACTAAGACGAATTTATAAAAATAATGCAAAGGCTCTAAGCAATGGGCGAGAAAAAGAATTCATTGAAGATTTGGTTCAAAATAAAATGACCAAAGGTAAAAAATTCCTAAACAGTATGATTTATATGATCAATGACAAATATAGTAATATCAATATGAAGCATTATTCCCAGCGAAATAAAACAAAGAGAAGAAAGAGTTCAGAAAGAATTGAGATTCGCTATTTTGGTGGGGAAAACTACGAAAGAAAATTTCCATTATTCAAGCGAGTCTTAGGTGAATTGCTTTATGCACTTGATGTTGCAACAGATCCAGAAAAAGAAAAAAACAACTACTATCGAAAAGTTTATCGTTTACTTTCATCCGTAGAGCAATCTCCAAAACTTAAGCTCAATGAACCTCCATTCTGAATCAAGCTAAATAATCAGAAGCGTGATGATTCTTAACACAAACGGAGATTAAATATTATGAACAAAAAGAAAGAGTTTGACATCAATGACAAATTGAATGCAGAAAATGCTTTTGCTGTGGTAGTTTATGAGAAAGACTTGGAATCAAAAGAAGATGATGAATTTGAAATCAAAGAAGGATTTTTCTTTCAAGATTTATATTTTGGCATGGAATCAGCAAAAGAACTTGCAAGAGGTTTGAGCATTGATGGTAGATGCCGATTGCACAATGTCAATCAAAAATGTATATCTTGGATTTCTGCAGGAGAAGGAAGTAAAAATCAATATGTTGTTGCTTTAGTTCCACCTGAAATTTTTTTTAGTAGAGCGCACACAAAATTTGATATTGACCCTCAAGACCTAGTAGATGAGTAAATATGCCAAACAAAAAAAATGAAAAGAGAACAGAGAAAAGATATCGTGTTCTTCTACCAATACTCATTCATTCAAGCTTGGGTGATGAGTATGCAACGGCAGTTGATATAAGTTTGAGTGGTATCAAGTTTTGGTCAAAAAAACCAAATTATAATCCACAATCTTCGATTACAATTGCTTTTTTTGAAACGAGAGTAATTACAAATAGTGAGAATAATTCAGAAAAAAAATTACAACATCATCAATGTAGTTCAATTTCCGCAAGAGTCATTGCTAAATTGAAATCTTCTGATGAAAATGGACGATATTCTTATTCTGCAAATTTTCATGGTAGCATTGCCTCCGAACACTGCCTTCGAGAAATTATTGAAGATTTGGAGTATGATGAACAATCTCGGAGCTAAAGGCTTCAATGAAGAGAATATTATTTCTTCTGTGTGTGATGCTTTTTATAAGTTTTGTTGCACACACAAAAGAAACACTCATAATTACATCAAAAGATCAAATAAAGATTGATCTACCCACCTACGTTTCTTATTTTGAATCAAAGAATTATTTTTGGTCCGGACATAACTTTTCATTTTCTGAACTTGAAAGGGGAGACTGGACCGACCAACTAAAAGATCAACAAAGTTATTATCGTGGATTTTGGATTCGCTTTGAAATCTACAATAATACAAAACAGGAATACTTTGCCGTTTCTCATGAAAATTTAAATGAATCAATTGTTTATGTTGCTCATCGTGATACAGTCGAAAAACATCACTACGTTCATCAAGATTTTTCGATTCTTGACTCCTTCACAGGCTCAGATTTCTATGACAACACAAAAATTCGAATTCCCCAGCAATCCTCAGTTGTAGTTTATAGTTGGATCAAATCAAGTCCGTTCAACCGTTGGTTTGGCGTTACTCGTCCATATGAACAAATTTATATCGCAGGTTGGGATGAACTTGAGAAAAAAATTCTGTTTACAGTTGCTTCAAAACTCATCTTTGTGGTTTTTTCTTGGACCTTTGCACTTTACTTTTTGATCACCCTTCTCATCAATTTTCGCCTAAACAATTTCTTTCTTTTTACAATCACCGTCTGCACTGCCAGTTTGTATACTTTTGGAGAAATTGGAATTGGCTATTATATCCATGCACCAAAACTTTTTACAATTTCAAATCTTTATGCAATTGTAGCTGCAACTGGAATATTAGCATATAATCAATTCATTTATACAATGATACAGAGTGTGCATTTTTATCCTCTTCTCAGGAGAATTCAACTAGTTACGCAATCAGTAACTGGGTTTGCGCTCATATCAAATATCATTTTGTTATTTTTCTTTCCGACAAAATTCGAAACTGATTTGAATCAATATCCTTTGCTCGAAGTACCATTAGGTCCATCTTTTATTCCTCCATTGTCAATTATTATTTTATGGACAATACAATTGATACCATTGATTATTTTTGCAACCATTTCGTCAATTCGAGGAAAGTCATATTCGATTTCATTGCTAGTGAGTATGGTCTTTTTATTGTTGATTCCGCTCAAATACATCTTGATTTTGAAATTCAATGTGCCCTTTGATGCATTGCCCAGTTCAGAGTTTCTGTTAGGTGGTTTGATTTGCTTGCTTGGTGTCACCGCAACTTTGAAGATTCGTCAGACAGAAAAAGACCAGTTGAATGAACTAGTATCACTCAAAGAATCTTATGCTCGTTTTGTACCAGAAGAATTGAATTTATTATTGAACAAAAAAAGCATTACCGAAGTTGAACTCGGAAATCAAAAAGAATATGATATGAGTATTTTGTTCACCGACATACGGAACTTTACTTCGATTAGTGAAAAGATGTCACCAGAAGAAAACTTTAAATTCATCAATGATTTTATGAATCATATGACACCAATCGTCAAAGAAAATCATGGATTTGTAAACAAGTTCATTGGCGATTCAATCATGGCAGTGTTTCATCAAAATATCTCAGATGCTGTTGATGCTTCGATCGATATGATTCAAAAATTACAAGTGTTCAATACCTATCTTATCAACAATGACTATGAGCCAATCAAAATTGGTGTTGGTGTCAATTCAGGAAAATTGATGCTTGGGACGTTAGGCACTCATGATCGAATGGAAGCTTCTGTGATTGGAGATGCAGTCAATCTTGCTTCACGTTTAGAAGCACTGACAAAGTATTATAATGTTCCTGTGCTGTTGTCTGGACATACAGTCCAGAAACTCCCAGAGAGTCGCTACCGGCTTCGAATGATTGACCGAGTGCAGGTCAAAGGTAAGCAGGAAAAAACTGATATTTTTCAAGTTTTAGACGTTTATACTGAAGAAATGATTTCTCGAAAACAGAGACTCTTGCCTCTGTTTGATCGAGCATATGACACATTTCAATCGGAAGATTTTATCAATGCAGAACTTATGTTCCAAGAAATCATCGCAGAAGATCCTTCCGACCATGTTGCTAAGATTTATCTTGAGCGATGTACTGATGAGGGGGAGCATATGAGTGCGGAACGTCGAATGCTTCATTTTCTATGAAAGAAACGCACTCAAAAATAAATTATTTTGGAGTAAATGGACTTGGAAACTTCGTGAGCATTCGATCAAACTTTGTAAACCAATGCATTTGATTGATACCTTGTGGTCCCATATCACCATCGATTGGCACAACATATGTCAGACCCATATCCGGATGATTCGTTACGCCATTGAGTTGACAGTATTGAAAAGCATCATGATTCTTGATTGCCTTGTATACATTCTCAACATACATTGGACCCTTGGTCTCAAAGATTGTAACATTTAGGTCACGATACGTTGTTGCTTTCATATCATGAAGTTCTTCAAGTAATTGAACTACTTCATCATAATAAATGTTTTCCATTTCACAGGCAATATCACCGTATGCATATGCATATAAATCTTCTCTCGACGAATAGTAGAGAGGATAAGTTTTACCGCCCCTTACAATACTACGGTCAATGTTAACGTAATCTGTATGATTCAGAGTTACAACATTCGAATGAAGAGTAGCTTGGGTGGGCACAGTCATGAAGAGAAAGGTCAACACAGCCAAAACAAGGATTTTGAAAAAATACATAGGTGCTCCTTGTGAAGTGTAAACAATTATTTATCAAAAAAATCTCTTGACATTTGAGCTTGTTGTGATATGATCTTGATCAATCACATCCACAAATCAAAAAGGAGGCCTCATGACAAATCATGTACATCCCTTCCAAGAAACTCTTCTCGGTTCAACACCACACTATCACTTCACAGGACTTTCTGTTGGAGGTGACCACTGCAATCACTGCGGAAGACCAATCAAATATCTCTGTCACATTTCTGATGCAAACGGACAAGAATATATTGTTGGGACCACTTGCGTTCAAAAGACAGGAGATCGAAGAATAGGCACACCAATGGAAATCGAACTTCGTCGACTGCAAAAACAAATGCGAGAAGAAAAGAAAAGAGCAAAGCAGGAAGCCTATTGGAATGAAATCATGCCCAGTGGAAAGACTCGCAAGCAGGAACGAGATGAACGATTTGCCGAAATGGAATTGCTTCGTCAAAAGTCAGTTGATGAAAGAAAGAGAATTTTCAACGAAAAATGGGGTGAGGTCATGGAAGCCCTTGCCGCTACAAATGGAAATTTTGCTCAATCTGTGCTCGAAGGACTTCAAAATCACATTGAACCATTGGGCCGAGGAAAGCAAATTTGTTGTGAAATTTTTGCAAAGTTTCGAGCGAGACAAGGAGAGTCATATGCAGATGCACTTGCAAGAATGGAACAAAGAATTCTCTGAAATTCCTTGTGTTGCGTTTCAGCTAAATATATGAAACGCAACACAACCTTTGGTAATATCTTGGAGAAAAATCGATGGCATGGTCAGCGGCTGGTTTACATACTAAAATTGGTTCAAACTCAATTGTAGATTCGGGAAAACTTGATTCTTTTGCGATTACTACACCAAATGATAACGGTAGTCGGGCCACGTTTGAAATATACAGCACAAGCACAACTAAAATTAATTTTAGAACTTCTGGTAAAGAAGAAATTATAAGGGCTCTTCTTCATGCATTTGCTGCTAATGCAGTATGTCGAAAGTACAAATATCTAGTAGTTATACCAGACGATTCCACATTGGCTGTAATAAGTTCGGATGATATAAGGTATACGGATGCGCCTATAGATGGATCGTCCACCATAACAAAATTCATTGTAGCCGGATATACAACCAGCAAAAGTGGTCCAGCGACCATCCAACTTGAATTATCTGATTTTGAATCGGCTATTGATGTGTCATCAACTGATTCCGGTTCAACGACATGGTCAACGGATGGTTTACATACTACAATTGGTTTAGAGAGAATTGTAAATTTGGGTGAACTCGATGGCTCGAATTTTAATGTTAGTCCACCAAGTGATAAAAGTTATTATGCCACGTTTACAATATACAGCAAAGACACAACTAAAATTAATTTTAGAACTTGTGGTAAAGAAGAAATTATAAGGGCTCTTCTTCATGCATTTGCTTCTAATGCAATATGTCGAAAGTACAAATATCTGTTTGTTTTGGCAGCCGAGGACACATTGACTGTAATGAGTGCGGATGATATAACGTATACGGATATGTCTATAGACGTATCGTCCACCACACTAAAATACTTTGTAGCCGGATATACAACCAGCAAAATTGGTCCAGCGGTCACCCAACTTGAATTATCTGATTTTGAATCGGTTATTTCGGGGACGGCATGGCCAAGGGATGGTTTACATACTATAATTGGTTCAAAATCAATTGTAGATTGGGGAGAATTTACTTTCTCTGCTTTTGGTGTTAGTTCACCAAGTTCAGCTGGTGTTACGATCACGTTTAGAATAACCAGCAATGACACAACTAAAATTGATTTTACAACTTGTGGTAAAGAAGAAATTATAAGGGCTCTTCGTCATGCATTTGCTTCTTATGCAGTATGTCGAAAGTACAAATATCTAATGGTTACAGTAGGAAGCGCCAGCGGCTTGATAGTACTGACTTCGGATGATACACTCTATACGGATTTTTTCAATGAAAACTCCGACACACTAAAATTCTTTGTAGCCGGATATACAACCATCAAAAGTGGTCCAGCGGTCACCCAACTTGAATTATCTGATTTTCAATCGGCTATCGTTCCTCAAGACACAACGGCACCAACGGTTATTTCACATACACCTGATGATGGTGATACAAATATAGATGTGAATAATCCAATCACTATTATTTTTAGTGAAGAGGTGGATTTACCAACAAGTGCCACATATGGCGCTGGAGAATCGGCAAGTTGGATTACACAACCATCAACTCATACGTATTCTTCCAAAATTCTTAGGATTGCACCATCAAGTTCTCTTCCGTATTCAACTAATATTTCAGTTACGTCACCTGCTGGTGTTAAAGACCTAGCAGGAAATTTATTACTTTCATCATCCTTCTCATTTAGAACCGAAGCCGCACCAGATACAACAGCACCCACAGTCCTTTCGACAAATCCAGGAAACGGCGCAAGCAATATTCTAATATCTCAAAACATTACAGTCAAGTTTAGCGAGAAGATTGATCCTACAACCATTGATGCAAATTTTGTTTTGGTTGATAGTTCAAACACTCGCCTATATTCAAATTTCGATTTTCTTGGTGATTCATCAAATGTGCAGTATAATGTAGGATCTCGTTTATCGAAATCCGAAACTTATACAATGACATTGAAATCAGGACTCAAAGACATTGCCGGAAATGCATTAGCATCCGATTATGTTTTTAGTTTCGAAACAGAAGCGGATCCAAACGCAATCGTTTATACTCCACTTACAATTTCAGCCACAGAAGCTGCAAATCTTCCATTTCTCACAACAGATACTAGGATCGAAGATAGTGGAAGTACTTTTAAAGCTACCATCGAAACAAAAGTAGAAGGTTACGATTTTCGAAGAGCAGATTTCAAAGATTACATAAAGGCTCTTTTATTTTTATGGATGGATCATAGTGCAAGTCAAAAGAAATATTTTGTATTGGCGTCTATGGGGCAAGGTACACCTAGTGGAACCGCTACCGACGTTACCTATACTTCAGATCCAAATGTATTACCTGCAGATTGTTTTCACGAACAATTGTTCATTGTCGCAACAGATGATTTACAAACCGCAAAAAACTGGGCAGACACCAATAGTCCATTTGGCAACTTAACTCCTAGAATGTCAATTTTGGGATTTGAATACGATTTACTAACAGACGCTGAAAATGGAAGTGTAAGTAATTATTGGCAATATTTTTGGTTAGGAGAGAGTGTTGTAATCAAAAAAGGTGATCCTACAAATGGATATGTTGGTTATCAATTTGAACCAATTACACAAAGTTTGATTGACCAAGTAGCCGCAGAAATGAATAATGGTGATTTTAGTATTACATTACCACCAGACACTGAAGGACCAAAAATCGTTTCTTGGTTGCCAGCCCGAGGTGCAACAGACATTGAACCAGATACTACAATTCAAATCACATTCGATGAAAGTTTAGACCAAACTAAAGTTGAAGAGACATTGACATTTGAAGATGGAACAGTAACATCAAGAGCTTTTGGTATATTTGAAAGTCAAGATTACATAAGCAAAGGTTTGTCTGCAAAACGGATCGGTCATTCGATTGCATACAATGATAGCACAAAAACTGTAACGCTAACGCTAACAGAAGATCTAGAACGTGGAAAAAGATATTCATTGCTTGTATCAAATCCTGGCTATATTCTTGATACAAGCGGAAATCAACATGTATTTACTAATCAAGATTCGCAATCTTATTTTGATGTAGCGGCACCCCTGGACTCAACAGGACCAGAAATTGTTGAAATTCTTCCTTCAAGTGGAGAAAACATTGATGTAAATAATTTAGGAATCAAATGGACAGGAGAAAATGTTTCAACTAATTCTTCGCTTTCTGTTCGTTTCAATGAAGATGTTACAATTGAAAATGATGGTTTCTTTCTTGTTTCAGAAAAAGCCTTAAGTACACCCATTTCATATACACTCACGTATAATAATAGTACATTTACGGCGACCGTAACACCAAATACTGAACTAGAATATGAAACAAAATATTATTTGAGTTGTGTTTCTCCAGAAAAAATAAAAGATTCAAGTGGAAATAATTTACAAAAACTCAATACAAATACTTGGAATGATTATTTTTTCATTACGGAAGCGGCTCCGGATACAATAGCACCAATTGAAACATCAAAAACTCCCGCTGATGGTGCTTTGAATGTAGGTGTAAATTCCTCTGTTTCAATTACATTCAGCGAAAAACTCGATCCAGCCACAGCAATCAAAGCAAACATTTATCAATTTCAACCAACAACTGCCTCATCGCCAATTGATTTTAGCATATCTTATGATGATAGTACAAATACAATCACATTGACACCAGACAATCCATTAGAAAATTCGACAGAGTATAAAGTTTATTTTACGGATGGAATTACAGACATTGCTGGAAACAAAATTGTCAATACAAATTGGAAATTTACAACAGAAGCTGCGGTGGATACTACCTTACCAACTTTAGTTTCTGCGAATGTGAATCATGGAAAAACATTTGTTCCTGTAAATCAGGTCTTTGAATTTCAATTTGATGAAAAGCTTGATCCGAATTCAATCAATTCTGATTCTGTTCTTTTGCATTACCGAAAGATTGTTACCGGCGAAGAATATCCAGATTATTTTTCAACTCCTGTGGATACTACAATAAGCTATGACGATTCAAATTTCAAAATTATAGTAACGCCAAATTCTCCTTTGTTTTATTCGCAGGGTGCAGAATGGGGCTATCAATATCGTTTTAGTCTAGTAGGACCAAAAATTACAGATATTGCTGGTAATGGTATTGCTGGAAGAACTTTTGAATTTATGACAGAAAATGGAACTGCAGAACAAATCAGTCAGCAAGAAGTAGAACCAGAACCATGGCCTACGGGCGGAATTGCAGAATTCACTGGTGTCGATAGTTCAGATTTTACACTTGATTTAGATGGACATCCTCCACAATTTATTACATATGCTGGTGAAGATTCGGCGTATCGTGTCAATGTAATTTCACTTACAGATACAGATTTTGTTGATGGTCCATTAGAGTATGTAAATCGTGCAATTCAATATGCATTTTCTCAGCAACCCGACCAATTCAAAGATTATCCTTATATTGCTGGAGCAGCCGGCACTGAAGGTGGGGATAAAAAAAGAATGTTTGTTTGGGGATGGAAAACAAAAGAAAAGGCTCTGAGTGTTCTTGGAACCTCTGGTGCTGGTGCAAGAGTCATCACACTAGGATTCGAAAAAGATGGTTGTGATGTTATCACACCAACGATGTATGGTTCTTCTATAGCAAGTTCAGGTACCGATTCTGTTGAGTTGGCTTGGTCATTTGACGATTTGATTCTAGGCTACGGAAATTGGAAGCCAAATGCCATAACTTCATATGAAATTATAGTTCACTGTAAAAATTCAGATTATAATTTTTTCGATGCGACAAAAGAAGACTTTCTCCATCTCCTCAACTATATTCTTACTTCAGACCTTAGTGAAAAAGTAAGTTGGCATCCAGATAATATTACGGATGTACAAACAAAAAGAACTTATTATTCAATATTTGTAACAAGTGATCCATCTCAAAAATGGATTATAATTCATGCAGGAGATGTGTTATCAGATATGAATGAACATGCTTCTCCATATATGAGTGGTGTTGCGGATGGTACGTATAAATGGTTTACATTTGGATTCGATGGGCTTGTGAATGGAGTCAGTTCGACAACCAGTTTTGATTCAATTGACACCGAAATGGCAAAAATTGGAGAAACAAGCTCAACTGGTGACAGTGGTTCCGTAGAAGAAGTCAGTTCAATCAAGCCAAGCATTGATACAAGTTCTGGATCTTCAGATGATAATTCAATCTCTGTCAATCTTGGACCAAATGTGGATTTGAATTCGATAAATAAAGATACATTCATTGTCAACGATAAAGACGGAAATCCAATTTCCGGAACACTTGATATTGATGAGACTACAGGAGAAATCAAGTTTATTCCTGATGAACCTTTGGATGATCCAAATGGCTATGATATTTCTCTTTCTGGAATTCAAGACAAAGACGGAAATACAATTCCTGATGAATCAGTTTCATTCACGAACACAACAGTCACTCCAGAAATTGGCATTGGAGATTCTGCAGATTCCGGTGGCTCTGCAGATGGTTCGATTTCTGTCAATCTTGGACCGAATGTGGATTTGTCCACTGTGGACGAAAATACATTTCAAGTCAAAGACAAGGACGGAAATACAATTCCTGGATCATTTGTCAAAGATGAAAGCACAGGAGAGGTTCAGTTTGTTCCTGACACACCACTCGAAGAAGGAACTGAATATGAAGTTGTCTTGACAGGCATCAAAGACAAAAATGGAAATGTAGTTCCAACTGCATCCACAACATTCTCACAGGACACAACACCACCAGAAGTTGCAATGACAGAAGCAGAAACTTTTGGTGCAAGTAATTTTCCTGTTGGTGATGCAATTGAAATCAAGCTTAGTTCGGACATTGACTATAGCACAATCACCACCGATAGTTTTCAAATTCTTGATGAGGACGGAAATCCAGTTCCTGGAACAATTTCGTTCACAAGTTCCGGTGTGAGATTTACACCAG
>Ga0255784_10003938_pt1 | contig 11152 bp, 8 predicted proteins | sample 101ome_14_FD_179982 | JGI IMG/M metagenome (GOLD analysis project Ga0255784, IMG submission 179982) | Coastal salt marsh microbial communities from the Groves Creek Marsh, Skidaway Island, Georgia - 101403AT metaG (version 2) | ecosystem: Environmental > Aquatic > Marine > Intertidal zone > Salt...
CGTTGTTGGCCGCCGGGGAAATCCCGATCGGTATCGGAGAAGGTACCGTAATCAAGAACGCCATCATCGACAAGAACGCGAGAGTCGGTAAGAACTGCACGATCACCAACGCCAGCAACATTGACTTTGATGACAACGAAGCAGAGCACCCGAACTACTTCATCCGAGACGGAGTCGTTATTGTCTTGCAAGGCCAGACCATTCCGGACGGCACCACCATCTAAATAATAAAAAACAATAGAGGAGAGAAAAAGAGAGAGAGAGAGAGAGAGAGAAAGGGAATAGTGAATCGAGTGATGTAAATACAAAACGCGCTTTTAATACAGCATATATACTGAGAGCATAAAATACATTGTGAGTGTTGCAGATTTCTTCACTTTTTTTGTCGCCCTTCTTCTCCCCTTTTTCATGTACACCATACCCAGGACCGGTTGTCGTTTAGGAGGAGCACCAACATCAACATCAGCAGCAGCACGTCGTTGTCGTCAGAGCAGTAGTAGTAGTAGCAGCAGCAGCAGCAGCGTGAAGACTCGTCGCGTCGTTCCCTCGTCATCTTCGTCGTCGAGGTCTCTCTTCTTCCCAAAGTTGAACGCGTTCTCCTCCTCCTCTTCTCTTCGCTTGAGCATCGGCAGAACGAGCGCGACTGCTACCGGCGAGAACAACGGAGCTCGGCAAAAGGAAGAAGTAGAACGACGACAACTACCTCTTCGGAAGAAGAACTTCTCGCGCTCGAGATCGAGGAGAACGGCGGCGATTCGAACGAACAGTTTGTTACGTTTTGGGGGAGGTGGTTTCCAACAACAAACGCTCTTCGCTCCGGAAGCTTTGTTCGTAATCGCAGCGTTGAGCGCCATCGTAATCGCAACAACCGCAGCGACGATAAAACGTGTATTTAAAACGAACGGCGAAATGAGCGACAAAAGAGAGAAAGTTGTGGTGATCGGCGGCGGGTTTGCTGGGATGCAAGCGGTGTTTGATTTAGCCAAGACGTGCGATGTAACTTTGGTGGATACGAAGGCGTATTTCGAGTACACGCCTGGCGCACTCTCCGCAATGCTTGGAGGTGGGCCAATGCGGAGGTATAAAGGGAGTGGACATTCAGGAGAGAGGATTGGAAAGTTACACAGATCGTACGAGAAGATGTGCGCGCGAGTAGGAGCGAGCTTTGCGCATGTTGCGGACGACGGCGTTAAGTGCGTGTGCGAGGAGTACGTTTCCGTGCGAATGGCGGGCAGAGAAGAGGATGAGGAGAATAAAAAGCTAGCGTACGATTATTTGATCATAGCGACGGGGAGTAACTACGGTGGTGGCGCTTCGGGTATTAAGCCGATGGGTGGGACGCCAGGAGAAGGTGCAAAGACTGGGTACGCTAGACAAAAGACGTTTCAACGAGATGCGGAACGCGTAGCTACGCCTTCTTCCTGCGAGAATATCAACAACAATAACAACAATAGCATTGGTAACGATGATGAAAGGGAAAAGACGACTTTAATCGTTGGTGGTGGAGTAGTCGGCGTAGAATTAGCGGCGGATATAGCGTGCGTGCGTGCAAAAGGAAAGCGAACGACAACGAGTGTTGTTTTAGCGCACGATAAAAATAGACTTTTGGACACGTTACCGAAATCCGCCTCGGAGTACGTGGAAAAGTGGTTCGAGAGGAAGAACGTTCGCGTCGAGCTCGGCCAAAGATTCGAGAGAATAAACGGTGACGAATCTTCTACAACTTCTTCTTACGTTGGTTCAAAAAACAAAACGGTCAAGATTGAAGCGAACGAAACGGTTTTTGCCGTCGGCTCGAAACCCTCCACCAATTTTCTTTCGTTTGAAAATCCAAGCGCTTTACTTTCCGCCGCAGAGGCGAAGAAGAATAACGAACGAATTCTGGAAATACCGCTCAGTAAGCTCGGATATATCGAACGAGATCCGAAAACTTTGCAAGTTATTGGATTTGAAAATATATATGCGGTTGGTGACTGCGCGATGAAACCGCCGGGACAGTTCTTAGCCTCTTTTGCGCATTGGGAAGCCGAATACGTCGCCACGAGAATAAAGAGGGGAAGAAAACACGCGCAGAAAAAGCAACAAGAATACTCTCTCCCGCCTCGATTTATGGCAATATCTCTCGGTCCATGGAACGGTCTCTTCCTCTGGGGAAACCTCGTTCTTTGTAAAGGCGTGCTCGCGGCGATCGTAAAATTCCTCGTCGAGCTGTGGTTCTCCAACTTTTTCCCGGCGCCGTACGCTCTGTTGCGACGGTTGCCGAAATTTGAGTTTTCTTCGTCGAACGAAGACGAAGGAGGAGAAAAGATTCAGTCTTCGTTCGGGAAGAGTTCGCTCGGCGCGTCCTCATCGTAAATCTTTTGATTATTTTTGTAATAGTTAAGTTGTAATTGTAGTTGTAGTAGTAGTAATAATAGTAGCAGCACCATTCGGAGAGTTCAGCGCAGTTCATCGTAGCGAGACCATCGACCGCTCTCACAGGTTCTTCCAAATGAATAAAAAATGCGTTACTCCGCGTTCATGGAACAATTTGACAGCAAAAAAAGGAACAAAAAAGAAAGTTCTCTCTCTTTTTTTCCTTCCCCGCAAAAAAGGGCGCCATTACAAAACGCGCGAGATATGACACTTCGTCTCAAGTCTCGTCGCTGATACACACACAGACACACAGAGAGAGAACGAGAGACGCACACGCTCATGCTCGCGAGAGAGAGAGGATAAAAAACGAGTGGTAGTGAGATAATAGTGGTACGAAGAAGAAGAAGAAGAAGAAGAAAATCGTATATATATGATTAATTACGCCGGCGCTTGAAGAAAGAAAAGTAAAAAGAGTCAACTTTTTGTTTTGGACGAAAGCGTTTTCATCACACTATATACACCATGCGCCTTCAGTTGGAAACGGAGGAGCTCCCGATCGACGCCGCGGATTTCTGGTTCGCGAAAAACACCAGAGCTTTCCTCACGCAGCAAGCGGAGCATTTCAACAACCGCAAGTGCGATTTACCGCTGTACGAAGTCGACGAAGCGAAGAACGAAGTGAGATGTATTATAAGAACGCAACCAAACACGTACATTCCGACCATCGTGAAAAGAGCGCTCGGTCTGAAAAAAGGGCAAAGTTTAGAACTGTACGACGAGCTGAAATTTAACAAGAAGAGCGAAACGGCGCCGAAATTATTCGAGGCGGAATTAGTCAACACGAATAACATAACGAACGCGTCGAAAGTGGAGGGCATCATTCGGTGTAAATCGGTCGGCGTGAAAGCGTGTAGAATGTATGTGGATTTGACCATCGAGGTAAAGTTAACGGGTATTGGAAAGTTAGTGGAGTCAATCATAGCGAAGGAGGTACGATTGATGTACGAAGGGTTTCGACCGTTGGTGGAGAAGTACGTCCAAGCGAGAAGAGAGAGGCAGATGGAGGTATCTTTGAGGAGCTCGTCTTTAGCCCAGCAAGAGATGATGAAATCGGAAGCGTTGGCGGAGAGAGACGCGGCGCAGTTGATTCAGATGAACACCATAGACGCTTCGCAGCAGCAGGCTCCAGGGAGTCCGTCGAGCGATAATTCCGCGAGAAACAACAGAATCAGCGCGGATTTGAAGAAGGAGTTCCAAGACGAAACGTTTTCGAACGAGTTATCGACTGTCAACGACGATTTCGAATTCATGAGCGTAAACTCGGATTTAACCGATTTGCATATTTTAGAGTCGCGGTGGAAAAAATTGGAAGCGTTCGAGACGGAAACGAGACAAGAACAGGATCTATCCGGTTTCGAAGTGAAAAAGTGTTTACCCTCGTGTTTTTCGTGTTTTTCAAACAGAAGAAAGAGGAAGAAGAGAGTGCTATTAGTAGACTATCACGAGATGGAGCATTGATTTTATTTATTGCCTTTTTTAATAAAAAATTGTATTTGTAATAGCGCCACTAATGCTCGTTCGTCATCACCACGTCGTCACAATCTTCGAAGGCACTTTTAGGAACTTTTTCAACTTGAATGTGTGGCGATCTGTGGTGGCGTCTGAAGCCATTAAGGCTCTCCTTCTTTGAGCAGAAGACGCGTGACCTATAGACGCTCGCGTTTCTATCCTTCCTCCCGTTTTACCGCCTCCCCCAAACAGCAGAGGTCTCTTCGAACATCCAACCTCTTTTTTTTCCGCTCGCGTCGTTACGAACGCGTGCTCGACAATTTTTGCAATATCGACGCCTTTTTCCGTCGTCTTACCGTGAACTTTCGATGTGTCAACCAATCTCCTGCGTTCTTTCTCCTCTCTTCGCTTTTCTAAAAACTCCTGTCCTTCTCGCAGAGCAACGAAAATTTTCGCCTCCTTTGGGCATCCGATGTTCCTCTTGTTCATCTCGCGAAAATCCGGTCCAGGCATCAACACGCGCACCTTCTTCGATCGCCGTCGTTGTTGGTCTCGATCATCATCGATTTCAATCGCGTACGGTGGCGTCAGAACCATTTTCTCTCTTTCTTTTCTTTTCTTTTCCTTTTGCACGTGTGCTATTTTTGGCGTCTGCGAAAAAAAATTTCCCTCCCTCTTAGGAGTTGTCGTCGTCTTCTATTCTTGCACGGGCGAGTGCGCGCGCGAGAAAACCCGATCCTCTACCTCTGCTTCTATTCGATGTAGCTGTTGTCGCTCCTACTGCTACGCTATCGCTACTTCTTCCCTCTGCCGTACCTTCTCCTCCGTTTGTTTGTCGCGTCGTCGTCGCGTCCCTCGCGCGAGGAACGAGCGGTCTGTTTGCGTTTGTCTTTGATGGATCTTTCGCCACCAAAGCGCCAATATCTCTCGCTTTAAGCAGTTTTCTTCTGAACATTTCTCTTTGTTTTCGCAGTTTATTCAGCATCTCCTCGCTCAACATCGTCAGCGCGTCCTCGTCCTCCTCGTTCTCGACATCTTCTTTACTCTTCTTCTCGTCGTCCTCGTCGTCTCGCTCCTCTCGAAAATCAAATCTCTCCTCCAAAACAACTCGACACAGCGGGCACTCGTGCGTCGGTTTCGCTCTCGCTCTCTTCTCTTCCTCCGACCCTCTCGGCCAATTCAGTTCATCCATCTCTTTCTCCCACTCTTTTTGTCGCCAAATGTGCCATCGTTTGAAGCACTCGCGGTGGAACGAGTGCGCGCATTTCTTTAACCGAATCACCGTCGTCGTCTCTTCTTCTTTTGATAATAATAACGGAAACGTGCAAAACGTGCACACCTCTTCTTCTTCTTCTTCTTCTTCTTCTTTCGCGTTGTCAGTAGTAGTGTGTATCGTCGTTGTTTTCACCATCTCTCTCTCTCTCTCTCTCTCTCTCTGTGTGTGTGTGTATCTGTGTGTGTCTTATAATATTAAAACTCGTCGTATCTCCCGTCCATTTTTTCTCTATCTGTTTATCGCGGAATCGCGCGCGTGCAACGTGTGCAGCGTTGTACTTCGTTTTTGCGTCGATGGTGTGATTAAAAAAAAAATTGCGTTTCGTCCAATTTGTTTTTTCCTCTCGCGAGTCTCGACGTCTCGACGACGCATGCCTTGTGACTAAAAAAAAAGGACCGTGCGTGTCTGTTTTTTATCCTCAAAGCTCACGCGTTTAATAAAACACTGTTTTTATCATTAATAGTAGTAGCATTGAGACACACCGAGCGCCGACGACACAACGTCATTCGAGAAAAAACATGTCTTCGTCGTCTTCGTCGTGTTGTTGTCGCGCGAGCAGTTTGAGCGCCAGCGCGCGTCGTCGTTCGGCCGCTTTATCGCGGAGGAAGGAATCCACCGTCCCAAAGCTCGCTTTTTGCGCCGGCGCAAAAAAACCGACGAGTTTGGCGACGACGACGTCTTACTCTTCTTCGCTCTCGAGACGAGGTGGACGAGGAAGCGCGGCGCTTCGTAAGTGCGATTACAGCGTTGCAAAACGGAATAAGAATGCGATCATCACGAGAGCGCACAACGCGAACGACGCGACCGCTACGGCGACGGGAACCGGAGGTGGTCACCACCTCACCTCCAAAGAGGATTTGTTGAAAGGCCAAACGAAGACGCCGATTAAAGGCAACACGGGGATTTTGGAAGATTTAGAAGACTACGTCGCCTCGAAAACAAAAAATCGAAACGTGTACGTGGAAACGTACGGGTGTCAAATGAACGCGAACGATAGCGAGGTCATGATGTCAGTGCTGAACGATAACGGGTTCACGGAAACGAAGGACATACACGACGCAAACGTTATTTTAATCAACACGTGCGCAATACGAGATAAGGCCGAGGCGAAGATTTGGCAGCGATTGGCGTACTTCAGAAGTCTTGGAAAACCAAAGAAGAAAGCGGAACGACCGGTAGTTGGAGTGTTGGGCTGCATGGCGGAACGATTGAAGACACAGTTGTTGGAGGCAGACCAGTTGGCGGATATCGTCGCCGGCCCGGACGCGTACAGAGATTTGCCGAATTTAATCGATACGGTGCAAAATACCGGAAGTAAATCCATGAACGTCCAATTATCAGTAGAAGAAACGTATGCGGACGTCATTCCTGTGAGACCGGACGGTACGCACTCGGCGTTTGTGACGATTATGCGGGGGTGCGATAACTGCTGCACGTTTTGTATCGTCCCGTACACGAGAGGCCAAGAACGGTCGAGAGATTTGGCGAGTATTTTATACGAAGTGCGCGTTTTGAGCGAGCAAGGTGTGAAAGAGGTGACTTTGCTCGGGCAAAACGTAAACTCGTATTACGTCGATACGAATAAATCGGAGGACTTTTTGAGCTCTTTGAAGGAAGGGAACATTGTCGGGAACAATTCAATCGAGGCGATTTTGAACATTAACAACGCGAGAGAGGAATTGAACATGAAGAACGCGGCTGGATTGGCGGGTGAAGACCCGACTAAGTTCAATGGATACGCAGCTGGATTTCAGTCTCGATACGACGCTGGTCGTAAGAGAGAAGGGAAGGTTCAGTTCGCGGAACTGCTCGATCGCGTCGCACAAATCGATCCCGAAATGCGCATTCGATTCACCTCTCCGCACCCGAAAGATTTCCCCGACGATGTGTTGAACGTCATTCGCGATCGACCGAACGTGTGCAAGTGCTTACACATGCCCGCACAAAGCGGCTCCACGGCAACGCTCGAGCGCATGCGGAGAGGCTACTCGCGAGAAGCGTATTTGGATTTAGTCAAGCACGTGAAAGAAGTGATTCCAGACTGCGCGATAACGACTGACATCATATCTGGTTTTTGTGGCGAAACCGAGAACGATCACAAAGATACGGTTTCGCTCATGAACATTGTTGGCTACGAACAAGCGTTTATGTTTGCTTATTCCGAACGAGAAGGCACGGCAGCGGCGAGGCACTTGGAGGATGACGTCCCGGAGGACGTCAAGCAAAACAGATTAGCAGAAGTTATCGAAGCGTTCCGAACGCAAGCGCAAAAGAAACAAGAGGAAGAGATTGGTTCCGTGCACTGCGTGTTAATCGAAGGACCATCGAAAAAGAACGACGATGAGTGGACCGGGAAAACAGATTCATCTAAATGGGTCGTTTTCGACAATACGAAAAAATACGGCGAATACAACGGCGGCGACGAGGACGAAGGAGACGCCAAACACGAGTTGAAAGCGGGCGATTACATCGCCGTTCAAGTGACTGGTTGCTCTACCGGAACACTTTTTGGGAAATGCTTAGGAAAGACGACGCTCATGGCGTTCCAAGCTATGCACGGCAGTCAACGCGTAGCTCCGAAGAACTTCGCCGCCGCTGCTCGTTAAAATTACACGAGTGAATTATACATAGCTGTACTTGTAGATTTATATAAACTTAGGCTACCTTTCTCCAAATACACTTGCTGCTCTATCTTCTCTATGTGTGCGCTCTTACTACTACTTGCTACAAATAACTACTACTACTATATTAAACTACTAATCATCGTTGTCGTCGTCGTCCTTAGAAGAGGAAGAGGAAGGAGGAGGAGAAAAATACATTTCATCTGGATACTTCACGTCGTACAAACACAAACCTTTCGCCGGAGCCGCCATTGGTATGAGTTTCCTATCCTTCTTCTCCATGAACATTTTCAAATCATCTATGGTGTATCTTCCCCCAGCGACGGATAGAATGGCACCAACCATATTCCGAACTTGTCTATATAAAAATCCGTTGCCAGTGACGTATAAGTGCACCAGTGAAGACGAAGGATCTTCGTAACCTTCGCCTCCACTCACTCCGCCACCGCGAACGACGTCAAAGGAGTAAATCGTTCGTTCCGAATTTCTCTCCAAGTTTTTACCATCTCTCGACCGATTCATGAATGCCGCAAAGTCGTGCGTCCCGACAAATACCTTACACGCCTCCTCTAATAATTTCATGTCGTATTTTCGAAATCCGACCGATAACGCGGTCGTCCGATGAAAGGGACTGTGCGGCACTCCAAAATCAATCGTGTATCTGTACGTTTTCTCAATGGCGTGAAATCTGGAGTGAAACATCTGGTGCGGTTTGGCTATTTCTAACACTCTCACGTCCTCGTTTAACAACCTGTTGCACGCTCGCATACAATTTAATTCATCTTTCAAAGGTTCCTTCGTGTAGAAATGAAACACTTGTTTCCTCGCGTGAACGCCCGCGTCTGTTCTCCCCGCCGCGCCTAAACATAACAACTCCCTATCCAGACTCGTTATTTGCATCAAGCACCTCTCCAATTCCGACTGAATCGTTATCGTACCCTCACCTTGCTTTTGAAATCCGAAATAATTCGTCCCATCGTACGAGACGATGCCTCGATAGACGTGGTTTCTCCCGGTTCTTTCGCGATATTCCAAACTTTGCAGAGAATCTGTATTCTCCAATGAGTTTATGTATGACTTATGCCGCCAATGGTCCGGGTTCGTGAAGTCGTTTCTTTGCGTTATGACTTCTTGCGTATCTTCTGCTTCTGCTTCGCTTTCTTCTGATGATTTTTGCGACGACGACGTCGTCGTCGTCGTCGTCATTCTTTTTGGCGGCACGGAGCTCCTCGACCAATTCGTCAACCTCCTCGTCGTCGCCGTCGTTGCCTTCGTCGTCTTCCTAAGCAGGAAAAGAGATGAAGACGACGATGGGTGACATCGGCAGCGCGCGTTCGAAATCATCGCACGAGGAGTGGTTTTAAACGACATCGCGCCGAAGAAACGCGTACTCCTCGTCGCCGTTATCATATATGTATATATGTTAACAAGCGCTTTTGTGGCGCTTTTTCACTCGCGCAAAAGAGTGAAAAGCAGGAAGAAAAGTCGTATAAGCACATTATCCACAGAAAATAAGACTTAGCGGAAAGAAGAAGAAGAAGATCAAACACGTATAAATACATATATATATATATACACACACAAACGCATCGAGAATCATGGCAGCATCGTCTTCTTCTAAACCAATCGTGTGGCAAGTTTACGTCCACAAACTCCGCGCCTGGGCGCCACCAATTTCGGTGTCCTTGGAAGAGTTGCAAAACGGCGACGGCGATGCGGAATTCATTCCCGCGAGACCGTATTTGATACTCGTCGTGGACACGTCTACGGGGAAGTTTTTGACGACAAAAGAGGACGAAAATGGGAAAGGGGAGGATGTGAACATCGTGCGTGGGCCTGAGCCGCCCTCGAACGAGTACATTGTCGATTACATTGAGAAGATTCTCAAGAGTCCGAAAGTGTTGAACGAGAGAGATGGCGAAGAAGAAAAAGAAGAAGGAAAAGAAAAAGGAAAGACGATTGAGAAACCGGCGAAAATTGTATTCGCGTGCACGACAACAGCCACAAACACGGATGGGAACGGCGAAGATTTGTGCTCGTACGTTCATGGAACGCGGGATTTGTTGAAGAAGTTAGATATACAAACCGGATTCGCAACCGTGCCAAAGGAGATAATCCAGACCATTATTCGCGAGCAGATCGAACCGAATATGAATCCTCCGGCCGAGGAATGGACAACAGCTCACTTACCTGGACTGATGGAATCCGTCGATGGATTTACGCCTAAGTTTGGTTTGAGCTTGTTCGCGGCTGCGATTCAGTACTTGAGCAACGTCACGCAACACGCAGAGAAGCTCGAGAAGATAAAATTTTTCAAGATTCATTACGGGTTGCAGCTGGACAAAGATAATAAAGCCACACTTAGCTGCTGCGTGAGTATTGATCAGACAAACTGCGCTTTAACACTGTATAGAAATGAGGACGAGGCAAAAAAAATCATCGCAGAGTTTGAAAAAGATGAAAAAGAAGAAGTGGATATGACTGGAAAATCGATGCAGAACTGTATGTTTTTGGGAGAAGAGTCCACTCCGTTTGAGGATATCGACGCAAGGGAAAAGTACGATTGGCCTTGCGCTGCAACCGCTGGGGAAGACCCAAGCGGCGATAAAGGCAAGGAGAGAGAATTGTTTCCAGTCTTTACGAAGATGAATTTCGAAGAGGACGGCACACTTACCATGAACCGTCCCCAACTCATAGAACTCCAAATGTTTGAGGTAGCTTTGAGTGCCATAGCGGCATTTCTATCTAACCCAGGTGAAGATAAGATTGGCATTCAGATGACTTCATACGCGATGAAAGGAGAACCAACAGAGGTGAAAGCTTTTCTTGAGGCTAGGGATGGAACCAACAATGATGAGAAGACGGTGGCGGACAAAATTAGCGAAAACGTTGGCAAGCTCGATATAGCGTGAAAATTTTGAACAAGTCATAAAAAAAGTGTATTTATAAATGCAGAGTATGTATACATCTCTATTGCAATGAGTCTCTCTATCTCTCTTTCTTTCTTTTTCTCTTTCTTTCTTGTCTGTTGTTCATACTCCAAATCGTTGCTGTTTTTTTGTTCTACATTGGTACAGCGCAACGTCTTCTTCCCCGCTTCTGAACTTTTTTCTTCTTTTGCTCCTATGTTTACTAAACTTTTCAAACGCCTCCAACCCGGACCATCAATCAAAATCACACTTGCTCAGGTCTTCTCTCTTTCTTTTTACTATCACAAAAAATAATAGACACCCATCTTGTCCTCATCTCGCATCTTTTGCGCGCCCAATTGTTTCAACCAATGAGTATTTATTCAAACGCCCACTGGTTCTCCTTGCGAACTTCTTCCTCTTCCTCTGGCGTGAAGTCGTTCTTGATGTTGAAAGTCTTGCGAATTTCCGCCGGCGTCTTC
>Ga0255784_10003949_pt1 | contig 11126 bp, 10 predicted proteins | sample 101ome_14_FD_179982 | JGI IMG/M metagenome (GOLD analysis project Ga0255784, IMG submission 179982) | Coastal salt marsh microbial communities from the Groves Creek Marsh, Skidaway Island, Georgia - 101403AT metaG (version 2) | ecosystem: Environmental > Aquatic > Marine > Intertidal zone >...
CCGAGGGAGGCATCAGGTCGTACTTTGCCATCAGCTGCCATTTCCCGGATGCGGTCGCACACTTCGTCTAGGACTGGCCCTTCGCGGAGCCCTTTCCACGCAGCCACCAGACCCACCGCGGTGACTTGATTCTGCTTTGCCTCGTCTGAAGCATGACGAAGGGGCTCAGCATCCACAAAACCATATCGCGGCGAGGCGGTTGTGTAAGCCGCGGATTGAGAACAAAATTTACAGTTTTCAGAGCATCCGCCCGCCTTGGCGTTGACGATCGAGCAAAGATGAATGCGGTTGCCTTTGAAGTGTTGGCGGATACGGTTAGCCGAGGCCATGAGATCGGTGATATCGGCCTGATCCTCGAGCTCAAACAGCCAAAGCGCCTCCTCGCGGTCGACTGAACCACCCTGAAGGATGCGATCACATAGGCCTTGAATGCGATCTCGATTTGTGACGTCAACCTGTACGCTGCTCATGGTTGACAGCATAGAGGGTTCGTATCCCGCATTCAAGGTCGAAGGTAGCTTCAGGAAGGTTGATAAACGATCTTACCCTCTAGGATGGTGTATCGATTACGCCCCTTCATCGGCCAACCATGAAAGGGATTATTGCTCGCCTTACTGGGCGTCTGATGGCGGTCGTAGATCCATTCTTCGTCTGGATCGAACAAGCATAGATCAGCGCGACTCCCAACCGCCAAGGATCCTCCCTCCAGTCGCATCAGCCGTGCAGGGTTACTGGTCCATCGTCTGATGAGTTCTAGCAAGGTCAACTGACCGGTATGATAAAGGCGTGTCAGCCCCAGGGCCAGCTGAGTTTCTAGTCCAGTGATGCCAAACGGAGCCATGTCAAACTCCCGCTCTTTTTCATAAGCACAATGCGGGGCATGGTCTGAGGCAATCACCTCCAGCGTGCCATCGGCTACCCCTTGCAGCACAGCCTCGCGATCAGCCTTCGAACGCAGAGGTGGATTCATTTTGAAAAGGGTATCGTAGGCTGGCCATTGAGGACGTTCGTAATCCATCTTGATCATGCTCAGCCAATCAGGATCGGCTTCTTCCCAGAAAGCCTCGCTGCCAGCGATGGCTGCGTCAGTCAGGGTAAAGTGATGCGGACAGGCTTCGCCGGAAATGGGGATGCCTTTTGATTTGGCCTCTCGGATCAACTTGACGGCACCCGCCGAACTCATGTGCTGACAATGGATGTGGCTGCCAGTTAATTCAGCGAGTTGAATATTCCGCGAGACGATGATTTCCTCGCCCAGAGCTGGCCAGGCAGGGAGCCCCAATACATTGCTCCAGTGGCCTTCATGCATCACACCCTTGCCTACGACCGATTCGTCCTGGCAGTGGTCCATGAGGGGTAATTCGAACATTTTTGCGTATTCGCAAGCACGGCGCATGAGGTCATGATTTTGAACGCAGCGTCCGTCATCGGTGATGGCTACCACTCCAGCCTCATGCAGCGAGCCAATTGGGGCCAGGGCCTGGCCTGCTATGTCCCGCGTGATAGCCCCGGTTGTATGGACGCGTATGAGAGCATCCTTTTCGACCTTGTCTTGGATCAAGGCGACGGTGCCGGGATTATCGACCGCAGGAGTCGTATTGGGCATGCACACGACCGTGGTGAATCCTCCTAATGCAGCGGCCCGTGTACCGGTGCCGATGGTTTCCTTGGCGCTTTGGCCAGGTTCACGAAAATGAACGTGAATGTCGATCAAACCAGGGCAGATAACCAGATGACTCGCGTCAAGAACCGTTGTTTCCGGCCCTGCTCCGGCCTCCGCGGAGGCGCCCAAGGCAGCAATCCTGCCATCGCGGATCAGCATGGACTGGTGCAAGTCCGTGCCGCTGACCGGGTCAATCACCCTGCCATGCTGAATCAAAAGATCACTCATCTTCAAAAAGTTAATCAGTGGAGAATTGACAACGCAAGCTCCGTTGCCCAATATGCCAGGCCTGTTGCGGGTGTAGCTTAGTGGTAAAGCTCCAGCCTTCCAAGCTGGCTACGAGGGTTCGATTCCCTTCACCCGCTCCATTCCTTTCCAGTCTTTGGATGCCACCATTCTTCGGCGTCATGGCCTCATCGCTCTTAGGGAGCATCCATCCCACTCAGTTTCCAAGTGATTTCATGTCGACCCAATCCTAAGTGGTAGCCGTTTGCTTGAACGGGAGATTAACTGCCACGGGTTTTGATTATCATCAAAGGATAGGTAGCGTTTGTCTTTCATGGAGAAATCCGTATCTTCATCTTATGCAATTTGTTAACAGGTCTTCACGCCCACCGTTAACCTTGATTGGGATCACTAGCTTGATCCCAGTCTGTATGATTTCGATTGGGTGTTGGATGGGATCAGTTTTCGCTGATTCAGCGGCCATGGTGGCAACGGTCACTCAAAAATCCATTGACCAGGGACAGCCACCTGCTTGGTGGTCAGCTAATCCACCGGATACTATTTGCCAAGATATTCAGCAGAGGGTGAGTCGGTGGCTTGATCCCCTGGCACTCCCAGCAAATCAGTATGCCTTGTGTCAGGAAAAGCTCCTTGAACACTATCAGCGAGTTTGGGCATGGCATCAGGAGGTGGATGCCATGCTTGATGAGGCATGGCTTGAGTGGGACCGAGCGCGCACGGAGAAGGAGAATCATCCCAAGGATGAGCTGGAAGCATTGACGATCATGCATGAGAAAATTGATCCTCTTTATGCCACTTTTACTCCCCAGATTCATGGTTTGCTGCTAGCGCTCAAGGCAGAGGTGGGGGAAGAGGTGACCTACAGCATTTTAGATCGAATCACCCGATCACCCGGGGCACAAAGGACCTACAGGGCCTACCTGGAGATGATTCCCGAAATGACCGAGTCTGAGCGATCAGTAATCTGGTCACGCATGGTGTTGGCGCGTGAGGAGTCCCTCGCTGCATGGCAAGAGAAGCGCATCATCAAAATTTTCAAAAAACACAAGGTGCGCAATGAGTTTTCCATCGATGGTTTTGGGTATGATTACCGTGCTCGCTATCAGGCTTGGGCAAAAAGTCTGAAGTGAATCCACTATGAAAACCCCCTATCTGATGCAATCACAGGCATCTGGTCGATATTGGTTTGGCTTTTGGGTCCTCATGAGCTGCTTGCAGGTCAGTGGGGCCACATCTCCAAGCATGATTCGACTTGATATCAATGGGAATACTCGGGCTGACATGCGTCGCGAGTCATGGCATGCATGGAACTTAACAGTGGCAAAGTCGGCTGTGACTTCCATTGAAGGCGTTGAGTTTACCCTACGGCCAGTCAATCCAAGTCACTCACTCAAGCCCTTTGCCCGTAAGGCACTCGTGGCTGATGGATTGACTCTTGGGGCTGATGGGGTGCAAGTGGCTGCTGAAACAGGTGCCGGATTGGAACTTCGCATAGCTGGGTTGCCCCCCGGTGAGCATTCTCTGACGACCTACCATCATGCTCCTGATCCGCAGGCCGCCCTCTGGCAGGTCAAGATGGGGCAGCAGCCTGGAGTTGAGGTGAAATCGGCGGAGCATCCCACCCATGATGATCTGTTGGCTTCGGCCCATTTGCGTTTCAGCCTGGAAGAGGGTGAAGAGGCTGTGATTCGCATGGAACCTCTCCGTGGGCAAATGATACCGCTCAACGGTTTGGTGCTGGGATCGTCCGATCCTGCTCATAAGGCTCTGATCCCTGTCCCAGCGGATATGAGCCTTCATGCCGATGGAGATGATGGTTGGGTGCGTTTGGCCTGGCGAGCAGCGCCCGATGCCATCGCACACCGAATACACTGGGTAGCCGACAGGGATCCTAGTGTGCTGGCTGATCGCTTGCAAAATCACAGTCAGGGGGAGCCTGTGCCCGCAAGTCATCACCGGATCCCAGTCTCGAGAGATTCCAGTCTTTACTATGGATGGCGAGTGGATTCCCTCAACCAGGAGGGAGTCTTAACGCGTGGTGATATTTGGTATTTCCGCGTGCGGCACCCAGCCTTCCCAAGCGCTCAAGGCCACGGCCGATTTGCAATCGGGGGGAGGGGAGGGCGAGTGATGCACGTGACCCACCTGGGAGACAGCGGGCCGGGATCGTTCCGAGAGGCTGTCGAGGCCGAAGGACCGAGAACGGTTGTCTTTGATGTCTCCGGTTTGATCACCCTGAAATCCAAGTTGATTTTTGGGAAGAACAATGCCTTCCTGACTGTGGCTGGGCAGACTGCCCCGGGTAAGGGAATATGCCTCCGAAATTATTCTTTTGGTGGGGTTGGCGCCAGGGACACCATCATACGCTACATGCGCCTCAGGCTTGGTGACCTAGCTGGACAGACCATGGATGGCATGGGCCTTGCCAGCAGTGATCACTGTATTATCGACCATTGCTCCATCTCGTGGACACAGGATGAGGCTTTTAGTTCAAGAGGGGCGCGCCACATCACCTTGCAGCACAGCCTGATTTCTGAGGCACTGAACATAGCGGGTCACCGCAAATATCCCGAGGGCACTGCTCATGGCTATGCAGGTTCCATTGGAGGTGATATCGGCAGTTTTCATCACAACCTGCTGGCGCATAATGCGGGCCGCAATTGGTCACTGGCTGGTAGCATCGACCAGGCAAATCGTCACGCTGGGCGTCTCGATATCCGGAACATGGTGGTTTACAACTGGTCTCACCGCACGACCGATGGGGGCGCCAGGCAGGTGCAATTTGTCAACAATTACTACAAGCCTGGACCTGCTTCCAAGATCCTGACATACCTCAACCCGCAATTTGAAAACCCCTCTTTCGGCCCTCAGCAGTACTACGTCGAGGGAAACGTGATGGAAGGGGTGGTCGGCCCCGAGGGGCCATTGCTTCCTCTTCAGGGTATGGCTATCCGAGGAGAGCAGCCCTGGCCTGCGCTGGTCACGACGCCTTTTTTTGAATCACTCGTTCAAACTCAATCCGCGCAAGCAGCCTATCGAGATGTGCTGCAGGATGTGGGATGCAATGTGCCCCAAATGGATGAACATGATCGGCGCATTATTCGTGAAACCCGAGAGGGGAATTTCACTTATCGAGGCAGTCGCTCAGGCTTGCCCGGGTTACCAGATTCTCAAGATGATGTGGGCGGGTGGGAGGCCTATCCAGAAGTGCACCGACCCCATGACTGGGATACCGATGGTGATGGCATGCCCAACCACTGGGAGTTGGCAAAGGGCTTGAATCCTGAGGACCCCCATGACGGCCAGGGCGACCCGGACGGTGACGGCTACACTTCACTGGAGGATTACCTCAATAGCTTGCCTTACCGCCGCCCATGATGCCCCACATATCAGACCCTAAATCAGTGGAATGCCTGGCTCATTGACCTGAAAACAGGCTCCCTTTCAAGGCTGGAGTGCAGCTTGCACCAGATCATCTCCAGGCAGCCGTTTGAGCCTGGCTGGGAATCCTGCCGAGGCAAAGAGGTTATCGAGCAGTGTTCCCTCCTGAGTGCCTTCCATTGCAAGATTGAGATGCGAAGGGGTCCCTAGAGCCAGCATGCCAAGCAGGTCACCATACTTGATCGCTCCATGAAGGAAATTGCTGTCACGATAGTCTTTGAGGTTGGCAAAGTGGAAGCCCGCAGTATCGATCGTGCTCCGGTCAATGACTTCATAGGCAAGCGCTCGAGCTGCTGCAACCCAGTGGCCAGCTCCGGCAAGTCCGACTAGTTCTAGGGTCGAACTGTGGGGCTCGGGATGATGACGCACATGCTGAATCACGCTCAGGATGTCGTGCACTCTCTGCGCAAAGAGCGGATGGTTATAACCGTAGGTGTAGCCAGCAAAGGCACGTCCATTGTTCACGATCTGATTGGCTTCCAAAGGACTGGGTCCCTGGCCGATCAGGTTCATACCGATCACGGTGGATCCTCCCTCCAGAGCTTTCCTGACAGAAGCACTTGGTTGCCCCTGATCGTTGAGCAGGCCCGCTATCCCACGCGCGGTTGGCCAGATCAGTGTGCGGCCATTCCATTGCTTGGGTTGCAGATAGAGGAGGGTCACCGATTCCTTATGGGTGGTGTTACCCAGTTCACCGCTCATTTCCCAGTAGGTATCACGATCGGTTTTTTGCACGATGTTGAGCTGAGTCTCCCCCGCTGTGGCGAGCTCCCTACCCAGGATGGCGCGAATTCCTGTTCCATACCAATGACGGAAGGCGTGAAGACTCTGGTGGCTAGCCGCAAGCTGCTCGGCAGCATCTTCTGCCCAGTATTTGAGTAAACCTTTTTCGAATGCCTCACCGCCTTCTGGAGCCTCGTATCCATGACTCCAAACCGTCATCGATGATTTATCCTGGCGTTCATAATCCCTTTCCACGATCGGAGTCTGAAGTCCGAGATTCAGGTGCCGGTTCATGAAGTGATACATGGCCGACCGACTGACGTAATTGTAGTTGTGTCCAAAATGATTGAGAGCTGCCAGGGAGACACGTTCCTTATGTCCCAAAGTTTCGTAAAGCTGCTCCAGTTGCGGATAGCCTTTGGTCGTCATTTCAACTGTCCAGTCATTCGCGCCGGTCATGCCAAGGGGCTTGGGTGCCACGAGGGCAGCAATGGCGACATTCCCCTCATGAATCCTCAAGCCCGAGGCATTTTCACAGGTGCAACCTCCTTGCATGGCTGTCGACACCATCACGGCTGGAAAACAGGCTGCCAGCCTTGTGTCTAAGGCTCCCATCATGAAGGACTGAGTGCCACCACCACTGGCACCGGTGATGGCAAGTCGGTGTGTATCGACTTCAGGCAATCCAGTCAAAAAATCAAGCGCCCGGATGGAATTCCAGGTCTGTAGGCCCATGACACTTTGCAGCCTGGCTTCGGCCTGGGCACTGAAGAGTCCCCATCCCTCAGCCGCATTCATGTGCTCTCGCTGCTCGGCAAAGCGGTGGGCCAATTCATAGCTGATCTGCTGATTGTCCGCGTAGCCTACCATGTCATAGTGGAAAACAATACAACCCATCCTTGCCAACTGTACGTTGCGCGACTGCAATGGGCTGCGGCCACCGTTTTCAAATCGTTCGGCTCCCTGGTTGATTTCCATCAGGATATCTTCATTCTCCATGAATCGTCCCTGATTCCAGTGACCATGCGGGCTGAGGATGGCGGGCCTCGGGCCTTCCCACCCTTTCGGGCGATAAAGGCTTCCGGTCAGGAAGTAACCGGGGAAAGTCTCCATAAACACCTTTTCCACCGTGTAGTCACCCTGGTCGATCCTTCCATGAATCACGGCATTCAGGGGAGTGCGAGTTGGCATGGGCCACAGACCATTGGCAACGAGTAACTGGTGACGCAGTCTTGTTGCTCGCTGCTCCCAGGCCTCAGGTGTTTCAGACAAGAGGAAAGGAAAATAGCCGTTCAGGTTTTTCGGCTGGCCCAAACGGTGGTCTGCGAAATGTTCTGCTTGGGTCAAGGTCATCCCAAAGCGTGTGCCAATTACCATGGTCAGGATGATGGCAATAAAGCGTGTCCATCTAGAGAGGGTTGAAATACAAGGTAGCGATGCCTGAGCCTTGGGTGGAGATGGGAGAATCATGATGCGCTGCACTTTAGGTAATCATGCGATGGGCTGACAATAGCCAATCTCATGCCTGCAAGTTGCGTGGAAGACTCCGCAAGCCACTAGGCTGCGAGGCATGCGTGCGGTTGCTCAGGGTCGTTTTGATCCCTTGTATGAGTTTTTTGTGGCGACCCAAGCCCCATCATTCATGGAGATCGGGACTAGGAGCCAAATCATCCAAGAATAATCCTAAGTGGTTTACTGAGAGTCAAATGTCAGGATTATCTGCTTGAAGGGTAGGTCCTTATTAGGGCATTTTGACATACCATGAACACCGAATTCCACCCTTCCGGGGCTTGCCATGGGTCTTCCTCTGCACTGATTAGACGTGCTTTTACCCTTATCGAGCTTCTGGTGGTTATCGCCATCATCGCTATCCTAGCCAGTATGCTCCTGCCTGCCCTCAGCAAAGCGAAGGAAAAGGCCCAACGCACCAAATGCCTCAGTAATCTCAAGCAGATGCTGCTGGCCACCCATATGTATGTGGGGGACAACGAAGAGTATCTTCCATACAGTTCGTGGAGTTCGGGCACTTACGATGTAGCTAACTGGCTCTACACTCGCAAGCGCGGACAAAATCCCGAGCATGACGTGACCCTAGGGCAACTTTGGAGCTATATCCCGACCGGTCAGATTTACTGGTGTCCCCTCGAGCGCACCAACACCGCTCTGTTCAAGCAGCGGGACATGCAGGTCTCCAGTTATGTGATGAATGGGGCGGTCACGGCTTATGGCACTTCGCCCAATGGCAAGCAGTGGGGAAGTTACAAGATGGACCAATTTAATGCGAACAACCTGCTTTACTGGGAAGCTGATGAACGTCTGCCATCCAACTATGACAATGTGGCCAGCCGTCCGAACGAAGGGGTGACCGAGCGGCACAACAACGGTACCAATCTGGGGATGTTCGGTGGTCATGTCGAATATTGGAAATTCACTGCCTACTATGAGGAAGCTGGGATTGGTGGCTTTCCTGGTCGGGCACCTGGTCGGTTCTGGTGCAATCCGGCTTCGGCTAATGGTAAGTAATCCGCGGTTTTTTGAGCCACTCTTGAATATGAAAACACCTTGTGCATGGATACTCTCCTTCCTTCTATTCGCTCTGCCAGGTTGCGGGGATGGGAGTGACGATGGCGGTATTCGCAACAGTCAAAACGTGGAGGGGGCAGCTGATCACTTGTCAGAGGCTTTTGCTAATTCCGACTCAGCCCTACAAAAGCATGCCAAATCGGCTTCAGAGGCCATGCGGAAGAAAAAATACCGGGACGCTCTAATCGCGCTGCAGGAAATCAAGCAGTCAGGTAAGGTCAAGGATGTGAATGAAGGCATTGCTGTCAGGGATTCCCTGATCAACCTGGAGCAGGAATTGATCTATGCCATGGAGGATGGAGACCCGAATGCCGAAAAGGCATACCAGCTTCTCAAGCGAGTCAATCGAAATTAAATCGCCTCTCCGATTAAGCTTTGGGGGCTACCTATCAGCAAGGGGCTAAGGGTAAGGTTTGGCTCAAGGCAGGGGGATAACGATCAAAAATTTTGATATTCTGCCCTCGGTCTCGTAAATTAACTTTATGACTTTGCCGCTGGTATTGCTTCACTATAAGACCTTGATGCCTGGTAGTCGTCTGATTGACGGCCTTGAAGGCCTGGGTTTTAGGGTTGAGGTGGTATCAGATCCAAACCAACTTGCCGACCTAGTTAGGGTGCAGTCTCCCATGGCCCTGATCTGTGATCTGGATCCCGAGCCCCGGCCTGCTCTTGAAGCCATCCGTGCGATCAAAGAGGATTTACAAACCCAGCATCTGCCTATCCTTGCCTTTGCTGATCTTTCCAAGCCTTCTGTGGAGGATTCGGCGCGCATGGTGGGTGCCACGCTGATTGCGGATCGATCAGGGATTCTTTCCCAACTGGGGCACCTCATGGATCACGTTCTTGAAGTGCACTGAAAAGGGGATTCCAATCCGGCCGTATTATCCTGCCTTTCGCGTTTCTAGAGAGGCCCAAAGCCCCAACGCGCATCAAAGACTTTCCGCGTGACCTGATCATCAGGGCATGGCAGGTTTAGGCCGTGACACCCGATGAGGCAGGCCGATATTTAAGAGCCTACAAAGAGGACAGGCTTTCGCAGGAAGAGCTGATTAAGCTCTTTCAGCGTGCGCCCTTTGAAGACTTGGGATTCGCCAGGGTCGATACCCATCGAGCCTTGCGTAAGGGCTTTCCTGAGGTGGTTTTTGGCCAGGGCAAGACCCCTCCCCAGATCGAGTCCATTGTTCAAAAATTGGCCGAAGCATCCCACGCCGTCCTTGTCACCCGCGTTGAACCCGAGGCGGCTGCTGACATCCAGTCACGGATGCCAGAGCTGACCTACCATCCTCTGGCCCGTTGTCTGGTGTGGCAAGGTTCTACAGAACTTCACATGGGAGGAAAGGTTTGCGTGGTCTCGGCTGGCACCAGCGATATGCCTGTAGCTGAGGAGGCCGCTGTCACTGCAGAAGTCATGGGCAACCATGTCGAACGGATTTATGACGTGGGGGTAGCGGGTCTGCACCGATTGCTTGCTTCCTTGGAGCGTCTTCAGCAAGCCGAGGTGCTTATTGTGGTCGCAGGGATGGAAGGGGCTCTGCCAAGTGTGGTGGCTGGGCTGGTGTCGCAGCCAATCATCGCAGTGCCAACCAGCGTGGGGTATGGGGCGAGTTTTAATGGTTTGGCAGCGCTTTTAGGGATGCTCACCAGCTGTGGGAGTGGCGTCACAGTCGTGAATATTGATAACGGATTTGGAGCTGCTTTTGCGGCAAGTCAGATCACTCAACTCCTTCACCCCCTCGCATAGTAGCCTTTATGAAGACACTTTATCTGGATCTTTTTAGTGGGATCAGCGGGGATATGTTCCTGGGAGCCATGCTCGATTTGGGGCTGGATGAGGGATATTTGAGGCAGCAACTGGATTTGCTGGAAATCGGTTCCTATGAACTCAAAGTAGGGCGAGCGAGCCGATCAAGCGTGGAAGGCGTCAAGTTTGATGTGCTCCTGGATGCTTCTCAGGGGGAGACACACCATAGCCATTCACACGGGGGTCACACCCATGCCCATTCCCACGCCCACAGTCATGGTGGCATCGAGGATCACGGTCACGATACGGATCACGCTCGCAATTATGCACAAATCAAAACCCTAATCAGGCAAAGCCCGCTCTCGGATTGGGTCAAAAAACGTGCCGAAGCGATTTTTCACCGCATCGCTGTTGCTGAAGGCAAGGTTCATGGACTGCCTCCTGAGGAGGTTCATTTTCACGAGGTGGGCGCTGTAGATTCCATTGTCGATATCCTAGGTGCCTGCATTGCCCTGGAAAAAATGGGCTGCCCCCGAGTGCTTGCCTCACCGGTTGTCGAGGGCACTGGCTTTGTTCACTGCGCTCATGGGAAATTCCCTGTGCCAACGATGGCAACCCTTTCCATTTTGGGTGAAGCGGGCATTGCACTCAGCCAGTGTGATGTGCCTCACGAACTGGTGACTCCCACCGGCGCTGCCTTGTTGGCCGAATTAGTGGAATCTTTTGGTC
>Ga0255784_10003970_pt1 | contig 11089 bp, 8 predicted proteins | sample 101ome_14_FD_179982 | JGI IMG/M metagenome (GOLD analysis project Ga0255784, IMG submission 179982) | Coastal salt marsh microbial communities from the Groves Creek Marsh, Skidaway Island, Georgia - 101403AT metaG (version 2) | ecosystem: Environmental > Aquatic > Marine > Intertidal zone > Salt...
TCCCGAACCGCCCGTCCCACGATCGTCGACATGTTCGTCGGCCGCCAGCGTGTGACGTTGCATCATCGAAATCGCATTTGTCAATCTCCAAAACTCGACGCAGCATGGTGCCGAGGACGAAACCACCACCTCGTCGTCGTCGTCGTCGTCACCACCGGTCCCGCGGCGGTGCGATCGTCATCCTCGGTGCGGTCTCCATCGCGCTCCTCCTCGCCGTCGGGATCGTCGTCGCCGACGAACGAGAAGGACGACCGAACGAGGGTGATGATGATGTCGCCGACGCATCCACTGCCGCCGCTGCCGATGAATTTTACGACACGCTTCCGTCCGACCCGGCGACGCTGAGCCAACTGTTCCAGTGGTCGATCGAAAATAGCGATTTAGACGCGCTGCGGGAAATGGCGGACGGGGCGACGAAACCGCCGACGGGGGCGAGGGTGAAGATTGATGACGATGAAGCCGAGTCGTGGGTGGCGCGCGCGGTTCGTCGGTTTGTCGCTCGCGCGACGCGGAGTCGGGCGACATCGTCGACGACGGAGAAGGAACCGATGCGAGAGATCGAAGGGAGGACACAAAAAGTGACGACGACGACGACCGCGGGGGATGATGGCCGTCGTCGGTACACGGAGGATGAGTTGGAACGAAAGAAACGCGACGTTCGAGAAGCGTTGGACTTTATGAAATCGCGGCCGAGTCCGCACGAGCTCGCGAAGGAGTGCGGAAACATCGTGCGAAACGCGGGGAAGAATGAGACGGTGGAGCGACGAGTGGCGGCGTTGGAGATTTTATATGACGTCGTCGGACCGATCGATGTGGCGAATGACCTGGATAAGATGGGCATCGCCGAGGCGTTGATCGGGGCGCTGTCGGATGAAGAGGAACGGGTGGCGTCTGGCGCGGCGAGCGTTCTCGCCACCGCGGCGTCGAATAACGGGATCGTTCAGGGGATCATTTACGATAGAGGTGGATTTGATGTGTTGCTTGCGTTGGTTGCGTCGTCTGAGACGCCGTCGGAGGTGAGGGATAAGTGTCTTTGGGTATTGGGAATGTGCGCGCGGACGCACGAGGCGTCGCGCGTTAAATTTTTCGCCGAGGGCGGAGCGCGCATCTTGGCTGACATCATCTCCCCGAAAACGCCCGTCAAGATGCGCTCGCGAGGAATCGTGCTCTTTGGAGATTTGTTAACCATCGACGGGGTCCATCAGTCGATGTTTTCAGACGAACGTCTCGCGAGAGAACTCGTCGATTCCGTCGCTCGCGCGGGCGTCGCGCGTTCGGCGTCTCTCGACGAGGTGGAAAAATCCCTCGCCGCGCTCCGATCGGCGCTCGACCGCGTTCCGGATACCGTCCGCGTCGATATCGAGCGTTCTTACGACTTTAACGTCTTGGCTGATCGTCTCGAAAACGACGCCGTGGACGGTGGCGAGGTTGAGTACGCGCGAGACGTCGCGAGCGTCGCGCGAGGACTAGCGTCGCGCAAACGCGCGTCGCGCGACGAGCTCTGACGACGTAGTGGGTTGCGAAAAGGGTATCGAATATGAATATATAGGTAGTGAGTATCAATGTTCGCCGCGTGCGTTCGCGCGTCGCGTCGAGCGAATCGGGGACGATGACGATGACGTTACGCGTAGTTTGTCTCGCGTCTGTCGACGGGAAAATCCTTTTACACGCGTCGCGAAATCCTAGTAAGCCTTTGAGTCAAACGAGAAGAAACGCGTCGCCGCCTCTCTCGCTCACTCAAAACGCGCTCTAAGCGGCGGTCGATTGCTTAAAGACGATCACGCGGGCCCTTAACCGCCGGTTGTTGCGGGCCAACGGTGATCGGGAGCTTGGCGTCCTTCGCACCCTTGACGCCGTAGCCGACCGTCAACAAACCCCCGGCGACGGCGAGGAGCGAGTACATGGCTTCGCGTCGGCCCAAGCCCGCCGCGGCGTACTCAAAGAAAGCCGCTTGTTGGTCCGGGTAACGGGCAGAAGAGTCAACGCCGTACACATCCCAAGAACCAGTCGTGGCTTCGACGTCAGAGAGGTCAAAGTACACCGATTCGTCGCCGTACTTCGCCTTGACGGAGACAGAGCTGCGAGACGCGAGTCGACACAAATACGAGGCAAAGACGCGTCAGTCGTTTCGTTCACGCGCGGTTTCGCGCACTGCACCATCCCAGACGATCTCCCCCTAACGTCGATACCCAACCCGCTTCGCGCGTTCGACAGTCATATCTTTTCGGATCGCGCGCGCGCGCCCCGCCCCGTCCCCCGTCCGCGGCGTCTCCCCGGGTCCGCGCGCCGAGAACCCGTCGGAGCGCTACAAAAAGAAAACGAATCGTCGACGCGTCCACCGATCCGCCCGATCCGCCCGTCGTCGATCGTTCGTTCGATCGCCCATCGTCGATCGATCGCCCCGATCGTTCGAACGCCGGCGTGGTGAGAGATACGCTTCGAGATTTCCTACGAATCACGACTCGTCGATGACCCCCCTCGAACACAACCCCGGTCCGCGCACCGGTCGGGCGGGCGGTTCACGATGCGTCCGTCCGTCGCTCTTCGTCGTTCGTCGTCGCGTCGCTCGTCGTCGCGTCGCGTCGCGCGTACCGCTTGGTCGTCGCGCCGGTTTTGCGCGCCGTCGTCTTCATCGCGGCGGCGCCGGCGACAAAGCTGGAGGTCTTCGCGGACGTGGCAAACATCGTCGTCGTCGTCGTTATCTCGAGTGCAGGGGTGTGACGGGGCAGAAGCGCGCGGACCGAAGGGGACGGACCGGACGAGAATGTGTGTGTTTTTTATGTACATACATCCCTCATTATCAATACTTATTAAGAGAAATGAGTATGTATTGTAAGAGTTTAATCACTATCTATGTGTGTATTTATGTACATATACGACGCGCGACGAACACGGATGGATGGAAACATGGAAATATGGATGGATGGTTTTCATGTCGACGATGTCGAGACAGCGTCTGCCGGGACGTTCGTTCGCTTCGCTTAGCTTCGGGATGTTCGTGGGGCGAGCGCGGTGGTTTCGGTTGGTTTGGGTGCCGGTATCGGTATCGTATTGCACGGGGACGACGACTGAGGCGAAGCGAACGTCGTTAAATGTTGAGCGCGCGAGACACGGAGCGCGCGAGCTTGAGCACGCGAAACGGATGGATGCCGGTGCACGCCGAGGTGGTCTGCGGACACGAATCGGTGATCCAAAAGTTTGTGAAACCAGCGGCGGGATCGGTGAAACGCCTCCAGGATTCGTTGGGGAAGACGCCGTGGGTGACGTAGGCGCTGACGGCGGAGGCGCCCTCGCGAACGAGCACCTTGGCGCACTCGATGAGGGTGCCGCCGGATTGCACGAGGTCGTCGACGATGACGACGTGCTTGCCCTTGGGCTGACCTTCCTTTAAAGTGACGATGCGCTTGTCGCCCTCGCGAACCTTGGTGCAGACGACTTCGTCGTACGCGGTGAAAAAGTTGTGGAAACGCTTGCACGCGCCTTCGTCTGGGTAGGCGATGACGACGTCGGAAGCGTCTTCTAATTTTGCTAATTGCTCTAAGAGTAAGGGAATACCCGACGCGAAGAGCGGGGTGACAGAGTCTCCAAAGTAGAAGCGCTCTTGAAGGGCGTGAATGTCAAAGACAATCATATCCGTCGGTCCGCCGCGCGAGTGCGGAATGGTGCTCAACATTCTCGCCATGGTGACCGCCGTCGGAATTTCACCCTCCTTATCCACTCTCTCGAACGTCCCGGTTGGGAAAAACGGCAAAATCAACCTGAACGACGCGACAAACATTTTTGGAAGCGAGTAAATCACGCTCAACTGTTGGAAAATCACAGACGCGTTGTGAAACGAAGCCAAAAACGCTACGTGTCGTCCGTGTACGCCCTCCGCGTCGTTTACAAAAATGTTTGGAAATCCATCCGCGAACGTCTTCCACTCAATTTTTCCGAGCTCAATGTTATCATCAATCTCCGCAATCTCTTTCGCCATCCCTTCCATCTGCGGTCGCGCGCGATCGAGATCCATTTCGTCAGTCTCTTTGTCTTCTTCTTCTCCACCAGCTGGCGGCTCAGAGTTCGTTTTTTTTTGAACACGCCGCCGATCGACCCGTGTCCCCGCGGCGCATCGCGCGCGACGCGTTCGTCGACGGGCGACAACGTACCTCGGTGCAATAAAAGAGCATCATCTTCATCTTGGATCGCGCGAGTCTTTGCGGGGGTTCTCGCGCGAGCGCCTTTGCGTTCGCGCTCATGGCGACTGTTGAGTGTTTGTTCGTTCTCTTCGTTTGTTCGGTCCGTCTCGCGCGATGGAACGGGGCGCGAAAGTCTCACCGGCGAGACGACGACGGAAAACTGATGGATCGATTACCGACGCGAGCGATCGGGTCGATCACCGCGAGTCGGGGTGTGTGGCGTTCGAACAACGACGCGTGAATTTCAATGGTTTTTTGTTCTTTGCACTCTATTCGCGCGTCAACGTTGATACAAATTTTACAAGTCCTATCAATCCCGGCGGCGCTCACATCGCCCGGCCGACGAACACCGCCCTCGGATACGCCTCCACCATCCGCTCCCACGCGACGCAGACGACGTCCACCAATCTAAAATGATAAAAAATTTTCCCAGTGAGACTGAGCGCGCGCGCGCGACAGGCGCTCTCCACGAAAACCATCGCCGGCGTCGCCGACCCCATCGCCCGCGAAACCATCCCGGCGATGACGATGGGCACGCACGTCCCTGGACCGTTGCACAGTATAATGTCTGGTTTCGTTCGATGAATCACGCGCACGGCGTCGACGCACGCCGACGCCGTGGAAGCCGCGCTCGTCATCCAGGATTGTCCAACCTCTCTTGAACGACGCACTCTGTGCACATCTACGCCCGTTGTCGTCGTCGCCCCGCCCCCGCGTACGCGTCGTTCGAACGCGAGCGCTTTCGCCTCGCTCTTATCGTCCGTATTCGCGACGACGTAGACTCGCGGCGCGTATTTTCGCGCGTCGAGCGCGTCGAGCAGCGCGAGCATCTCAGCCGTGTGTCCACCGCTTCCGAGGACGACGAGCGCGCGCAACGCCGGTTTCGTCGCCCATCGATCGCGAAGCGACGCGGTGAGGTTGCGGGCGATGACGAGGGCGAAGTTGATGAGGGCGAGGGCGAGGATGACGAGACCGACGCACATCGGCGTGGAATGAAGCTGAAGTGTTCGTTACGCCACTCATCGACGCCGAGGACGCCCGTCTGCGCCGTTTTTCGGGTCCGATGAAGCGATGCGTCGGCGACGTGACGTTCGCGACGCGCGTCGTCGTCGTCGCCCTCGCGGTTTCGGGCGTCTCTACGACGGTGATGGCGCATACGGACCGTCAACATCGTCGTCATCATCATGACTCGATGCCAAACATTTCGTGGAACCTCGGCGACGCGTCACACGCGGTGTTGGCGTCGATCACCGTCTCAGCCGCGTCTCTTGTCGCGTGTGCGTTGATCCCGATGCGAGCGATCGGTGTGCGGGTGGAGGCATCGATGCTGAACGAGCTGGCGATCGGGAGTATGCTTGCGGATGCGCTCGCGCACCAGTTGCCTTCGGCGTACGAAGCGGCGGCGTTGATAGAAAACGGGACGATGATCGTAGTCATGGGCGTCGTCGTCGGGTTATTGGCGTTTCATCAGCTCGAGGTGTATGTGCGAATCAAGAATGCGCGCGATCGGCCATCTTCGTCGTCGTCGTCATCGGCGGCGGCGAAATCAACGAAGCCTCGCCGCGAAATCTCGCCGAGCGGTTGGTTGAATTTAATCGCCGACGGTTTGCACAACGTCACCGATGGGATCGTCATCGCAGCGGCGTTCGCGAGACGAGGACGGGTCGATGGATGGGCCACCACCTGGGCTGCGCTCGCGCACGAACTCCCACAAGAGATTGGAGACTACGGCGTTCTTCGATTTGCTGGATTTACAGACGCCGAAGCGCTCGGCTTCAACTTTCTCTCAGCGCTTCTCGCCGTCGCCTCCGTTATCGGTACCTTTGCCGTGTTTAGCTTTTCGAGCGGATCATCATCGTCATTATCTTCTTCTTCGTCATCCGTTCCGGGTCTCTTCCTCGAATCCTTCGCGGCGGGTGGGTTCGTCGCCGTCGCCCTCGGCTCGCTCGCCGAAATTGCTTCGCGCGTCCTAGCCGAAGCGGACGACGACACGGGACATCGCGGGCGGTCCACGTCACCATCCAAGCGGCGTAAACAGAGAAACACCGATGCGAATCATCGATCCTCTGCGCTCCACCGTTCGTTCCGCTCCACTCTTCGCGTCTGTTTAGGCGCCGCGTTCGCCCTCCTCTTACATCCGGCGACGTGTTCGAGCACCGGCCACGCCCACCATCACCACGCCCACCACCACCACTAGATTATACCCCTCACCCACTTCACGCACGAAATCATGTAGATGAAACGAATAGCACCAACAGCGCGTCCGTCATCCGCCTCGCCTTGACCGTCTCCCTTTGCTTTCGCTCGCGTTTCAGCCTCCTCGTCCATCATCCGTCGCATCACATCGATGCACAATCGACGAGTCATCACTCGTCAATCCTCACTGTGCGACTCGCGCGAGCACTCATCCGAAAATTCGTTCGTTCAGCGATAGTCCGATCCGCTGACGGACGACAACGCGCGCGAGGACGACGCCCCGCACTCGGCTCGACGACGAGCGGACCGACAAATGAGCGATGACGGTGAAAGCGGCGAGGGCGGCGGCGCGAGTACCGAGGCGAACAAAAAGACGAAAACGAAACGACAAAGGAATCAAGCAGCCGAGGTCGGGGTGCGGGCAGTGGCGGCGAACGAACGGGACGCGCTGGATAGATACGTCGTGATTCGAGCGATGAGACTGAGCGAAGACGGCGGGGTGCAGGTGATCGCGGAGAGTGAACCGTTTAGGACGCTCGAGGCGGCGATCGGGTTCTCTGAGAGACGAGCTATGATGGTAAGAAACGCGGGTGGTTTGAAAGGTGGAAACAACGGGGGCTTGGGATACGGGGATGGCTTTGGTAGCGGTGGTGTTAGTGGACGTAAAAGACGGTTGTTTGATGGTCGAGCGCCGATGTACGAGCTTCCGTTGGATGCGCGGGTATGGCACGCGGTTGGGACGTCGAGGCAGCATACGAGTCAGGCGGATGCGCACTTGATGGTGACCAAGGTGGCCTCGCTCGCCGGGAGGTTGGTGAAGAACGGAACGAAAAAGTTGCACGCAGGAGATAAAGATGCCGCAGCGGCGATGCACGCGATGGGGTTGACGGATGCCGAGGCGGCGTACGTTGCGAGAGGGACCGAGGCGTTGAACAACAACAATTCTGAGGAGATGTTCGCATCGGAAGACGCGCAAATCGCAGAGGGTGTTCCGTTCGTCGACGCCAAGATGTTTGGACAGTGTCAGGATCCGTTTATGATTCGACCGAACGTGTCTAAGTCGGCGTTTCGAACGTTGTTGCTCAGAGCGGTGGGGAAGTATCTCGCCGACGAGCGCGAGCCGTATCCGTTGCTTCCGCAGTCCGAGGTGCAGCTTCAAATTGCGAATTCGGTGCCGTACAACGTGTTGGCGATTCGAGCGCCCGGACACGCGCCCGGGGATTTCTCAATGTCCATCGACGACCAAGGAAGAGTGTTCGTGCGCGCGGATCCAGCGAACCTGCCAAGTGCGGACGAGAATTTTGGGAAACCTTTCGAGCTCTTGTGCCAGTTTCCGTGCTTGGTGCACCTGCAAACCTGTCGCTGCATCTATCAGAAAAATGTGCTCTACATAATCGCCTATCCTCGAAATGCAAAGTCGCGTTCGCTTCGGTTATCCGCCACCGATTCGGAGATGTTGTCTGGTGTTTTGCCCAACCTCAGAGTTATGACAGGAGAGGCTTCAAAGGATGCCCACGTCATGGCGTCGGAGCCGCCCGAACACACGACTAACGAAGTTCTGTCTGATATAAAATGATTGACCGAGCTCATCATTCCAGCTCTAGTCGATGAATCTCGCTGACTCGCTTGGTTGCTCGCGTGTTTTACGGTAATACTACTTGTAGTAGAAAAGAATGATGTACAAGTACTAAGTACTAGAATGCCTACTATCGACCAGTTTCAGAGCTACTTGCGCGATCGCTCGACTCCTCATCTTCCACTGCGGCCTCTTCGTCGAGCTCGCGCAATACCTGTTTCTGCTGGAGTTCGATGTCGTCGTGCAGCGTGAAGGCTATGCAAAAGAGCAGGGCAGCGCAAACAAACCAAAAGCTAAAAGCAATGTTGAAAGCGACGCGACGACCGACGTACATGATGAGCAATGCCACTAAGGCTGGCCCGCCACCCTTACCAACGTCATCAATCTGAGAATAAAAAGCGAAGACTGTCCCTCTCGTCTCTGGTGGGTTGACATTGAGCAAGATGGCCCGAACGTTTGGAGGCGTCACCGAGCACGCGATACCACCGATGGCGCACGTGATAAACAAACCCACCCTACCCGGTCCGTATCCGTCAACGTTGAGGTAATAATACGCCGGCAAGGCTCCTAGCGCCGTCGTGGACGCCATGAGTATCGGTAAAAGTGCTCTTCTCCTGTTATACAGGCGTTGGCCGTAAAAGCCTCCGGCGATGGTGCCGACCGCCGAACCAATACCAAAGACTGTTATCGCTGCGGTCGCCTCCGGCACCGTCATTCCCTTTTGTTTGTGCAAAAAGTCGACGAAATACGAGTTGAACACTCCCCAAGGTACCGTTCCCGGCAAACCCTGAGCGAGAATGAGTAAATTTGTCCTCACTTTGAGTTGTCGTTTCGCCTTGCGCCAATTCATGTGAGCGCGATAGGAATTCTGCGCCACCTGTCTTCCCTGACCCTCCTCGGGCTTCGTCATGCTCGCCAGCCGCATCGACCGACGGTAGACTTCCTCCTCCTGCGCCCCTCTCGCCGGCTCATCTATCAGTAGCAACATTAAAGTTGCGAGCAAAACCGCCGGAACAGACGTGATGATGAACGGAAGCCTCCAACCGTACGTCGGTCCGACGGTACCCGCGATCAGCTGACCGAGCGCGATCCCAGCTCCGGTGGCAATCGTCAAAAAACTAGACACGTAAGTCCGCTCCTTCGCGGCGAACAAATCTCCACATAGGGAAAACAATAGTGGCAGACATCCGCCAACTGCGATACCCGTCATCGCTCGTAAAACAAACAGTTGCGTGTACGTCTTCACCCAATACGTCGCTAAACACGGTCCTTCACCGATGAGCGTCGTCCAAAAGAACAACCTTAACCTACGCTCGCGATCGGCGTAGTACCCAATGATCAACGACGCTGGTGAACCGACGACAAAAAACGCCAACTGCAACAGTCCGCCCAGTTTTACATCCTTTTCGTTGTCATCCATCCCAAACTCCTCCGCGATGGCGCTCATGTTCGGCCCGATGAGGTTTTGATCGGCGTAGAGAAACAGCGAGACAGACGTGATGAGTCCGACGACGCCGTAGCGTTTCCACCGCTCGCGTCGTGAGAGGGACGACGCACCGGCAAACGTTGGCACAGGTTGACGCAGCGTCTCCTCATCTTCCGTGTTCGCGTTGACCTCGGACATCGAGCGCGGCGTGTCATCCGTCGGTATCCCCATTCACCGCCGGGTTAGTGAAGAGAGAGATCCGTCGCGGGTCCCACGCGGCGACGCGCGACGCGTCGGGGCGAAGTGTAACGAATGTTTGCTTAAGTAAAGGCTTTTATCGCGCCATCAACAGTTACTTTTGTCACACTTACCGACACGACTCGAATAATCTTCGCGGGCGTCGGTTTGGATACTTACGTATAAATTATGTCGTTACATCACAAGAGAAGAGTCTACAGTTACTTTTTCAATTTCGCGAGCTTAGCCTTGAGCGCAGCGACTTCTTTTCGAAGCGCTTCGTTTTCATCCTTTAACACTTGCATCGCGTTTTGACGTCTCTCTCGACTGCGAGCAGCGCTCTCGCGATTACGGAAGAGACGCTCAGCCAAACGCTGTTGCTTTTCCTCGTCTGTTTCTTTCGGTGCGTTCTTCGGACGACGACCCATCTTTCTCGGGGCGAGCGCTTCGCGAACCGTCGGCGTCGGAATGTTTGATCGACGCTTGAGCTTTTTCGGTTCGTACGACACGCCTGGGACGACGGGGACGAGAACTCGAGAAGATTTTCCCGACGGCGCGTCGTTTTCATCCGTCGCCTTCTTATTGTTACCCGTCTTCGTCGTCGCCGTCGCGCGTTTACGCTTCGCCGTCGTCGTCGCATCCGACCGCGCCGGCGCGTTCGCGCCTTCCCCCACCGAAGCCATCGCCGTGACAAACTGCATCGCCGTCCACGTCGACATGGACGGTAAACTCATCAAACTCCCCACCGCCGCCGCTTTACCACCCATTCCAGAAGTTCCACCGCTCGTCAATCGTCCTCGTTCGCCCACCGCCGCCGTATTCGTATTCGTATTCGTATTCGTATTCGTCGTCGCTCCCCCGCTCGCCACGATGCCCGCCCACACGTCCCCCATCGTCTGCATTCCCGCCTCCTTTGGCAACCCATCGAACAACCCGGCGTCAATCTTCGAGCACTGTTTCCGCAACCCATCCGTCACCTCTCGCACCCGAACCGCGGAGAAATCACCATTCTTCGCCGTGTCGTTCCCCGCGAGGTCTTCCAGTTTGTAATCGAGCGCTGGATCCAACGAGCTCCCCAAGTGTGGCAGCGCGTTCGCCGCCCATTTCGATAACGAATCTTCCCGCGAGACACCACCGCTACCACCGCTCGTCGTCGCGAGCGTCGCTTCTCTCCTGTTCGTTCGTTTCGTCATCTCGCGCCGATGCCGATGCCCCGTCGTCGTCGTCGTCGTCGTCGTCGTCGCGCTCTGTCGTCGTTCGGCACCCAAAAATCCCAATTTTGAAGAAAAGACGCCACGTGGCACAATGTGTGCACACAATTTCGCATTCGCATTCGCATTCGCGTTCGCATTCGCGTTCGACGCGCGATCCGCGGACGGACGCGCGCGGGGAGGAACGAACGAACGAACGACGCGAGACCGGAACGATGGATCGGAAAACGACGCGAGCTCTCGATGACCCCGCGCCGATGATCCG
>Ga0255784_10003980_pt1 | contig 11074 bp, 6 predicted proteins | sample 101ome_14_FD_179982 | JGI IMG/M metagenome (GOLD analysis project Ga0255784, IMG submission 179982) | Coastal salt marsh microbial communities from the Groves Creek Marsh, Skidaway Island, Georgia - 101403AT metaG (version 2) | ecosystem: Environmental > Aquatic > Marine > Intertidal zone > Salt...
GAGCATCGATTTTAATGGGAATGCAGCTTCATCCATTGTTGATTTTAACTTTATGGAGCAATCGGGAAAGCTTATTAAGTTAATTGCTTGGTACGATAACGAATGGGGATTCTCAAACCGCATGTTGGATCTCGCAAACTTTTGGCACTCCCAGTCATTCAACGATGTAATTCAGCCCATCCAAAAATCTGCATGAATGTAATCATATTTGGGGGAACAGGTGATTTAGCTGCACGCAAATTATTGCCAGCTCTCTTTAGGCTGTTCAAGGCAAAAAAATTAGACGGCTTAGCTAAATATAGTAATATCATTGGCATTGGCTCTAGCGCCTTAAGTCAGAAAAAATATCAAGAGACAATCAAAAAAAGTCTGCAAAATTTTCTTGCAAAGGAAGAATACGATCGCCAAAACCTTAGCGAATTTATTAAAACTGTTTCCTACCTCCAAATTGATTTTAATAAGCCTGAGAATTTTAAGAAGCTAGCTAAGGTTAGCGACGACAATAATTTATTTTACTTAGCGGTAGCTCCAGGTTTTTATCAAACCATAGCAAAAAATCTCAAGAGCAATAAATTGATTACAGCCCAAAGCTCTATCGTGGTAGAAAAGCCAATTGGATCAGATACCAAATCTTCCGTTGCGATCAATAAATCATTAGCTGCATATTTTAAAGAGAACCAAATCTTTAGAATTGACCATTATCTTGGCAAAGAAGCTGTGCAAAACCTCTTAGCTCTCAGGTTTGGAAATATTTTATTTGAAAAAATATGGTCAAACATAGCCATTGACCATGTCCAAATTACTGTAGCGGAGACTTTGGGTTTAGAAAATAGAGGTGCCTACTACGATCATACTGGTGCCATCAAAGATATGTTACAAAATCACTTATTACAGATTCTTTGCCTGGTAGCGATGGAACCACCTACTAGCATTGATTCTGAATCCTTGAGGGATGAAAAACTTAAAGTTTTGCGATCATTAAGAATGATAACCGATCAAGATGTGAGTGATTCATGCGTTATAGCCCAATACAAAGAAGGTGCCATCGATGGACAAGCAAAAAAAGCATATGCTGATGAGTTAGGAGTTTCAGAAAATAGTACTACAGAAACCTTTGTTGCCATAAAAGCATTCATTGATAATTGGAGGTGGTCAGGGGTTCCGTTTTTTCTGAGAACAGGCAAGCGCATGTCACAAAAAAAATCAGAAATTGTGGTGCAGTTTAAGAGTGTCCCTCATAATATTTTTCATCAGTCTGAAGAGCAAAAAAATAACCAGCTAATTATTCAGCTGCAACCTGAAGAAAGTATTAAGTTAAAAATTATGATCAAAGAACCTAGCGCATCAGGATTTAAGCTGCAGGAATTGCCCTTGGATTTATTTTTTAATGAATATTACGAGGATGATTATTTAGATGCTTACGAGAGACTTTTACTTGATGCAATGAATGGTAAATCATCCCTCTTCATGCGCAGAGATGAGGTAGAGCAATCTTGGGAATTTATTGACTCTTTAATTAATGCATTAAATAAGGTCAATCTTAAGTTAGACAAGTACAATGCAGGTAATTGGGGTCCATCTGAGGCTGATATTTTGATTGCCAACCATGGAGCTAAATGGAATAACGAGGATTAATCCATGCATGCGGTCATTGAGAATGTTGCGAATGAGATTGAAAAAAGAAGTCAAAATTCACGGTCTATATATTTAGATTTACTCTCAAGATCTAAAGAAAGCTCGCCCAATAGAGAAGCCATCTCATGCTCAAACCTAGCGCATACTTACGCTGCTTGCGGAAAGCAAAGTAAAGAGCAAGTTAAAAAACCAATGGTGGGAATCATCTCCGCCTATAACGATATGCTTTCAGCCCATGCACCTTTCGCAGATTATCCAGAAGTCTTAAAAAAAGAGGCAGAAAGATTAGATTTGCATGTTCAAGTTGCTGCGGGTGTTCCGGCAATGTGTGATGGCATTACCCAAGGAGAGCCAGGTATGGAGCTCTCATTATTTTCTAGAGATACGATTGCTCTTTCTACTGCGATTGGGCTATCGCATAATGTGTTCGATGGTGCAATATGCATGGGTACCTGCGACAAAATTGTTCCAGGATTACTTATTGGCTCACTTCGGTTTGGACACCTGCCAACCATATTCGTTCCAGGCGGCCCTATGCACTCTGGAATTTCAAATGCAGATAAGGCTGAAAAAAGAAAAGAGTTTAGCGCCGGCAAAATAGATAGAATTGATTTGTTGGCAGTCGAGCAAAGCGCTTATCACAGTCCAGGCACTTGCACTTTCTATGGCACTGCTAATACCAATCAACTGATTGCCGAAGCTATGGGATTTCAACTACCTGGAGCAGCCTTTACCCCCTCTAATTCACCTTTACGAGTGGAGTTAACCAAGCACTCAATTGCAGCTCTAAAGAATTTAATGGAGCAAAAACTAGGTTTAGGAGAAATGTTGAATGTTAAGAATTGGGTAAATGGGATTATTGCTCTTTTAGCAAGCGGCGGGTCTACAAATTTAGTGATCCACATGATTGCGATGGCTAAAGCCGGTGGATTTATTATTACTACAGAGGATTTTGCAATGCTCTCAAAAATTATCCCTCTCATATGCAGTGTATATCCAAACGGTAGTGCTGATGTTAATCAGTTCCATCAAGCAGGAGGTATTGCAAAAATGCTAGAGGAACTCGTTGCAGCAGACATGATCTTTCAAGATATTGAAACAGTGATGGGCAAAGGAATAGATCCTTATATGCAAGCTCCAATAATTGAGAACGAGAAATTACTATGGTCTAAACAGTTGCCCCCTGTTTCAAATCCATCCATCATTGCAAGCTGCAGCGCACCCTTTAAAGACAATGGTGGCATCAAGTTTATCAAAGGAGATATTGCTGAAGGGATTATTAAAGTTAGCGCTCTTAAAGATGAAAATGAGGTTATTACTGCAAAAGCTAGGGTATTTACCGATCAACTTGATGTGGTGAAGTCCTTTAATGGTAATGAATTTAAAGAGGATACGATCATTGTATTGATTGGGCAGTCTCCAAAGCATAATGGGATGCCAGAGCTGCATAAACTATCCTCGCCAATTGGTGTCCTTAAGGATCAAGGTTTAAATATTGCCCTGTTAACAGACGGCAGAATGTCAGGTGCATCAGGTTCCTTTCCTGCGATGATCCATGCTGTGAGCCAAAATAACAACCTTTACCGCATTAAGAATGGCGATCTACTCACCTTGGATTTAAAAAATGAATCACTATCTATCGATGCAGATTTAGAGACTTTTCAAGCGAGAACTCCAAAAATAATTGAGCAAGCAAATATTGGCTTAGGCAGAGAATTATTTAATCTATTTAGAGAAAATATATCTTCTCCCAATACAGGAGCAACTATTTTCCATGACGATATTTAACAATTTTAAATTAATACCCACCGTTACCCTACGGTCACAAGATGAAGCTGAGGTCTTAGCTAAAATTTTACTGAAGGCTAGTTTGCCTATTGTTGAGCTTACCCTAAGAGAAGGTTTTTCCATCGATGGGATGAACACCATCTTGAATAATGAAAGTATATTTGCAGGCATTGGGACAATAACCAACGTAAATGATTTAGAAAATATAAATTACAGCAAAGCTAAATTTCTAGTAAGCCCTGGCTCGAATCAAAAAATGATTGAACAGCTGCATAATGAAAATGTTTTTATACCTGGGATAGAAACAGCCTCAGAAATTCTTGTAAATAAAAGTCTTGGGGTTGGAGTTATGAAATTCTTCCCCGCAGAACTTCTTGGCGGTGTTAAAAAACTCAAAGCATATTTAGATGTATTTCCTGAAATAAAATTTCTATGTACCGGGGGAGTCAATGATTCTAATTACAAAGACTATTTGGCATGCAATAACGTGCTTGCGGTAGGAGGATCCTTTGTTCTCCCGCAAAAATATATCTCAGAGCATGATATTGATGGTGGTGCCAAGCACCTTCTAAAGCTCAAATCCTAGCCAAAAAAAAACAGAGCCGAGGCTCTGTTCTTTAAATTCGAAGTTCGAAGGGGTCTAAAGTGAGATTCTCTTTAGCGCCTTGGAAATTATCTCTTTATTTCCTTGGTGGGTTACTAAGCTATTTTTTATCATCGACTCTTAGTAACGCTTTCGCCCTTCGGCTTCTTCCTTCCCGTTCTCCCCAGTTTCCGTCTGCAGTTGGTTGCTGGTCAGTTCGAGTTGGTAATGTTTAATTTACTCCTGTTTTGAAAAGTGGTCAACACTTTTAATTAAAAAAGTTAAAGTTTTTTTACATTAATTTTTCTTCCACTTCATTGAGCGCAATCAGCTCAGTATATTTAAGTTTTAAATCACTCAAATTACTTTCATGAGCTTCATCATTTCTATCCCCAACACAATCAGAAATCACAAAGGTATAGTAGTTATTTTGAAGGCTATCGAGTGCTGTTGCACGCACGCACCCACTTGTTGTAACGCCCGATATGTAAACTGTATCAATATTAAGCGAGCGTAACTTGTCTGCAAGATTAGTATTAAAAAATCCACTGGCATGTTTTTTTTCTATTACCTCTTCACTTTCTAATGGTGCCAAATCAGGCAAAAAATCAACCCAGTCACTTTCGGGAGTTAAAATATTTAGGTCAGGTAATTTTTCTCTAAATACAGATGCCTCATGCGCATTTCTGTAAATTGTAGTCGTAAAAAAGATAGGTAATTTCTTTTCTCGAAAGATACTGATAAGTTCCTTGTTGCTGTTAATAAGATCAAGGCATGGAAATCCTAGTGGTGAAGAGGCGTCTATAAATCCTTTGCACATATCTACTACAACAAGAGCAGGATTGTTGCCAGGGAAAAGACTGTTTGAGCTAAGAGTCAATTATTTAATTAGGAATGCTGGTGAATCTGGTGCAGCAAGATTGGTCTCTTTCAGACATTTTGCCTTGATGTCCTCTAAGGAGCCGCCAAAATTAAACATTTCTATGGGAGCTCTATTGTTTTTCATCTCAGATCTTAGGGCTTCTGTTTTAGACTGATTAACCGCATCGTTCTCTATGATTACTCCATACCTTTTTGCTCCATCTTCTGAAACAAGTTTTCTGTGATAATCTTGCAAAACTAATGCGGGATCTCTTTCAAGCGGATCACCCCAGCCTCCTCCGCCCCAGGTATTAAAATAGAGCAAGTCTCCACTTTTTACTTTAATGCCCTCGCATTTTGCAGGCAAGTACTGAGGTTCTTCACCATCTCTAAATAAAATCTTATTGGAACGCATGCCAGGTTCGCCACCGTTGACACCCCAGGGATAGGTAAGCCACCTATCATCATGAATGCCGATATGGCCGTCTGCTAAAAAGCGATAACCAACGCACAAACCATTACCACCCCTGTGCAACCCTGCTCCTCCGGAATCTTGAATAGTTTCATATTTTTCTACTCTTAAAGGAAAGTATGCTTCAATAAACTCATTCGGAACATTTGTGAAAGCAGGCCATAGTGAGTGACCGTCTGGTCCATCTCCAACCGGTCTTCCAGGAACGCCTCCAAAACCTATTTGGAAAAGTTGAAACCACTCCCCATTTTTATCGTACCCTGAATAAAAAAGGTGCGGAGAGTCTGAAAAGCCTGCTGCATTGAGCATTTGATCTGGAGCTCCCATTCCTAATAAAGCACCAAGTACATCAAATATTCTTCCGAGTGCATGAGTTCTGCCGGAAAGAGCTGCAGGATAATTTGGCTTAAGAAGTGTTCCTTGGGGAATTCTTACATCCACTAGATCATAAAAACCATCATTGAATAGAATCTGAGGATCGACAACATTAATGGTAAATGAACCAAAAAACATCTTGAACATTTCCTCATTTAAATAAAAATTTATGGAACTTTGTGCTTGAGGATCGGTACCCTCAAAATCAAAAATAGCTTTTTCACCCTCTCTCCACATCTTACATTTAATTTTGTATGGTCCCATTCCCATTCCATCGTCACAAATATAGTCAGAAAACTCGCGAGGCTCTTCTGGAATAAACATAGCGATAATGTGTTTCATTGCAAGGTAGTTTCTCTCAAGCATGATGTCCATGGTTGAATAGAAAATATCATCACCAAATCTATCGGCCAGTTCATTGCATCGTCTGGCTGCAGTGTTACAAGCTGCAACTAAGGCATTCAGGTCAAATCTATTCCACTGCGAGGTTCTAACATTGTGCAAGATGAGCTCTAAAACGTCCTCTTGTAATTGACCTTTTTTATAGAGTTTAGTAGGAGGTATTCTGATGCCCTCTTGGAATATTGTGGTTGCTTCGGTTGGGATAGAGCCTGGCACCATGCCACCATTATCTGACATGTGGCCAAACATAGCAGTCCAAGCTATGTGTCTACCGTCTCTGAAAACTGGGGTTAATACAATCCAATCTGGCAAGTGAGATACTGCAGCATTACACATGTAAGGATCATTAGTTAAAATAATGTCTCCTTCCTCTATTTCAGCATCGTAGGCCTCTGTGAAACCATAGATAAAAGATCCAAATTGGCCAACTACCATTTTGCCGTCCCTGTTCGCGATCATTGGGAAGCAATCCCCTTGTTCACGAATACCTGGAGAGAGCGCTGTCCTTCTAACAATGGCATCCATCTCTTCCCTTGCGTTTCTCAGGGCATTCTCAATGATATCAACGGTGATGCCATCTACTTCGATTTTCTTAAGCGGATCTTGGTTCGTTTCAATAATCTTTGCTGGCATGCTTAATCCTTACTGGGGTTGATAATTAAATTTCCAACCTGATCGATATTTGCATGGTGATCAGGCAGGATGACTGTGGTTGAATCCATTTCTGAAACAATAGCTGGACCAGCAATGGACATACCTGCTGAAAGCCTTGAGCGATCATAAATCTTAATGTCATGCCACATTGAGTCGTGGTAAAACTTTGATTCATGAATGACGCAATCAGCAAGTTCATATTTTTCTTGAGCTGATAAAACGGAAGTAATCTTTGACTGTTTAGCCTTAACAATAGCTCTGATCATTAGAACCTCATGACCATCATCAAGCTTAAAAGTAAATAATTGGTAATGCTCTTTATCAAAGGCATCCGTAATTAAATTGATTCCGTCTTTTGCAAAGTCATCATCGTTAAAATCAATAGTGATTTGGAATGCTTGACCTGCGTACCTAATATCAGCTTGATAGCTTACTTCTAAATCAGATGCTGAGACTCCATCGTTTAGTAATGAAATAGAGGCTTTTTCTTTAAGATCATGCAAATCTTTTAAGAATTCATCATTAGAAACATCTTGGGCCATCTTGAGATAGGAACGTGTAGCTTCATCTTGAATTTGAGTAGTTGCATCACCGTAAGCACATAATACCCCCGGTCCCGGCGGGACAATGACTGGAAAAGAGTTTGAGAGAACTCCCAAAGCATTAGCATGCAAAGGACCTGCTCCCCCGAAACCAACCAAGGCAAAATCTCGCGGATCAAAGCCCTGCTCTACGGAAACTAATCTTAGGGCACCAAACATAGACTCGTTCACAATTTTAATAATGCCTTCTGCTGCCTCCATTAAAGGAATACCCATCGCATCTGCGACCTTCTGGACAGCCTTCTCAGCAGCCTCTTTATTGATGGACATGTCTCCACCTAACTGGACATCGCTGGGCAAGAATCCTAAAACTATGTTGGCATCACATACCGTTGGCTCTTCGCCACCCTTCATATAGGCTGCCGGTCCTGGCACAGCTCCAGCAGACTCAGGGCCTACTCTTAGAGCTTTGGTTAATTCAGGCACAAAGGCAATGGAGCCACCTCCTGCACCAACGGTTCTTACATCCACTGATGGAGCTTTAACTCTAACATCGCCAACCAAAGTTTCTCTCCTTACCCTGGCTTTTAGATTTTGAATGAGCGCCACATCTGTTGAAGTACCCCCCATATCAAAGGTAAGAATATTCTCATACCCTGCCTCTTCACAAAAATGCACTGCTCCTGCAACTCCACCTGCAGGTCCAGACATAAGATGATTAACGGGTGAGTCACCGGTAGACCTGCTGGAGGCCAAACCTCCGTCTGATCTTAAAATGAATAATTGCACATCCTTGTTAAGGTTTTTTTCAAGAGAAGACTGCAGATTATCTACATACATAGAAACCTGTGGCCGAACATAAGAATTAAGGACGGTGGTTTCGGCTCTCTCATACTCCTGCATTTCTGGAATAACTTCGCTAGATATAGAAATTGGAATCTCAGTAAATATCTCCTTTGCTATTTCTGCAGCCCTAACCTCGTGTGCATTATTAACATAGGAATTTACAAAGCTTATGGTTAAGGCTTCTACTTTATTTTTAGCTTTGAGGGCATTTAATTCAGCTCTCAATTGATCCTCATTCAAGGCTTGCGATATTTGTCCATCGGCATCGATACGCTCTTCGATACCGTGAGTTAATTCCAAAGGCGCAAGCAAAGGTTTTTTTACAAAACTTACCCAACCTCCAAGACCGCCAGGGCAAAATGAGCGAGCGACCTGAAGAATTGATTCATATCCTTTTGTAGTAAGTAAGCCTACTGTGGCACCATTACCCGTCAAGACAGCGTTGGTTGCGACCGTTGTGCCATGCATTACTAAATTAATTTCAGCAGGATCTATGCTATTTTGCTCGCATATCTTACTAACCCCATTGAGCACACCAATGGAGGAGTCTTCGGGAGTTGATGGCACCTTGGCAGTGAAAGTAGATCCATCCTTCTCATTGATTAATAAAAAGTCGGTGAAAGTTCCACCAACATCAACTCCTAGTCGATAAGACATTAAAAACTCCTGTCTAAATTAAAAGTTATACTTTATATCTAAACCATAGGTTGCATACGGAGCTTCATGAATAAATGAACCACCGAATTCCGGGGCAGGAATTACTTCTGCTAAATATTTTTCATCGGTAATATTTCTTCCCCAAAGTGTCACCGTAAGATTTTCACCTACTAAAGAAGCTCTAAAATCAATAAGCTCATAAGGATCCCTTACTGCTAAACTCATGTCAGAAGCAACCGGGAATCCAAGTAAAGCACTCCAAACAGAAGGCTGCTGGTCATCTTGCACGGTATGGAACCAAGTCTCTCCAACTTCCATGTAGTCCACTCTAAGTATAAGATCCATTCCTGCGGCAAACTGTCTTTCATGCTGAATACCAAGATTATAGGTATGCTCAGGGGCTAGAGGAGCCTCGTTTCCAACCGTAGCTGGCCTGTGAGCATTGCTTTTGATTTCACCATCGGTAATACCAAAACCACCATCAATTCGGGTGTTATCCGTAAGAGCATATTTAAAATCTAGCTCATATCCAGAGAGCTCTAATTCATCAATGCTAGTAACTACACGTAAGAGCCCCCAGGGACCTGCAAAAAATTCAAAAAACTGATTATCGTCAACGGTAGTATTAAAGTAGGAACCATTAACAGCCAATCTTCCATCGAGATAATTACCTTTAAAACCTAGTTCAAGAGCTGTACTGACCTCTTTTTCAAACTCATCATTAACAGAAATTCCAGCACCTACAACACCCAAGCCAAAGGGATTTCCTGAATTGAGAAAGAACTCAGTTAGCGCTGCACTACCTGTTGAGTTAAAGCCGCCCGATCTAAAACCATACCCATACGATGCGTAGTAACTGGTATTTCCAGCATTGGTTGTAAGAGAAATCTTAGGTTGAAACTGATCAAAAGATCTTTCTCTTGAGGGTATGGTATCGCCAACTTGAGCCATTGCTGGATTTATTGGCGCACCTCCGCCATAGTAGTAAGCAGATGCGACAGGTGGAACTAAGTTATCTACTGTCCTGTCTTCCCTATCAAATCTTGCTTCTACTGATAACTCAGTTGCATCAGATAAATCAACCGAATATTGCCCAAAAACTGAAAATACATCGGTATTGAATTTATCGTGGAATAATAAATCGGTTGGATTTTTACCAGTCTTAGGAACGTAAGCTTGTAATTCGTAACCTGTGCCTAAATCAGTCCCGTAACTAACGACAACCTCTCTTTCAATTTCAGCCATGTAAGCACCAATAAGCCATCTTTGTGAGCCAGTTTGATCGCTGGTAAGCCTTACCTCAATTGAAGTATCCTCTTGGTTTCTGGACTGGTACTGATATCCATCGCATGTATGTGGTAAATATGGTCCTAATACAGAATCAGCAGCTGAGGGAGCAGTTCCCGGGGCTGCGAAACTAAATCCTGGAGGAAGAGAGTTAATAAGACCCAGCGCCTCAGCAGTATTAGAAGATGCACAAGCAGGAACACCGAAATAACCACCAAAAGCTCCAGAAGTTCCATCAGACATCAAGTACTCTTCTAGTTCGTTGTATGCAAAAATCACGGTCAACAGGTTGCCGCTGGCAAGCTCGTTGTCTAACTTGATGGAAAAGTCTGCTGTTTCTTGCTCATTAACAGGCGGGACGTTAAACATGTATTTAAAATTATGCGAATTTACGTCTTTAAAAAATTCTTCAGCACCCGGGGTTCCAAAAAACTGAAACGCAGGAAGAGCAAATACAGCATTAAAGTTAATGGTACCTCCGCTTGCTTCACTGATCCCGGCTCTTATATCCCATGTCTTTGAACCGTCCTCGATAAGAAATCTGGAGCGAACCGTAGTATCTTCAAAAAAATCAACATTGTTAGTCTTTGTAAAAACATTTGTGTGCTCACCGTCAGTTTCACGACGGCTAATGGAAAATCTTGATTTGATATTTTCCGTTAAACTGCCTTCGGTTATGTATTGAAATTTAGTTGCATCGTTGGTGCCAAATCCTACGGTGACTTTTGATTCAGGCTCTCCTGATGGTTCTTTAGTGGAAATCAAAATTGCACCAGATGAGGCATTTCTTCCATAAAGAGCACCCTGAGGTCCTTTCAGCACCTCAATTTGTGCAATATCTAAAAGTTCTCTATTAAAAGCATTTGGATTGGTCTGCAAAATACCATCCACGACAAATGCAAAGTTGGACTCTGCATCCCTAGTCGATGTTATACCTCGAATGGTCACGAGTGTGTCACCAACGTTAACAGT
>Ga0255784_10003983_pt1 | contig 11068 bp, 9 predicted proteins | sample 101ome_14_FD_179982 | JGI IMG/M metagenome (GOLD analysis project Ga0255784, IMG submission 179982) | Coastal salt marsh microbial communities from the Groves Creek Marsh, Skidaway Island, Georgia - 101403AT metaG (version 2) | ecosystem: Environmental > Aquatic > Marine > Intertidal zone > Salt...
CGGTTGCGAAAACTGACCAATTTGATGCCGATCAGCTTGCCCCGGGTAAAACTGTGCGCATGCATTTTGAGTTGTCATTGCCTGGAGGTGAGATCATTGACAGTAATTTCGAGGGAAATGCCGTGGAGTTTACAGTCGGAGACGGCAACCTGCTGCCTGGTTTTGAGCAATCAATATTCGGCCTACGAAAGAATGATGAGCGCACGGTGGAAATACCGGCCAGTGAAGCCTTTGGCGACCACAATGAAGACAATATACAGGTTATTCCGAGATTTCGTTTTCCTGCAGACTTGGTGGTTGAAAAAGGCCTGATGATAAACTTTGCGGACAGTGCCGGTAATGAACAGGCCGGCGTGATTGCGAATTTTGATGCTGACAGAGTGACTGTTGATTTCAATCATCCCCTGGCTGGGAAAAATATTCTGTTTCGCGTCAGGATACTCTCCATACACTGATTTTGACGGTAAACTCCGTAACCATGAATTCACCCAGTGACAGTCTTCATATCAACCTGGCCAACCCCAGGGGTTTCTGTGCCGGTGTCGATCGTGCGATTGATATTGTTAATCGTGCCCTTGACCTGTTCGGACCGCCTATCTATGTCCGTCACGAGGTTGTACACAATAAGACTGTGGTCGAGTCTCTCAGTAAAAGAGGGGCAATTTTTGTTGATGAACTCTCGGATGTTCCGGTAAAGAACGAAAAGGGTGAATCATCCATTGTGATATTCAGCGCGCACGGAGTATCCCAGAAAGTGAGGGAAGAGGCCGACAGGCTGGGGCTTCGGGTCTTCGATGCCACCTGCCCATTAGTGACCAAGGTGCATCTTGAAGTCATCAAGTACAGCCAGGCGGGGCAGGAATGCATACTAATTGGTCATGCCTTCCACCCGGAAGTCGAAGGTACGATGGGCCAGTACGATGACAGCAACGGGGGGATGATTTACCTGGTTGAATCAGAAAAGGATGTTAAGGACCTGGTTGTAAGGGACGAAAACAATCTGGCCTACGTGACGCAAACAACCCTATCCATGGATGACACTTCGCGCATCATAGATGCCCTGCAGGAGAGATTCCCCGCCATCTCGGGTCCTCGTAAAAAAGATATCTGCTATGCCACGCAGAACAGGCAGGATGCTGTAAAACAGTTGGCGCTGGAAAATGACCTGGTGCTGGTAGTGGGGTCGCCTAATTCATCGAATTCAAATCGTCTTCGGGAGCTAGCCGAGCGCATGGGCAGTGAATCCTACCTGATTGATCATGCCCGTGAGATTAAAGAGCAATGGTTTGAGGGTAAGCAATCTATTGGGATTACTGCTGGGGCCTCAGCACCTGAAATCCTAGTTAAGGAAGTTATAGATAGACTGAGAGAGCTGGGAGGTCATGAGCCTGAGGAAATCCAGGGTGTCGAGGAAAATATTGTATTTTCCATGCCGCGCGAACTGAAATAGTTCGCCAGGCCAGTCCTGACACTGCCTCATATATAACAGATCAACCCCAGGAAAATGATGTCAACGAGGCTGAAGCGGACAAACTGCGATGTTACCGTGCACCTAGCCTGAGGCGATAACACTCGTAAAAAACCAGAATATTAAATATCAGGCAGATAGTGACAATTTGTATATCACTGCGCTGGCCGGAGTGGTCCCTATGCGTATTCGCGCTAACGCGTTTCCCTAGGAGTTGTCTTCCAGGAATTTGTTTTTATGGGGTTCGCAGCAAAACCAGGCATCCTCATATCTTACCGCTTCGACCTGAGGAACATGAACGGAACAGTAATGGCACGACACCATGTTCTGGTTTTCCAGTTTTGCTTCTGGCTTTTTACCGGTATTTACTCTGGCTTTCACATTATTGACGAGCCGCCAGATAAGCCAGATAACCAGTCCAAGAATGATGAGTCTGATGAGGCCCATAAAAGTCTTTATAATGGCTAATGTGTGTCAGACAATACCGCACCTATTGGACAATATCCATAGATAGTCTGCCGCCTTAAGAGCAACTGCACAGTCACCAAAACCAGGAAAAAGCTCGCCGTAAAGCACAGGAATTTGCCTTGTCATTCAGTAACCAGGAACAAGTTCAGGCATCGCTACGCATTGTCATGGCCCAGGTGAATCCCCTAGTCGGGGATATTCCCGGCAATGCAGAGCTAGTGATACGAACAGCACGTGTAATTCTTGGTGAACAGTCTGCCGATATCATCGCGTTTCCCGAGCTCGTCCTTACGGCATACCCTCCTGAAGATCTTTTGTTGCGTGAGAGCTTGGATATCCGTATACAAAGCGCGCTGGAAAAAATCAGGGAAGCCAGGCTAGATACCCACCTGGTTGTAGGCTACCCAGGGCGGGAAGGGGGTTGCCTCTTTAACATGGTTTGCATCATTTATCGTGGCGAAACCATTGGTACTTACAAGAAGCAGTGCTTGCCCAATTACCAGGTGTTTGATGAGAAACGATATTTTACAGAGGGAAGTGAACCCTGCGTGGTCAATATCAATGGCCTGCCCACAGGGTTTACCATTTGCGAGGATCTCTGGGAAAGCGGCCCAATGGCGCAGGCCGCTGCTGCCGGTGCCAAGTTGATGGTCAATATCAATGGGTCACCGTTTCACACCAACAAGCTAGCAGAGCGTCAGCAGGCACTAGAGAGTCGTCTTGCTGAAGCACCTATGCCAATTGTCTACGTTAACCAGGTAGGAGGGCAAGATGAGCTTGTGTTTGATGGCTGTTCCATGGCCATAGATAAAAACGGTGCTGTCCGAGTGCTCGCACCCGCCTGCGAAGAAAAGAATGTTCTCGTCACTGCTCAGTTTGACGGGTCCGAGGCTGAAATTGAGGAAGGAGAAATTACCGCGCTTGAGGATCACCTTGCGCTTGTTTACAAGGTGCTTGTTCAGGGCCTCAAGGACTATGTGAACAAGAATGGCTTTCGTGGTGTCGTGCTTGGTCTGTCCGGGGGCATAGATTCAGCCCTTACGCTGGCTATTGCCGTGGATGCGCTGGGCAGCCATCGGGTCAACGCGGTCATGATGCCGTTCAGGTATACCTCTGAAATAAGTATCGAGGATGCCGCCGAGCAGGCTGGAAATTTTGGCGTTAATTACCGTGTTATTGTCATCGACAATATCTATGAGAGCTTCATGACCAACCTGGCAGAAGAGTTTGCCGGTACTGAGATCGACCTGGCAGAGCAGAATTTGCAGGCCAGGGCCCGCGGTGTATTACTGATGGCAATATCGAATAAGAAAGGCTATCTGGTGCTGACCACCGGAAACAAAAGTGAAATGGCAGTTGGCTATTCGACGCTTTATGGTGACATGGCGGGAGGCTTTGATGTACTTAAAGATGTTCCAAAGATGTTGGTGTACAAATTGGCCAGGTATCGCAATACCATGGCTGCCAGTGATGGCGAGATTATTCCCGCACGCATAATTGAGAGGCCTCCTTCAGCAGAACTTGCCCCAGATCAGGTTGATGAAGACAACCTGCCGCCATATGAAATTCTCGACCAGATCCTTGAGCTTTATATTGAAGGGGATCAGAGTGCCCATGCCATCATTGAAAAAGGTTTCGATCACGATACCGTTATGCGAGTATTGAGGCTCGTTGATCTCAATGAGTATAAGCGACGACAGGCGCCAGTTGGGGTCAGGATCAGCAAAAAAGGTTTTGGTCGCGATCGTCGTTATCCCATCACCTCTGGATGGCAACTGGGCGAATAAAATCACATTAGAAAAATATCAATAATAGCCGGAACAGCCATGCAGAAAGATGACAATAAATACTGGCAGGAGAATATTCGCATACTCACTGTGCTACTGGGTATCTGGTTCGTCGTTTCCTTTCTGATGTCAGTGATTTTTGTTGATCAGCTTGATGCTATTCGCATTGGCGGATTCAAATTGGGATTCTGGATGGCGCAGCAGGGATCGATCTATGTCTATGTCATCATAGTCTTTGTCTACCTGAAACTCATGGATAAGCTAGACCACAAACATCACCATGATGAGAAAGATATTCTGGCCCAGGAAGAAGCAGAAGAGCTGAGCCAATAAACAGGCCCGAGCTTCCAGCTGCAGTCATTAATAAATGAATCACAAAATCCCGATATGAATTTACAGGTACTTACTTACATCACGGTCGGTATTACTTTTCTTATATACATCGCTATAGCGATCTGGTCACGTGCCTCTTCGACCAAGGAATTCTACATAGCCGGTGCCCATGTCCCACCGCTGGCTAACGGACTCGCCACTGCAGCTGACTGGATGTCAGCCGCGTCATTTATCTCCATGGCCGGAATCGTTTCCTACATGGGCAGGGACGGGTCTGTTTACCTTATGGGGTGGACGGGCGGTTATGTATTGCTGGCCTTGATGATAGCGCCGTATCTGCGAGATTTCGGCAAGTTCACAGTCCCGGATTTTATCGGTGACCGGTACTATAGTCAGTTTGCCCGAATGGTTGCCGTGGTCTGCGCTATTTTTGTTTCCTTTACCTATGTTGCCGGTCAAATGCGTGGTGTCGGCGTGGTCTTTTCCCGTTTTCTCGAGGTGGATATCAACCTTGGAGTGCTGATCGGTATGGGTATCGTCTTTTTCTATGCCGTGCTCGGCGGCATGAAAGGCATCACTTATACCCAGGTTGCTCAATACTGCGTCCTCATTTTTGCTTACATGGTTCCCGCCGTGTTTATCTCGATTCTAATGACCGGCAACATCATCCCACAACTGGGTTTTGGTGCTGAACTGAACGATTCATTCGGAGGCGGCTACCTGCTGGATCGACTGGATGGGCTGCACGAAGAACTGGGATTTGCGGCCTACACGGAAGGAGTGCGAAGCAATCTTGATGTCCTGTTTATCACGGCAGCTTTAATAATGGGAACCGCTGGCTTGCCGCATGTCATTATTCGTTTCTTCACGGTTCCCAGCGTCAGGGCTGCACGAAAATCAGCCGGCTACGCGATCCTCTTCATTGCCATTTTATACACTACGGCTCCAGCTATTGCCGCATTTGCGCGCACTAACCTGATTAATACTGTAAATAATGCCGAGTACGTTTCCATGCCGGGCTGGTTTAAAACTTGGGAAAATACGAGCCTGATTCGTTTCGAAGACAAGAACGGTGACGGCTTGATCCAGTACGTTGCTGATGCTGAAGTCAACGAACTCACGGTGGACCGGGACATTATCGTACTGGCCAATCCGGAGATAGCGAAGTTGCCAAACTGGGTTATAGCGCTTGTAGCTGCCGGGGGACTGGCTGCAGCGCTTTCAACGGCAGCCGGATTGCTGCTGGTGATATCAACAGCGATATCGCACGATCTGCTTAAACGCAATCTGATGCCGGATATCAGTGAAAAACAGGAACTGTCCTTCGCAAGAATAGCCATCCTTTTTGCTGTTTGTGTGGCAGGATATTTTGGCATCAATCCTCCCGGCTTTGTGGCACAGGTGGTGGCCTTTGCATTTGGCCTGGCTGCGTCATCTTTTTTCCCTGCCATAGTGCTTGGCATTTTTTCGACGCGCATGAACAGAGAAGGCGCTATTTCAGGAATGATCGCAGGCATCGTTTTTACGGCAACCTATATTATTTACTTCAAATTTATAAATCCGGCAGCAGACACGGCAACAAATTGGTGGCTGGGGATTTCGCCTGAGGGTATCGGCACGCTTGGTATGCTGATTAATTTTGCGGTTGCGATAGGCGTCTGCAGGCTAACGGCAGAGCCGCCCCAGGAGATCAAGGATATGGTTCTGGATATCAGGGTTCCGGGAAAGCCTGACTAGCACAATTACAACTCACTCAGGATCTTCGGCTGCTCTTCAAGTTTTTAATAAAGCCGGTTTTCTTATAGGGTAAGCTAATTCTCCGTTTAACAACTATAGCTCAAGCCAGCGTTTCTGCATGGCTTCGCTGAGAGCAAGTAAATCGCTCATCTCGTTAAAGGCTTCGTCCTTAATGCCGTTCCAGCTGATGTCCGGTTCCTCGTCGAACTCAATATCCGTCACGATAGTGGTTAGCAGTTTGCTCAGGGGAAGAATTTCCTTGTGGGTCTTTATAAGTGCTTGGACACGACTCGAGCCGCGAAACCTCATTTCTGCTATCTGCTCAACGTTTTCTATCACCTCTTCGACAGTGGAATACTTTTTTAGGATTCTTGATGCCGTGGTTGCTCCAACACCCGGTATTCCGGGAATGTTGTCGATCTTGTCTCCCGTCAGGGCAAGCATGTCTGCTATCTGATCAGGGCGTACTCCAAAATGCTGTTCAATACCCTTGTGATTGAGCACCTTGCCGCGGGCAAAGTCCCACCATGCATCTTCTTCACCGAGCACCAGTTGCGCCAGATCTTTGTCCGCACTGACAATGGTAATCGCCATACCTTGTTCTCTTAGACGATGGGCGAGAGAGCCGATTATGTCGTCAGCTTCATAACGTTCACTGGTGAAATTAGCGATTCCGAGGGCCTGACAGAAATCGCGGCAATGACGAAACTGGACTTTCAGCTCTTCGGGTGCCGGGTCCCGGTTTGCCTTGTACTCGGGATAGAGTTCCTTGCGGTAGGATTCTTTCTGTGAGGAGTCAAAGGCACAGGCAATGAACTCTGGTTTCTTCTGCCTTATCAGCTGGTAAAGAAAGTCACAGAAACCGAAAACGGCGTTACTGGGATTGCCCTGGCTGTCGGTGATGGTTTCATCGTAGATATGCCAGGCGCGAAAAATATAGATGCTGGAGTCTATGAGATAGGCACGCGGTCTAGGCATTTATGGATTGTACCTGAGGAGTTGAAAGTTGGAAGTGGCGTAACTGTCGATTAATCTTTCAACTCGAAGGTGTCGGCATCAAGATGGGCGGGAAAATTCTTACGGTATTCATCAAGTGCAGGCTTGCTGAGAGAAATTGTATAGCACCCCTCAGTATCACCGGCATCGACCAGCACTTCGCCCGCCGCGTCAAAAGCCATGCTGTGACCGACATATTCCAGGTCGTTGCCATCTCGACCTATGCGATTTACGCCGGCAACGTAGGACAAATTTTCAATCGATCGCGCTTGCAGCAGGAGCTGCCAGTGCTTATTCCGCGCAGCAGGCCAGTTGGCAACGTAAATCAGGAGATCGTAGGCAAGGTCAGGTGTATTCCTGCTCCAGACTGGAAAGCGAAGGTCATAGCAGACCAGGGGAAAGATACGCCAGCCGCGCCATGAAAGAACAACGCGCTCACTGCCGGCACTATAGCGTTTGTGCTCTCCAAGCATGCGAAACAAATGTCGTTTGTCATAGTGGGCCACATTACCTTCTGGTGTGACGAATACTATGCGGTTAAATCGCTTATTGTCTTCTACTACCGCGATACTGCCGCAAATGGCAGCCTGGAATTCCGTTGCGGCGGCATGCATCCAGTCCACGGATTCCCCTGGCCAGTCCTCAGCTATGGCGCCACTGTCCATAGTGAACGCGCTGGTAAACATTTCAGGCAGCACGATCAGGTCCGTGTCCGTCACCGAGTTACTGATCAGCTCGCCAAGTATTTTGCGGTTGGCAGAAGCCGCCTGCCATTCAAGATTGGACTGAACGAGGGTGAGTTTGAGATTTTCCATGCTCGTGGAAACAAGATACAGGATTAAAGAGACAGTGTTATAAGTGTGCCGCCTTGTTCCTTGGATCCTTAATTCAGTGCATGATCAGCCCCAGAGGGCCGCGGCATGATGATTAATGTGATCTTCAACAAAAGTGGCAATAAAGAAATAACTGTGGTCATAACCTGCCTGGAATCTAAGTGTTAGCGGATGGCCGGCTTCATGGCAGGCCTGCTGAAGCATCTCTGGTTTTAACTGGGGACGAAGAAAATCATCTTCCTGACCCTGGTCCACCAGGATATGCAGCTTTTCTTCGGCTTTTGCTACCAAGGCGCAGGCATCGTATTGTTCCCAGTCCGTCTTGTTGTCTCCAATATAGTTCGACAGGGCTTTCTCTCCCCAGGGGCAGTTCATAGGCGAAACGATAGGTGCAAAGGCTGAAACGGCCTTGTACTTGCCGGGATTTTTCAGGGCAATGGTCAGGGCACCATGGCCTCCCATGGAATGGCCCATAATGGAGCAGTTTTCAGTGTTCAATGGCAAATCGCTCGACGCCAGAACCCCGGGCAATTCCTGTGTCACGTAATCGTACATATTGTAGTGCTGCGACCAGGGTTCTTGGTTGGCATTCACATAGAAACCGGCGCCAAGACCAAAGTCATAAGCCCCTTCCGGATCATCAGGCACATCATCACCACGCGGACTGGTGTCAGGACAGACAATAGCAACACCTGCTTCGGCGGCAAACTGCTGAGCGCCGGCTTTCTGGACAAAATTGTCATCTGTGCAGGTCAGTCCGGACAGCCAGTAAATGACAGGGACATTTACTGAGCCGGCTTGGGGTGGCAGGTAAACAGAAAAAATCATGTCACAGTTCAATGCGCTGGAGCTGTGTTTGAGTTTCAATTGCTTGCCGCCAAACATGGCATTGGCGCTAACCTGTTCAAGACTCATAGAAATATTCTCCGGAATAATTATTGCTGATTCAAAGAAAAAGGGGCCAGAACTCTGACCCCTTTGAGCTTTATTTTGATCAGTAAACCACGACTGAACGGATACTCTCACCTGCATGCATTAGGTCAAAGGCCTTGTTGATATCCTCCAACGGCATCGTGTGGGTGATCATGTCGTCAATGTTGATTCTGTTTTCCATGTACCAGTCGACGATCATGGGTACATCTGTTCTACCCCTGGCTCCGCCAAAGGCAACACCGTGCCATGAGCGACCAGTGACCAGTTGGAAAGGACGCGTGGAAATTTCTTGGCCGGCACCGGCAACACCGATGATGTAGGATTCTCCCCAGCCCTTGTGACAGCATTCCAGGGCCTGGCGCATAACGTTGACGTTGCCGATACATTCAAAACTGTAATCCACTCCGCCGGTCATCTGCACGATATGATCGACAACATTATCCACGTCCTTCGGGTTGACGAAATCAGTCATACCGAACTTCTTACCTAGAGCCTCTCGGTCCGGGTTAAGGTCGATACCGATGATCTTGCTTGCCCCGGCCATTTTGGCGCCCTGGATGACATTCAGTCCAATACCGCCTAGACCAAATACGGCTACTGTTGAACCCTGTTCAACCTTGGCGCAGAAAACGACGGCGCCGACGCCAGTGGTTACACCGCAGCCGATGTAGCAAATCTTGTCGAATGGTGCATCCTCACGCACTTTGGCCAGTGAAATTTCAGGCAGGACTGTGTAGTTAGAAAAAGTGGAGCAGCCCATGTAATGCAGAATGGGTTTGCCGTCGAGTGAAAAACGGCTGGTACCGTCCGGCATCACGCCCTGTCCCTGGGTAGCCCTGACCGCTTGGCAAAGATTGGTTTTGGGATGCAAGCAGAAATCACATTCGCGGCATTCTGCCGTGTACAGGGGAATTACATGGTCGCCAGGTTTCAAAGATTTAACCCCTTCGCCAACCTCGACAACTACGCCTGCACCTTCATGGCCCAGGATTGCAGGAAAGGCACCTTCGGGATCTTCTCCACTTAGTGTAAATGCATCTGTATGGCAGATACCGGTGGCTTTCAGTTCAACCAGGACTTCGCCAGCTTTTGGACCCTCAAGGTCAACTTCGCAAATTTCGAGTGGTTTTCCGGCTTCAAAGGCTACTGCAGCTTTCGTTTTCATTTTTTTATCCTTTTCTACAAGAATTGTGGTGAAAATTTTTGTTAATCTTTGAGACTAAATATAGCCCTTTGGCAGCTTGATGTGTAGCCTCTGAGTGTGATGCACTTCATTTTTTACAGGCGGTGTAAATTCGAAGAAAGTTTAAAATCATATTATGACTGATACCTGTTGCATCATAATCGGGGCAAGCCATGCTGGCGGACAGCTTGCAGTCAGCCTGCGCCAGAGCGGCTGGGAAGGGCGCATCCTTGCCATTGGCAGCGAACCTTATCTCCCCTATAACCGACCTCCGCTTTCCAAGACCTTTCTCTCAGGTGAGAAGAATATTGAGGACCTGCTGATCAGACCGGAAGATCAGTATGAAAAAGTAGGTATCGAGTTTCTTCTTGGCCAGGAGGTTTCTGAAATCAACAGGAAAGCTAAAAAGGTCACCCTAACTCATGGAGAGGTCATTGCCTATGACAAACTGGCCCTGACCACCGGTGCAAGTGTCAGGAAACTCAATTTGCCCGGCAGTGACCTCAGAGGCGTGCTCTATCTTCGTGATATCAGTGATGTTGAACAGATACAGCATTTCATTGGTGCAGGGAAGAAAGCGGTCATCATCGGTGGCGGCTACATCGGTCTAGAAACAGCCGCGGTGCTGAAGAAGCAGGATCTGGATGTAACTATCCTCGAAGCTTCAGACCGTATCCTGAACAGGGTCACAGCACCCGATGTCTCGGCGTTTTTTACTCGTGTTCATTCGGAAGAGGGTGTCACAATCAAGACTGGGGTTAATGTCACAGGCTTTGGCGGTGAAGCTCACGTCAGCGAAGTGCAATGTGCTGATGGGACTGTATTCCCGACCGATCTGGTTGTGATTGGTATAGGTGTTGTACCTAATACTGCACTTGCCGAGGCTGCCGGCCTTGAAGTGCGCAACGGTATCAATGTGAATGAACATTGCCTTACCAATGATGGGGATATTGCGGCTGCCGGAGACTGCACCAATTTCTACCAGTCCCTTTATGAGCGTGAAATTCGCCTCGAAAGTGTGCAAAACGCCATGGACCAGGCAAAGGTTGCCGCTGCCGCTTTATGTGGGAATCTAAATCAGTATAATGCGCTGCCATGGTTCTGGTCGGACCAGTATGATCTCAAGCTGCAGATCGCAGGACTATCCGAATATTTCGATGAAGTGGTACTCAGGGGGAACCCTGCCGAAGGCAGAAAGTTTTCCGCGTTCTATTTTCGGGATGGTCGCATGATTGCCGTGGATGCTGTTAACAGCCCGCAGGAATTCATGCTTGGGAAGCTAATAATCAGTAAGCAACTAGAAGTTGACAGGAACAGGCTTAGCGACCCG
>Ga0255784_10004008_pt1 | contig 11034 bp, 6 predicted proteins | sample 101ome_14_FD_179982 | JGI IMG/M metagenome (GOLD analysis project Ga0255784, IMG submission 179982) | Coastal salt marsh microbial communities from the Groves Creek Marsh, Skidaway Island, Georgia - 101403AT metaG (version 2) | ecosystem: Environmental > Aquatic > Marine > Intertidal zone > Salt...
TCTAAGATGCCGCCGGTTTTGACGAAGGATTGATGACGATGGTGGTGGCGCGACGAGGAGAATAACGGAGAGGAGGACGAGGGCGAGGCCATTTGGAACGGAGCCGAGACACCGGCGAACGCTGAGGTGGCTTTGAATTCACCGGAAGCTTCGAACGTTGCCGCGTTGCCGTCGCACGCGATGGCAAAGATTTCGTTCGCCGCGCAAAACTTTGCGTTTACCCATCTCGGTTGTTTCTCAAAGTTTGGCACGGACAAACGAGAGATTTGGCCGCCGCCGCCGCGCACGCCCGGACTCGAGCTGCTCGAGTTGACGCGCAAATCGAACGCGAAGAGACCGCTGGTTGGTGCGGACGCGAGTAACGTCGTGTGTCCACTCCCACCGGCGGCGAGTGCGACTGAACTTACGTTCCGAGCGCCGGGCGCGTGAAACGTCAACGGCGCGGCGCCAAAGTTTGCACATCTCGCATCCCACACGCGAATCGCGCTCCCTTCTCCAGCACAAACTAAGATGTTATCGTCCGTACCAGTCGACGACGACGTTGCCATGCAATCGATGCTTTTATTCACTCGTAACTGTTCAAAATTTTGCACAACCGTGCCTATTTTCTCTCCCGTCGCTAAATCGATTTGCGAAACGCCTCCAAACTTGGTCGCGCAATACGCGACGCGATCGTTCAAAGTTGTACCGACGCAGCTCATACCTTTCTCCGTGCGTATCAACGCGAACGGTTTTCGACTATCTGAAGCGTAGAGTCGAATCACATCGTCTGCAGATGCCGCGAGTAGCGAAGTTTGGCCGTCTAACCACGAAGACGGGTCGAGAAATTGCATCGAAACGACGTTTCGATGGACGTCGTACGTTTGCGACATTTTCGAGGTGAAGTTTCGAGCGGATGTGCTCGCCGTCGCTTCCTCGCTTCGTCTGTCTTCCTCCAGTTGGTTTTGTTTTGCATCGTGTTCTTGTTCCGCGTCTTTTTCGGAGTTCTTCGTCGACGTCGTTGGCGCCTCTTCTGCATCTTCTTCATCTCGCGCGACTCCCGTCGCCGCCGCGGCTACGTCTCGTTCCTTTTTCACCTCCGCCTTCTCTTCTCTCACGACGTCGTCGCCTAACGGAGGGATGGCCTCGAAAATACTCGCTCCGCCGAGCTCTAACGACCTCGATGGGTCTCTTCGCAACAGTTCTCTTTGCATTTCCGCAGCTTTCGCGTACAATTTTTCCTCCTTCTCGCGAAGCGCGACGAGCGTGTCTCGCAACCGTTTTCTCCGGTCTTGACAATCCAAAATTTCCGTCTTGGTTCGACGAAGCTCCGCGGAAAGCTTTTCGTCCGACGATGGCGGCTGCTTTTCTCGTTCGTTCGGGTTTCCAAACATTTCGTCTCTGCTTTGGTGCGGCGGAACATACAAATTCGTTCGAATGTTCCCGACGCCACCGCCGCCGCCGATAGGCGTTCGTTGGTGTTGAAAAATAGGCGTCCTCGGCAAAGGTCCTTCCCCTCTCGAGACGTTGTTACCGCCGCCGCCTCGAAACGATGCGATGCCGTTCAAGAATGCCTCCGTATCCATCCCTTCGTTCGTGTGCTCGTTCGGCCACGGCACCGCCGTATTCGCCAACGGCGTCGGCGGTATGCCTCTGTGCGCCGCCCCGTCCGCCGTCGCCAAGCGAAACCCGGGCGTGCTCGCCGAGAGCGTCCCCATCATCTGCGACTGCTGCTGTCCAAACTCCACCACGCCGCCGTAAAACTTCGCCCGTTCCGGCTGTTTATGCCACGTCAAATTCCTCGCGTTCACGCGCGCCAAAATCTCCTCCGTCGCGTCCACGTTCTCGTGATACGTTTCCTCTTTCAAAGCCGCTTCTTCTTCTTCTTCTTCTTCTTCGACGTCCTCTTCCTCCTCTTCCAAAGCGGCAACAGCGGGATCCAAAAAGTCCAACTTGAACCCTTCATTTTCATCCTCTCCATCGCGCGTACCATCGCATACTCCTCCGCCATAACCTCCTCTGGTAACTATCGGCGACCGGTCGTCGTCCACCCATCGCTTGTGCGTCGATTGCGGCATCGTCGTCGTCCCCGCTTCGTATTCGTCTTCTTTTTCAAATTCTTCTTCTTCTTCTCTTCCTCCCCCTTTCTGCTCTTTGTCCAAATTCGAATCCAAACGCATCAGCGGCGAAAACGGAGGCTCCTCGAACACCTTATCACTCTCTTCTTCCGTTTTCTTGCTTTTCTTCTTCTTCGTCGAGCGCGTCTTTGGCGTTCGCGCGGTTGCTTTTTTCCCTCCTCCTCTTCCTCCTCCGCTTTTCGTAGCAGTAGTTGTCGTAAAAGTCAACGTCACGTCCTCTAAATTCTGCATCGAGCGTAACGGCGACATGGCGCAATCTTCGTCTTCTTCGATCGCTTCTCGCTCGAGTGGGACGAGCGTCGTCGAGCGAGTGCGCGTCGTCGCCGTCGTTTCGTTATCTTCCGATGTGTTCTGATGTTTTTTGCGAGTGGACGATCGCGTCGTCGCTCTCGTTGCCGTTGTTGTTGCTGTTGCGGGCATTCTCTCGCTCTTTTTTGTAACGATCGATTATTTTTGAATTTTGAAGAGAGAAAAAACAAGAAGAAGCGGGCCTGCGGGCGCGCGCGGTAGTTAAAAGATGTTTGGATGTTAATATATATATATATGAGTGTGTGCTTAGCGTAAATACATGCGACTGCAAAAGTTATAGCTCTCTTTTTATCTTTTTTCAACTAGTTGCTCTTGTCTTGGAAGTCGGTCTTTGGCGGCCCGACTGCTTTCCACATCGCTAAACCGCCGCCGCGGCCTCTCGCGGCGATGCACTTTTCGTCGGCGTAGACGAATTTGAAGAACGGGTTGGCGCCCGGTTTGGAGGATTGCGAAGATTTCGCGATGTTGCCTTGACCTTCGGTGGTTTTTTCCTCGGTTTGTTTGACGGCGTCCCATTTGCCGTCGTCGATGTCGAAGCCTTTGACGAGAGAGCCGACGCCTAAGGAGCACTTCGTGAAGGTGAACTCGAGCATTTTTAACTTTTGTCTCCAAATGAACGGACCGTCGAAGAAGAATTTGATCGGGCCGACGTAGACGCCGTTTCGGATGCGCTCGTTTTGAATGTCGAAAGATTGCACGGCTTTGATTGGGAAGTAGGTCCCGTCGCCGTTTCGGTTGACGTTGGCTTTGTTTTTGTTCGTTCCTGTGGTGTAAATGAGTTCCCATTCGCCGTTGAGCATGTCGCCGGTGACGTTAAACTTACTCTTTTCGCACGCCGCGATGGCATCGCAGACGTCCTCGACGTTTACGTTTCTCGTTTCGCACGCTTCGTGCATCACAGAGATGGCATCGAACGGCGCTTTGGGATCACCTTCAAGTAACGCGAATTGCGTCAACCGTTTCGGACTGCAGTACCCCAAAATCCCCGGATCCACGTGGTCAAAGACAATCTCCCCGGATTCGTCCAAGACCATCGACCCGCCTCTTTGGACCAAGAGTTGGTCGTCTTCGCAGACTAAATCATCCCAGTTGTTTAAAATTTCCGTCATGTTTGCCAATCTCAGCGTCGCCATCTCAAACGGCCTCAAATAATCAGCGCCTAAAGTCATGTCCATCAATTTCCTCACTTCCGGAACGTCCGCGTTTGAACCTTCAACTAATACCGGCGGTTTGTTTTTCGATCCAAAGTAACCCGAAATCACCGTCTTCAGTGTCCCCGGAGACCCGATACCGGCGCACATCAACAACAACTTTGCCATCCCGGGAAGTTTCACCGGAAGCGCGTCGCCGAATCCCGGCGAATACTCCATCTTACGATACAAAGTCGAAGAGCTCGTCACGATTAACTTATCTTTCGGAAAATTTGTGCGCTCGCAAAACTGCTCTCCCGCGGAAACCGAACCTAATCCAAACGCCACCACGTTGACGTTTTTCGCCTCCAACGCCGGCAAGTCGTCCACGATGAATTTGGCTTGCTCCCACGAATCGAAATCCGCGAGTTGCGTCATGAATAAAACAACAGTTCGTTTGCCATCGTTCGGAAACAACGCCTCGCTTCCGGTGATTTCTGTTTTCGTGCTCACGCTGACGAGTTCGCTCTTGCACTCGTCGATGAACGTTCGGAAGTTCTTCGCGACTTCGCGAATCTTTCGTCTGTTCGCGGTGATTTTTGTCCCAGTCGACGACGACGACGAAGCGTCGGAAATGGCCGATCGAACTTCGACCGACGTGGACGTCGTTTTTCGCACAGATTTCTTTTTCAACGAACGAGCGTTCCTAGCGATTACTTTAGCATTCAAAGCTCTGGCGCTCAGAGATGACGTCGCAGACATCGTTGTGTTAAATGTATATATTATGCGTCGCTAAAATGACGTCGATTAGTGTTCGCGCGTAAAATCAAAAAAAGATATTTCGTGGCTCAGAACGAGCGAGCGAGCGCTGGAACGAAAAGCTGGTGAACATGTAAAGCTGCGCGTGTGCATATTTGTTTTTACAACATAACCGCATCTATCACGGATCGAAGTCCTTCCTGGTGAAATCGTCCGAATCGATGACGTCCCCGGAGTCGACGGAGCCGGAGGAGGCGTCGCCGCCTGCGTCCGAAGAGTCGTTTTCGACAAAGACTTCTTTCGGCATCTCTTCTAAAGAAACGATGTTGTTTTCGCCGGCTGATGACGATGCTCCTGCCGCTGTCGTCGTTTGCTGCGTTTGTGTTATCGCAGGTGCTATTATCGTCGTTACTACGTCCGCATCGCCTTCAGATTCCGGGTCGTCTTGAACCGGCATCGATTGCTTCTCCATTTCAGCGAGTTTTTGTTTCTTCGCTTCGAGTTTTAATTCGCGCTGTTTCTCGCCGATTCGTGCGACGGTCACGTTCAATTCTTTGTTATATTGCGCGGTTAAAGAATCTGAGAACATGTCTTCGCAAACATCGGCGGAGATGGCAAACGTGTCGCAGCCGATGCTCCCCAAATTGGCTAAATCCGCAGCCGAGCGAACGTTCTTTACCAACACTTTAGATTCCGAGCCGCACTTGGTGATTGTTTTCATCATCTCCTCCGTGGCCTTGAAACCATCGCGACCTGCGTCGTACATTTTACCAAACGTTGGGGCGACGTAACTCGCACCAATTGCTGCCGCCATCAACGCCTGATGCGGTGCAAACACGCCGGATATTTGCACCCTCGCGCCGTCGGCGACGAGCGCGTTGGCCGCTTTGATGCCTTCGTACGAGCACGGCACCGCCACAACAATTCTCTGCGGATCATTCTTCGCTAATACGATTCCATTCTTCCAAATCTCGTCCGAATCTAAACCCCACGAAGGCACGTGAACCTCTTTCACGCTTTCGTATTCCAACGCGGCGTCGACTAAATCGAGCAAAGTTTGAAACGAAAAGTCCTCGTCGTTCGCCGTAGCTAACGTCTCTGACTTCTCCAACAGCTGCATGCTCGTCGTCACGCCAGAGAACAAACCCGTGGGCAACCATTTTCGCCACTCGCTTTCGTCCGCGGAATCCAAGAAGAGTTGAACCGACCCTCGCATGGACGCGCGCTTCGGAAGCCAAATATCTTTCAACATCTCGTCCCGCTTCTCCTCGTCGATCGAGTCGAACACGATCGATCCGTCCTCGTTTACTCGCTCTCTCGCCGTTTCATCCCCCATCTGCTCGTCCTCGATAGTATTGCTCGTTGTTTCTTCGTCCGCGTCGTCGTTCGTCGTCGTCGTCGTCGTTCTCTCGCCGTCGCCGCCGCCGGTCCCGGTAGTCACGAACTTTTGCACCATATCGTTCGTCAATTTCTTCAGCATGATTTCCCTATCCGCGACGTCTCTCAAAACCTTTTCGAGCTCTTCTTCCTCCGAACTCCCCAAATCGTCTCCTTCTTCGTCTTCCAGAGAATACTCGTCCGGATCGTCGTTGTTCATCTCCTCGTTCGCGTCTTCCTCGCCGAAGCTTCTTCCGTCTCCGTCGAACGGTGTCGCGCTCGGCGAAAACGTCTTCGATTTGTTGTTCTTGTCGCTGCTGCTCTCCCGACCAAAGCGAAGACGACGAGAAGAAGAAGACGACGACGACAAAAGAGATGCACGAGAGACGGTGTTGTTGTTGCGGTGATGATGATGATGACGACGATGATGACATCGTCGCGAGGAAGAAGACGTCGTCGTCGTCGTCGTCGACACCACCGCCGACGACGACGACGCCACGGGCGCTCTCGAAAGAGAATGCATGATGTTCAATTTTGGAGAGAAAATTGGAAAATTTTTTTCCCGAAAAACCCGCATCACTTTTTTATTAATAAACGTAAGTATATATCAATCAAATCATGGCATCATCATCGGCGTACCGCCAAACGCAAATCTTCCTCAAAAAGACTGCGCAAAAAGGCATTCGAAACGTGGACGATACAAATCTGCGGTACCGTCTCATCGACGCGAGAGGTGAAGTGTTGGGACGGTTAGCGGCGCAGATTTCGCACATTTTGCAAGGGAAAGACAAGCCGACGTACGACCGATCGAAAGCTTTGGGGGATATTTGCGTGGTGATAAACGCGAGAGATGTCGGAGTGACCGGGAGGAAGATGGAGCAGAAGTTGTATCATCGTCACACCGGGTTCGTGGGTGGTCTCGTGACGAGAACGGCGAAGGATATGCACGAAAGAGACGAGACGTTTTTGATTCGGAAAGCGGTGGAGCGGATGCTGCCGGATAACAAACTGCGCAGGGAACATTTGAGAAAGTTGAGAGTTTTTCCGAGCGAGGAGCATCCGTTTACAGATTTAGGCGATCGGCTCGTGCCGTTTGAAATGCCTCTGCGAGCGCTGAAATCGTCGGTCGGGGAGGACGAGTACAGATTGGATGTGGAGTCCGGCAGCAGAGACGACTGGGTCAGTTTCAATCCGGAGGTGAAGGAGGAGTTGAACAAGAGGTACGCCAGGAGTTTACAGGCAAAGAGAGGATGGCGAATGGGGCAGAAAGGACGACAGTTTGTGGATTTAGATTGAGTTTTAGATTAAGTAGCTTTAATATGTGTATAATACAGTGATAGTTTTAGTTCTCATGAAATGGTTTCAAAAATAAATATGTAACGTTATGTGCAAATTTGACAAATTGTTAGTGAAGCGTGCGTGCGCTGCAGTTGAACTATTTATTGGTATTTGTTTTAGAGTTCATAGCCGGCTTTTTCCGGATCGAACGAGTCTCCATCAATCATCAAGTCTTCGTGTCGCAGTCTTTGCACGGCGACCATCAAAATGATCCACATGCAAAAGAAAGCGACGCCGGTGATTAAGACGCCGGTAAACATGAGAACGGCTGTTTTCACGGAACTTTGTAAACGCTCTTCGGTTTTCCATAATCCGGTAAGTTCAGCGGCTTCTCTTTCCTTTTTCGTTTTATCTTTGTGTGGGTCCTCCCACAAATACTCGCACGTCACCAGCGAGTGCGCTTTCGGCAAGGACTCGATTAAATTTCTCGCCAGTTGCACGTTCGCCTCTACCGCATCGTACGTGTCGTACGGAATCCACGGGTCGTTGGAGCTTTCAACGAGGAAACATCGGTTGGCAAATACGGTTGTTTCCGTCGACGCCGCCAACGCGCATCGAGTGTACGTGGTTTCAAAATCATACACGTTGGTGTCCAAGTAATATTCGGAGGAAGCGTCGACGTAACCGGGTTCGTCCGTTTTCACGTACGTGATTTCCGCGACGCTCGAACTGTTGTACCGGTAAAAATCGCAAATGGTCGCTTCGAACGATTTATACGGTTCCTCTGAGCGCGCAGTAAAATCGTAACGACCGGTTTGTGTCGATTTGTCGTGCAATAACTCTCGTCGACGTCTTTTCTTATCGTCGCCGTCTTCGTCATCATCTCCGCTCCCGCTACTATGACTATGACTATCCTCGCTATCGTCATCTACTTCTTCTATTTCTACAATGTTTCCTCCTTTCGAATCGCTCGCCAAGGACGCGCACAAGGAGCTCGTAAACACTGGTTTAAACATCGCATTCATCAATCGCACTGGCGCATTTTCTGCTTTCATCACGTCGAACGGATCAATCTGAATCATCTTTTCGTTTGCGCTGTTAATAGTAGAATACGTCGCCGCTCTCAATTCGTTGACGACTTTCAAACTCGTCGACGCGTCCGCGCACGTAACGATTGCGCTCACGTCCACGCGCTCTGGCGACTTTAAGTATTCTTCCACGATGAAATGTGCGTCGTCCAACGCAACGCCAAGCGCGGAAACGCCACCGAACACGATCCAAGTGAGCAACAAAGCTTGCGTCAAGAAAATTGAGCAAAACACAATCACGCGCCAATTGCCTCGCACGATTGCAATCGTCGTGATCGAGGACACGATGAACAAAACGCTCGTTAATCCGAGACTTGCTCGCTCTGCCATTTTTGCGTTCGTAGAAATCTCATCCTCGTACACTCGCGCCATATCTTTCACGTACGCCACTTCCTCTCTCATCTCCTGCAACACGTCGCTTGAAGACACAAACGCGCCGGCGTCTATGCTTCTTTGTAAACTCGCCTCGATGAAAGGATACGTTTCGTTTTCTAACGTCAACATGATGTCTCTCACCGCACCCGCGGCTTCTGTCAGCTCTCGCGTCAACACATCCTCGCACGAGAAGACTATAAAACATCCGACGGCGCCGAGACACGCGAACAACACCATCACCGATTTCGTCTGTCGCAGCGCCGACCGCGTATACGGGAACGGTTTGAACATCTTCTCGCACTTGTAACAGCACAAAGAAAAGATGCATTGCACTGTTGTATACACACACACAGAGAGAGAGAGAGAACGTATTATTAAACGAAGAAAGGAGAGTCAGTACGATGCGAGTGAATGAATTTGAAACAAAAAGTGGCTCCACGAGCGGCGGCGCGATCGATAAACAACACAACGCACCAGATTTCAACACTACCGTTACTGCAATCGACGCCAACAACAACCCGGCAATCGTCAGCCCCGGCAGCGCCTGCCCAATCAAAACGTTCTCGTACGTCTCGTCGTTCCTAAAGTGCAAATTCTTCTCAATCTCCCCGGTTTTCGCGTTTAATCGAGGCAACGAATACAGCGTTTCGTCCGGCAACGCGCGAGCGTGCTGCGTTTCGAACGTTCGGTTCGCGCTCACGAAGCGAGATTGGATGCCGGTGGAAAACGAGGACGCTCGGGAGTAAAAGTCGTCGTCGTTCATCATCATCTTATATGTTTATTCTCGGCTTCTTCTCGAATGAAAAATCACGCTCGGAGAGAGTAAGAGCGCAAATTCTCTCTCTCTCTCGCTCTCTTCTTCTTTTAAACGCCTCGTATTATATCTCCGGTTCAGTCGTCTTTTTACTTGCGCGCGCGTTTTATTATGCGTTGGAACTCTTAAAAACTCTGCTGGCAAAATAAAAAAAGAAGTGTTTAGGGTTTTTGTACAATTTTTGCTCGCGGCGTTTTTTTCTCTCGCCAAAGACAAAAAGACAACAGACAACAGAAAAAAAGAGAGACTAAAAAATGCTTCTTCGTCGAGCGGCGAAGAGAGGCTTTTCCGACCTGAGAGCTTCGGCGGGTTTATTCGCGTCCTCCTCTTCTTCTTCATCATCATCTTCTTCTTTTCCTCATCGTTATCCCGCGTCTTCTTCTGGTAGTATTTTTAGTAGCAATGATGGTCGTAGTTTTAGCAGCAGCGGAGGAGGAGACAAAAAAGAGGAGAAAATTGGATCACCGAAGACATCATCTTCTTCTTTGCGTTATTACGACCTGGGGATGATCCGCGGCGCCTCTCCCGCCACCACCACCACCGCGCGAGGAAGAGGAGGAGGAAACAACAAATACAACGCGTCGTCATCGATGAAATCGATCGCGACGAGCGCGCGTTCGCGAATTGGACAAACGGGTGTTCCCGAAGAATACGGACAGCCGAAAACGGGAGGGACTTCGTTCTTAGGCACGCCGACGAACCATCGCGAGTTATTGAATAAACGCCCGCTCAGTCCGGACGTTTTGGACGTGGACGGGAAGAGCGCGCACTATAAGTTCCCGATCGTCGCGTTATCTTCGATTACCAATCGTGTAACCGGGTGCGTTTTATCTGGCGCGGTTGGCGTCGGGGGCGTGATAGCGTGCGTCGGAGGCCCGGAAGCGGTTCCGGAAACCGTGGAGCTGTTTAAGACGCAGTTTCCGCTGCTCGTGTTTCCGGCCAAGGCGATGTTGAGTTTCCCGTTTGTTTATCACGGCGTCGCTGGGCTGAGGCATTTGATTTGGGACATGAGCGTGTTTGGGATCGATAACGAAAACGCGAGGAAGAGTTCGATGTTCGTGTTTGCGAGCAGCATCGCGGGCGCGGCCGCCATGGCGAGCACGAGTTTCTAGTTTCAACAGAGGCTGCGCGCGCGTGTTGTAAGAATGAATCACCGTGGGCACAAGTGTACTTTTATAGTCAAACAAACAAACAAACGAGCAAATAAACAAACCCTTTTTGAGGGCGTACTACCTATTATTCATATTATTTACATATCTACTATTCGCTGGCATCAATATCTAAACACGTTGGACCAAAAACTACTACTTTCTATTTACTACCTACTAAAATCATTCGAATAACTCGGGGCAAACTTCGAACAAATCGCCGATAGATTCCACGACGACGTTAGCCACCGCGTTCAGCTCGCCTCTCGCGTCGTTGTCGTTTTCTTTACCGCCCCCGAGTTCCATCTCTAACGTCTCGCCGGAGATGAAAACTGCTCCCATGCCCAAAACCGACACGCACGTTTTCAAATTCTTGAAAGAATCCTCAAACATGATGCACTCTTCAGGTGAGACTCCTATATCGTCGCACACCACCTGAAACGCCTCGGGCATCGGTTTCGCCACGTCGCCCATGAACTCGCTCCCGTATATGCCGTCTTCGAATAACCTCTCGTCGATGCTCAAAGCGTCCAAACATTTTCTTGCCTGTCGTTCCGCGGTATTCGTCATCAACACCATCTTGCCGTTCTTCTTCGAAGAAACCGTCGCCTTGAGCCGTTCGAGCGTTTCGTTTACCCT